>Ga0209013_10002705_pt1 | contig 15981 bp, 16 predicted proteins | sample Cruoilmetagenom2_FD_187291 | JGI IMG/M metagenome (GOLD analysis project Ga0209013, IMG submission 187291) | Oil polluted marine microbial communities from Coal Oil Point, Santa Barbara, California, USA - Sample 2 (SPAdes) (version 2) | ecosystem: Environmental > Aquatic > Marine > Oil seeps ... | reverse complement strand
AACTGATGTGTCGTATTTTAAAGATGCCTAAAAGTACGTATTACCAATCTTTTCATAAGAAACCGAATAGCTATTATATTGCAAACGAGCAACTGCTCGTACGTATTCGTGTCATCCACCAAGAAAGTGTTGGTCGTTACGGTGTACCTAAGATTCACGAAATCCTTAAGAAGGAAGGCTACAAAGGCAGTATTAATCGCATTCAGCGAATTATGAAAAAAGCAGGCATTCGTTCTAATATCACAAAAAAGTACCGTCCGACACCAACTCAAAAGCCTTTGGAAGAACGTGGAAACGTACTAAAGCAAGACTTTACTACAACGATCATCAATGAAAAATGGGTTGCAGATATTACGTATATTCACACGCTACGTGATGGCTGGTGCTATCTGGCGTCGCTGCTTGAGTTACATTTTAATAAGATTGTCGGCTACAAGTTTGGTCGCAAAATGACGGTCGAACTCGTTCTAGAAGCGATGGAAAACGCAGTACAAGCACAAAATCCAGCACCCGGGCTGATCGTACACACCGATTTAGGTACGCAATATACGAGCGAGGTCTTTCAAGAACAACCGAAAAAATTCGAAATGATTCCTTCCTTTAGTAGAAAGGATGCCCATATGATAATGCATGTATTGAATCATTTCACGCAACACTCAAAAAAGAAGAAGTCTAACGAACGCGTTATGACAGTTTTGAAATAGCCCGAGTCGCTTTATTTAAGTACATCGAGGGCTGGTACAATCGCAAGCGAATTCATGGGAGCATTGGTTATTTTACACCAGATGCATTCGAAAAAATGTGTCGTGCGGCAGCGTAAAACACGAGGCTAGAAAAAAACTTAATCTTTGTGTGTCCAAAAAATTGACGTAGATCCACTCTTAATCGGTTTAGTTCTTCCGTGTGTTCAATCAAATCTAATTTCTCATAGTGTGAGTGAAGTGTATCTTCACCATGTTCTCTGTACAGTTTCAACCACCCTGTCAATGAATTAATTTGAATTCCCAGTTCTTCTGAGACATCTTGCCTGTTACGTTTATTCAGACGTACTTCATTCACCGTAAATAGCTTTTGTTCATATGTAAGTTGACGTTTTTTGGTTTTCTTTCGAATATACATGATTATGCTCCTCTCCAATGGTTGTATTTACACAATTATAAAACTCCATGTGTCCATTTTAAGGGGGTCGACCAATAGTCTAGCCACAAATTGAGGAACATTTGAGGGTTCTTTCCAGCTCTAGTTGAATTATCTAAATATTCTGTTATAATTAAATGAAAACGAGTATAGGAGGGATTGCTTTATGGATGAACTCATCACATTACTTGACGAAAATTTGATTTGTACAGGTACGGAGATATCTTCAGATTTCATTTTTTTCTTTGTGACATCTACTCGAAAAGACTGTTTGTGCCCTTTCTGTCAAAGTGTATCTTCTCGAGTCCACTCTCACTATAACCGAAGCTTTCAAGATTTACCGATTCAAGATAGAAAAGTAATTATTACGCTATCTAATCGAAAAATGTTTTGTGATAATCCGTCCTGTAAACGGACGACATTTGCCGAAACTTTTTCTTTTATAGACAATAACGCGAAGAAAACCAAACGATTGAAAGAAACCATTCTGGAGGTTTCACTGACACAAAGTTCTGTTTCTGCTGCAGTCTATCTATCGAAGTACGTAGCCGACGTTAAAAAGAGTACAATCTGTGATTATCAAAAAAAAAAGCTTGCCGGTAATAAATAAAGAGGATATTGAAGCTGTTTGCATCGATGATTTTGCGAAGAAAAAGAGAAAGAGTTATGGCACTATCATGGTGAACCTAACCGATGGTAGTGTCATTGATCTCCTAGATTCAAGAGAGAAAGAGGACGTGGTTCTCTGGCTTTCTCTATTTCCCAATTTAAAATTTGTCTCCAGAGATGGCTCTCTTACCTATGCCGCTGCGATTCGAGAAGCCCATCCTGAAGCCCATCAAATCAGTGATCGATTTCACTTGGTGAAAAATTTGACGGAAGCGATTACACGCTGTATGTATAAAATTTTAGCTGGACGAATTGTCATTCCATTAACCAAGGAACAACAGGTAATGAATGAACTACTGACTAGTAAACCATCATTCCGCAATAAAATCCTCTTGGTCAAGTCCTTGTCGTTTCAAGGTCGGACTATACATGATATCCATTCGCAAACGAAATATAGCCTTCGAACTATTAAAAAATACATTAAAATGCGAGAAGAAGAAATTCCAAAAGATTCAGATGATAAGCGTAGCCGTGAACATAAAGAAGCAATTCAGAAAATGATGGATAAAGTCAAAGAAGTGAAAACCTTACAGGAAAAAGGATATAACATTAGTAAAATAGTTGATCAGACAGGCTATACAAAGAAAACAATAAAAAATTATTTATCTCCCGACTTCAATCCAATCCATGGTCAATATGGTGTACTGCGTTCCGGAAAACTGTCCCCTTTTAGAAATGAAGTGATTGCCTTGCGCTCTAAAGGAATAGCTTATAAAGAGATCCATAAGTCCATTTGTAAGAAAGGATATAAAGGCTCAGAATCTGCGATTAGGCAATTCATAGCGAATGAAAAAAGGGTAGAAATAGATCTAAAAGACGAGATCATCGCTGGTTCCACGGAGATTGTGGAAAGGAAATGGCTGATAAAATTACTCTATAAGCCACTAAGTAAAGTGAAAGCAATTTCCGAAGAACAAGTAAAAAATATTGTCGAGAAGTATCCATTAGTAGATACATTACTTCGCTTGGTTTGGCGCTTCAAAGAGATTCTCCAATCGGGAGATAAAGAGTTATTACATACATGGATTTCAGAGGCGGCAACCCTCGAATTAAATGAATTAACTACTTTTCTCAATGGAATTAAACAGGATATAGAAGCGGTTGAAAATGCATGTACGCTTCCCTATAATAATGGATTAGCCGAAGGCAGTATAAATAAGTTGAAAACGATCAAACGCATCATGTATGGCAGAAACAGTTTTGAACTTCTACGGAATAAACTATTATTGTTGGAATCTCGTAAATTCAACTAAGACTGGAAAGAACCCATTTGAGTCTAACACAGAACCGCTGAAGTGAATGTCATACAACGCAGTTGGCAGATACTCCGAATAAAATTGAAATTTTATTGGGGTCTCCTCGAAGTAGGTCATGGATTGCTTCAGAAGGGCAACTCACGTACACATTCAGCGATTCTTATACATTGGGTCAAATAACTGTGTATGTAGGGGGGTACTGCAATTAACAAATGTGAATTTTCTTGAAGGTAGCCTAACAAGTTTTACATTGTTATGTGACGCAAATGAGATACCTGCTGAATTGATGTTGTTGCGATTTATAGATAAGTAGTATCTTAGCTTTATCTGGAAGCTAGTATTGAGGTATAGTTAATGAGAGGTGATTATTTTGAACCGAAGGAACTTCTTAGTGAACATATTACTTTGGATACTAGCTTTCTTTTTTGGATACACGATCAAAAAGGAGGGTGAGGACTTGAATTTATTTAAAACAGATGAAAGGATTATTCTGGATGGAGATGGGAAGAAAATCTCAGATAAAATTGGATATTTAAATGAACAGTTGGCAGAAACTGCGAAGAAAATAGATGGGTATATAAATCTTAGTAGTTATTGTGTGGGTGGAGGAATTGTTGATGACACGACAGGTTTTTTAAATGCAAAAAACTATGCAGAAACCAATAAGACAAGTATTTATGTTGATGGTCATTTCCTTATTAAACAAGGTTTCACCATTGAAAATATGACTATCCCGGAAATTTTTGGTGACAGTGTAAGTGATTCTTCGTTAATAGTTGACCTTTTAGATGGAGAAACTGCCATAACGGCAAAAACCTATTCAGCCCATCCTCTAAAATTAAGAAACTTAATGGTAAGACAAAAAGATGGAACAAAGATGAATAACGGTTTAAAAATTGATTTTGGTAGTTGGGGTGGAGCATGCAAGACAGATAATGTACAGGTTGTAGATTTTACTGGTGTTGTATTAAATATTGTTTCCGGTTTTAATAGTGTTTTTAACAATAGCCGTTTTCAAGGACGAAACATAGTTGAGGGGTATAAAGCGACTTTACTAAAAATTGATAAAGGTTCTTCATTCTCTAATGTGAATACATTTAACAATTGCAATTTTGAATATGGTAAAATCGCAATTCAAAATTTAGGTGGGGTTGGTTATAAATTTAATGAATGTCAGTTTGAACATAATAACTTATTTATGAACCTTGTTGATTTACCGGGTATGTCGTCTCGAATGACCTTCGATACTTGTTGGTTTGAAAATATGAAAAAAGGAATTATCAATGCGAGTATTGACGAAAACACAGTTGAACCTATAATTCCTATTGTAAATAAAGCAAGCGTTAATTTCTTGAAATTTTCGAACTGCTATTCTAGTGCCATATCAGAGTATATACTTTCTCCTATCGTAGAACCAGAAAAATCAGTATCGTTTAGTCTCGCAATTGGTGAAGAAATAATAGTTAGAAAGCAACTGCCATTTAAAAATGTATCTCTATTAAATGGGTGGACGGGTGAACTAGGGTATACAAAAAATGCGCTAGGTCTAGTTATTTTATACGGCAAAAATTTAATTCCCGCAACTCTCGAATCAAAGGTGTCGGGTGTAACGCTAGGATATCTACCGGATACTTATAAACCGATAGTTAATCTAACTACCAATGTACTAGATTCAGAGGGCGGGACAATCGCTAAAATCATTGTTCAGACGAACGGAGAAATAAAAATGACGACAACTGCAACGCTAGAAGGGGTATTGACGTATAGTTTCTCAACCATGTTTTATGCAATGTAGGCAGAAAAAGCGAAACAAACAGACTTAGATATAGCAAATTCAAAAGTAAAGCCTCTAGTATATGGTGAATTAAAAATGCCAAGCGATTTTGTTCCGAAATTACCATGTAAATTTTATCGTGATAATGATGGTATCATCAGAAACAATATGAATTTTACAACAAGGTATAAAGGTGGAACTAAAATTTATGTAAAAGAAACAGGAAACGATACAACAGGTGGATTAATTGTAAATATTAACGGTTGCTACTCCATCCTATATGATTGCCATGTTAAAAAATGTCCCTGTGTTAGAAACATTCACGTTTATATAAACAAACGTGAATGTTTAAATTTTCATGTTTGTTTCTAACACAGGGACAAAAAATCAAACTCTGTGGAAAATGTTCTTCTTTTTTGGGCCATGGTAGATTCTCCTCACTTATTGTGTATTATTTTACCTCCCCTTAACTTTATTGTCCAACTAAGTGTAACCTATTCACTAATGATTCGGCTCACCGTATCATTAGATAGGGTAAATTAAAAAAGAAGGTAGAGGGGCATTATGAACTGAACCCCGAATAGTAGACACTTTAGAAAAAGTGTAGCTATTCGGGTTTTTTTCTTTTTCAAAACCCCGTTATACTAGAATTTACAAACTTTGAACGGGAGAAATCATTATGAGTAAAATACTTTTTAACGAACATCAACAGCGCTTATTAGAAGCTAATCTGAATGTCACATCTGTATCTGATCGAGCTATTCAATATACAGCGGAATTTAAAATTCGTGCGGTAAAGGAAAATCAGGCAGGAAAAGGTCCTAAACAGATTTTTGAAGACAATGGTTTCAATTTGGATATTATCGGATTAAAGAAAGCTCAAAGTGCACTGAATCGTTGGCGCAAAACCTTTCATACAACAGGAGAACAGGGTTTTTTAGAGGAACGTCGAGGAAAAGCAAGCACGGGGCGTCCAAAGCTGGAGAATCTATCAGCGGATAAAAAATTAGAAAAAGCAGAAGCTCGTATTAAATATTTAGAAGCTGAATTAACGCTCCTAAAAAAGCTCGACGAACTGGAAAGGCAGGCGAAGAAGAAACGATTTTAGCACCACATGTAAAATACCAAGTCATCAACGAAGTGATTCGCCAATATCAACTTCAGAATAAAACGAGCTATTTATGTGAGCTAACCAGTGTTAGTCGCAGTGGCTATTATAAGTGGCTTCAAACAACGGAAAAGCGTGCGATTTCAGAGGAACAAGATTATCAAGACTATTTATTGGTGAAGTGCGTGTATGATGCACACCGTGGAAAGTCCGGTTATCGTGTGCTTTATATGGAACTAGCAGAGCTACTAGAAGTCCCGATTAACCATAAGAAAATTCTTCGCATTATGCGCAAATACAATTTCTTTGCCAAAGTACGCCGTGCGAATCCGTATCGTCAATTGGCAAAAGCAACCCAAGCTCATAAAACGGTGCCGAATATACTCAACCGCCAATTTGATCAAGATGAGCCAGGGAAAGTTCTTTTAACAGATATTACGTATTTACCACACAGAAATGGGCATATTGCTTATTTATCTTGTGTAAAAGATGTGGTTACGCGGGAAATTTTGGCGTATGAACTTTCAACGAGCTTGAAGATGGTGATTGTCGAGCGTACCTTACAAAAGCTTGAAGAAGCATTAGCAGGAAACGTCCATCCAGAAGCGATGATTCATTCAGATCAAGGCTTTCATTATACACATCCAGATTATCAAGAACGCGTAAAGGAAATAGGGCTGACACAGTCTATGTCACGCCGTGGAAACTGTTTAGACAACGCACCAATGGAATCGTTTTTTGGTCATTTAAAAGATGAAGTGGATTATAAAGACGCACAAAACTTAGAAGAATTGAAACAGATGATTGAAAATTATATAGATTATTACAACTCAGAACGAAAGCAATGGGATTTAAAAAAGATGGCTCCGGAAGCATACCGAAACCATCTCATCACAGCTTAAACTGCAAACTCTCTTTTTATTAAACTGTCTACTTTATAGGGCTCAGTTCATTAATAGTCCGTCTACCTTCTTTATAAATATTTTTACACAGACATAAACATACACACGTAATAGTAGTTTAAAATCTTAAAAAACCTTCTTCTATTTCTTTAAATTTATTTAAAAACTCAAGTAAATCTTCATATCTCCACTCATTAATTGCATCTGTGCTTATTTTAACCGATAAATTGTGTACTTCTTTCAAATATTCTCCAAGTAGCTTTCCCTCAGAGGAGTATTCACGACCACTAAAAAGTTGAAGTTTAAAAGGCACTTCTCTGTCAGCAAATTCTTCTCCCTTTCTCATTGCTAACGCTCCAGATTGAAAGGCTAATTGAATGTATAATATTTTTGTGCGATTGGAGAATATTGTAGACTCAGTCCCTGCTCCCAAATTGCAAGCAACCGTAAATATGTCCAAAAATATCTCGCCTTTATAACCATTTTTTATTGCATCTATAAAGCTTTTGAGAGCATTTATGTATTCCGTTGGATACTGTCCCCTTACACTGTCTGGTGCTTCACTATACCATAGTTTACCTTCAACATAGTAACGAAGATCATCTCTTAAATTATGCTTTTTTGATAATTCAATGACTTTCTTTCTATCTTTATCCAAGTAACTTTTTGAAAGTTCTTCCATTTCACTTTCTATTATCTTTTGACTAATCATGCTCTCCATAATCCCCCTTAAGTGCTAGCAAACTATTAAGCACATTGTTATCAAGATATATAATTAAAGATTTTGATCCTTCTTAGTAACAATAGCAATTACGTTTTGTATTATTTCCCACTCATATTCCGTGAAACCAAAATCGCTTTCAAAGTTTGTAAACATAAACTGCTGATCAATATGATTATAAAATGCTTTAGCATTGTACTTTTTATTATTGTACTCAAAAGAAAAATACATTCTATAGAGTCCTCGATCACTGACAAACTCATTGCTATCAAGTTTAAGAGAGTTCATTTTACTCCAAACTAATTCACAGTCATGACTATAGTTCCCATTAAACTCCGCAGTAATTCCCATTTCTGCTCCTCCATTCGTGTATATTTACCTATATTATACCATTAATTTTCTATAGATGGCTATAAAAATCGAGTTTTTTCCAAACCCTAGTATTACAAAAATAATATATTCTTAAATCTAACCCTAAAAAATGTCCCTGTGTTAGAAACATTCACGTTTATTTAAACAAACGTGAATGTTTAAATTTCATGTTTGTTTCTAACACAGGGACAAAAAAATTAGGTAATGTGTAAGGTGCAGTATTGTCTATAGCGATTATTCGGAAATGATCCATTTCTAGGTGTATGATTCACTTAAAGTCTCGTTTTTGGTTGGTTTGTGGACCGTGCTCATGCGTTAGCCAAAAATTGGAGGGGCATTTGTGTCTAAAGCATGGGCGCTGGATTTGTTTTTTTGGCTTGGTTTATAGACCCGCCCTGTGTTAGCCACAAATTGGGAAGCATTTGAGTCTAACACAGTTGCGGGGAGGGGTGTGTCTTGTGTTCCAGGTAAAAATACAGTGTTCGCAAAACTAGAAAAATGGGGCTTCTATGTCTTCTATGTGGCGGTCTTCTTCTGCTGTTTGCCTTGATGACAAGCAATATTCACAATAGCTTTTGTTCGTGTTCTCAAAAGGTGGAAGTAGTAAACTTTTGAGAAATTCTCTATTTAGAAACGTGGGTGCGGACTTTGACTCGTCCCAGTAGAGTGGGTAGGAACTATATGGATAGGATTCTAGGCGTTCGACCATTGGTATAATCGTATCGATCGGGTTTCGGTGGATATAACTGCTGACGATTAGTAGCCCAGTACGTGTGTTTACTTCTTTTGCAAAGAACCGTTTTTGGTAGATTCGTCCAATATGTCCGTATCGTTTTGCATACGAATCGCTATATCTTCTATTCACGAGTCCCATAATTTTGTCGAGGGGAGCTTCGTCTGGTTTGATGAGAATATGGTAATGGTTTGTCATAAAACAGTAGGCAAGCATAGTAAACGGATAGCTAATATGAACATGCTCGAATGCGCGCATGAGTTCCAACATGTCTTCTCTTGTTTTGAAAATATTTTGCCGGTTGTTGCCTCGCATGATGACGTGGTAATAAGAATGGGGGTTGAAAGCTCTTTTTCTAGTCATGGTATTGTCCTTACTCATTCCATTAGGTTCGAAAATACACGCATCGATTTTATCTTCCATTGCAACGCTTCTTCTATTGCTTCATCCGACACGAGTTCATCCCCAGCTACATCTGAGATCGTACGTGCTAATCGCAGGATTTTCATCGTGGATCGACTACTAAGTTTTTCCTCGAAACAAATCGTTGCAACTCTTGCCAACTGTGATTCGCTAATTCTCATTTTTTCTTCAAACAATTCAATCGGTGCTAACGCATTTGTATAATTGCTTCCATATCGTGTTTTCTGGATCGTTCGTGCGTTTGTGACAACTTGTTGTATTTCCTCCGAAGTATCCCCGGTTGTTTGGTTTAACACACTTTGACTTTTCATGCCGAGTACAAAATCGATTCTATCTATAATAGGACCAGTAATTTTCATCATGTATTTCATACGGCTCTAATCACTGCATGTACAATATTTTTCATTTGACCCATAGTATCCACAAGGGCACGGGTTCGTAGCAGCGATTAAAATGATTGTTGCCTGGAAACGGCCAGAACCTTCTACTCTATTTACGACTGCAAATCCCGATTCAAGTGGTTGTCGCATGGTATCGATCACACGGCGGGGGAAATGCCCGAGTTCATCTAGGAACAAAACACCACGATGTGCAAGTGACAACTCTCCTGGTTTTGGATGGCGTCCTCCTCCAATGATGGCACCTTCTGAGGATGAATGATGTGGGCTTCGGAAAGGTGGGCGATTGGATAGATTGCGTGCTTGTTTTGCCATTTGGTAAATGCTATATACCTCGAGTATTTCATCGTGGCTCAAGTTTGGTAAAATGGTATGAAATGCATTGGCTAATAGACTTTTTCCACATCCAGGTGGACCAGTCATTAACACATGGTGACCTCCTGCAGCAGCAAGTATGAGTGCACGTTTTGCCTCGTCGTGGCCTCGAACGGATGAAAAACAAACGTATGGGATTTTGTCGAGATCTTCTGGGATAGGTTCTTGTGGGATTAGTTTGAGTTCGTCTTTGAATAGAGAAGTTTTTCCTTGTAAATCTGCAAGTAAATCGTCCATATGTGCTACTCGGATTAACTCGACATTTGTCGCTTGTGCAAATAGGGATAGTTCAATAGGTGGGAGGTAAATTTTTTGAAAGCCGAGGACAATTGCTTGATGTATGGTGGGGATCATACTATGAAATGTCGTCAAATGGCCATCTAATGTTAACGCTGCGATAATACATGTTTTTTCTGGGATTTTGATCGGGTTCTTAGACATTGCATGAAGTACGGCTAGTAACATGGCAGCATCATAGGAGGTACCTTGCTTTTTCACATCTGCTGGAGATAAAAGAATCGTAATTTTCTTCATGTCCATATCTTTTCCGAGTGCGTGTAGGGAGTTTAAAATTCTTTCTTTCGATTCTTTGATGGAGACATCCGGTAGTCCAATAATAATGCATTGGTCTTTATCAGTCCGGACAGTTGCTTCAACTTTAATCACTTGTCCTTTCAATCCTTGCATGCCGACACTATATACATAATTCGTTATAAATAGCCCTTCTTTCTATTAGAATATGAATCTCATATTATTGTAATAGAAGATGTGGGAATTGTCTAAAATTTAGAGTGATTTTGGTTTTTTGTAAGGAAAAACCCCGGCCCCGCCCCAGTGTTAGACTCAAATGCTTTCCTAATTTGTGGCTAAAAAAAGAAAGCGCTCCTCATGAGAACTGCCTAGAACTAAAACTGTAGCTGATAATCTTTGCAATAGTAGACTTGAGTCTATTGATAATATACAATAAACTTCAGGTAAGGAAGTTATCTTTTATGAGGCCGATGTATCGGATAAGGCCACATAACTGTACATAGAAATGCAAGATGACGAAGCAGAGAATTGCAAAGAAAAATACATAGTGTTTTGAGCAAGATTTTACGTGGAGAGGTGGGTATGATAGCTTACTTTGGCTAGAGCAAGATCCTTGGCGTTTCTGGCTTCTGGGCTCCATGTCAAATCATATTGGCGTATCTAATATACTTTGCAATTCTCTGCAGTTCTTTTTTGCAACATACAGGGGTTTTGCTTTTCTCATTTATGAATATAAATATATAGACAGGGTAAGGTGGAAAAATAATGAGCATGACGATTATTACGGTTGAGGAACCAAAACAAGCAGCACAACATGTTTTGGAACTCTTACAAGAACAGCAGGATGAAGGTAAGTTACATGGATTCGGTCTTGCGACGGGAAGTACGATGATTCCTGTTTATGAAACATTGGTCAATTCGGAGTTTTCATTCGAAGAAGTCACCGCATTCAACCTTGATGAATACGTTGGACTCGAAGATGGGAATAAGAATAGCTACGCGTTTTTCATGCAAGAGCACTTATTCAGTAAAAAGAAGTTTAAACGTACCTTTATCCCCAATGGTGTTGCTGAAAACTTGGAGGAAGAATGTGCTACATACGAGAGACGTCTATGTGAATTTCCGGTGGATGTTCAACTTCTTGGCATCGGAGAGAATGGGCACATTGCGTTTAATGAGCCAGGTACTTCGTTTGATTCAGTTACACATGTTGAGACGTTAACGGACTCTACACTTGGTGTAAATAGCGCATTCTTCGGAAATGATGAACCTATACCAACTACCGCATTGACAATGGGTATATCATCTATCTTAGCTGCGAAAAAAATCATTCTAATTGCACTAGGAGAACGAAAGCGATTTGCTCTTGAAAGGCTGTTGGAAGGGACAGTGACTGTTGACTATCCAGTGACTGCGCTTCTAGGCCATGGAGATGTAACGGTTATTACGGACATAAAAGATTTGAATAAATAACTAGAAGGTCTATACATGTGTTGTTTTGGAGCGCGCCCAGGAGTTGGCCGCAAACCTACGGGGCATTTGAGTCTGGCACAGGGACAGGACGCAGTTTCGTTTTGGTCGCTAGCCATTTAAGTGACAATTTCACCTCATTCAAACAATCACCTAAATTATAAGCCACTACAGAAATTTCACGATTTCTGTAGTGGCTCTTTTTCTGTCTCTACGAGTGATGTATAGCTCTCGCTAGTGGGGACAGAAATAAGGTTATCCTTCTTTTTGTAGATTTTCTCGTAGTTTTTTCAGCAGTCGTTCTCTTCGTTTTTTGATGCCTGGGATCGTAATTCCCGCACGTGTTGCAGCCTGTTGGAGGGAAATCCCTTCGACGAAAATCCAAAGTATTAACTCTCGTTCGTTCTCGGTTAGTTTTTCCAACGCTAGTAGTAAGTTTTCGTTTTGAAAAGACATGACCATCGCTTTCTCCACTAAAAAAGATAGTTTTTCTTCTTCCACTGGACTAATGGTTTCCTCATTATGCTTCTCTTTTTTTAACTCATCCAACAAGGATCCATAAATACAACGATAGGCATAAGGTGCAAATTCGCCTCTTTCCGTATCAAATTTTACCCATGCTTTCCATAAAGCAATACGACCAGCTTGACGGTATAGTTCGTGATTTTTATAAATATTCAATTTTCGAATGCAGGAAGAAATCATCGGTTCAAATTGTGCTAATACTTCTTCAAAATTATTCAATTGACTTGTCCTTTTGGGACTCGTGCACGAATCAGTTATTCCTAGGTAGCATCAGCATAAACGAAGATTTAAGGATGGACTAATGAGGATGTTGGGAGTTTGTATAGGACAAACACAGAGTTTGTTCTAATGAAACTATGTGTTTGGTTAGAGCAAACTAGAGACATTATGCTAATTTGGAGAATTTTTTGGAAAGGTGACTGGCACCATTCAAAAAAGCACACAACAACAAGCAACCAAAGAAACTTTGGTTGCTTGTGTAGTGCTCATGTAATTTTAACTTTGCATTGGAAAAGAAGAACTTTCAATAGTTACGAACTTTATGATGCTTAATGATATTATTCATATCATCCTGAGTTTTACGGAACTTTTCTAATGTCCAATCGGATCTTTGTTGCTGGCTTAAAAGTACTTCTTTCGATACGTTCACAATGATGAATTGCCCATCTTTAAAAATAACTTTGCACTTTTTCTTGCCAAGTACCTCTATTTGAAAAGGATGATTGAAAATCCACACACATGTGTACTTTTTGTATGACTCAGTAGGAAATGCACTAACCAAATCAGGAATCACAATAACTGGTGTCTTGTGACGATACCCCATGACCTCTCGAATAGCTTGGATACGTCCTTTTAGTGTGGAACAATATAGAATGCATGCATTTTCAAGTAGCTCTATAAGAGAAAGTCTAGAATAGAAAACACCATCAGTAGTCAATAACCTCGATAGATAATCTTCTTTGTATACATTCTCAATCGAATAAACTTTATGATCTAGTCCCTGCAAATATTCCCGTTCCACGTTTCAAATCCCCTTTGTCATTTGGTTTTTTTTGAAATGCCTCATGGTGTTATCACGCTCTTAGTTGAGTGTTTTATGTATTTTTTGTAAATGTAAAACACAAAAAAATTACATAAATAAAATAATTAGAAACTTCTAAATAACAGTTCTACAAGTATCTCATTTGTGCTAATATACTCATGGGTAGTGAGTGTATTTTGTATCTATAGATTACCATATAAATATATTATAAAGCTATTAATTAGGTAGTATGACTTTTTTGATAGTAATTTGAACCATTAAGTAAAAAGAGAAGTGGGGTGGAAAATAGCTGAAGGTTGCTACTAGAATTAGAAAGTAATAGAAGGAATAGGACTCTGTATTAGACGCAAATGTTCTAAGGCTTAAGTCTAATACAGAGGCAATTTTTGTGGGGAAATCGACAATTCAATAGGGGGATGGAGATGTTAACGGAAATTTTACTACGTGACAGGTTTACAGTATGGGGAAAATTTGAAGAAGTAACCGTGGTGAATAATCTCGTGTATATGTTAGCGGAAGCACGAATCTTCCGCCGTAGTGCTGCGAATAGTTTAGACACTGAGAAGCGACGGGCGAATGCTGTGATGGTGATATTCAATCCAGGAAATTGTAAGCCAATTGCAGGCACACAAGTAGGGGATTGGACGGAAGCAAAGCCAGATAAAACACAGTTTCAGTTAATGCGGTTGATGGAGCGAATGATATGGGATGAGGTGGTCATCGTGAACCTGTCCGACTTTTGTGAAGGCAACGCTGAAAAGTTAAACGCGTTGGTCAATGGATATGAACATGCAGGAAAGGTGTATTCTCGTTTTGCAAATGATCCCGTTTCGGAATGGATTAATGTGATTTCAAGTGCAGACCGTCTTCTGTATGGATGGGGAGCAAAGCCGCTAGCCAAAGAAATGGCGGATGCTTACAGGTTGCTTGATGATGATTATATGTTCACTACATACGGAAAAAAGCCGGAAGCAGTATGGCATTCGGTGAAAGGTTATCCAAAGCATCCGAATCCCCAATTTCCAGTAAAGTGTGCGGAATGGTTGGAGGAAATGGAGGGAGTGTTAAACGGGATCGACTAATGATTATTTGTACTGTCTAACTTCAATGACCCAAGATCATAAAACAAACCCATCCACAGTTGAAGGGACACTGTGGATGGGCTTGTTCTTCGGATAGTCATGAGGATTGGTCGTATTTTGTTTTATCCGGTCACAAAGTTTTGTTTCATATAAAAAGGTTATCTAGAAAAGTTAAAAATGTCCCTTAGTGTGTTAATTATAATCCCACAGTATCTTCCACTCTTCTTCATCTTTAGCGACGTATACTTCTTGTAGGAAGCTGAACTTTCCGTATTTTCCTTTATAGGTTTGAATGACAGTGAATTTGTAAGCTACATCAAATGGTTGTAATTCTTCAGCCATCTTCCAATCCTTGATTTTATTGCCCTCCTCTATTGTAAATTGGAAAGTTTCGGTACCAAAATGGCCAATAAAAACATGTAAACGGTCAGTCATAAACTCTGTTTTAGTCCATCTATCTTTCATAAAAGGGTGAAGTAATTCCCATGAATCAGCAAAGTCTCCACTTTGTTCATGCGTGTAAAACGCTTCTACTACTTTTTTAGCTTTGTAGCTCGGCGAAAACAGGTAATTAATAGAGCTTATCAGCACAAGTAAAGAACATATGGATATGATAACAAAAAGTAAGAAATTGTTTCTTTGCCTTTTTCTAATCATGCATGATCCCCTTTGTTAAATTAATCTATATGAAGAGGATATGACGGGGGAGCTGGAGGTGTTCATCTCACTTGCGCTAGAACATTTGAAGCTTTGACTTATGAATAGCTAAATATTAAAAGGGTACCTAGAAAAGTAGCTAAATGACTTTTCTAGGTGCTCTTTTTCACATATGAAGTATATTATCAACTATTTTTTGCTACGACAAATTTATTTTTCATTTTCTAAAACCCATGTATTCTTTTTTCCAAAATTCTTCTATTTAGTAGTTAACGAGCGACCTTTCAATCGCTGACAACTATTTAGGAGGAATTTGGATGATTACTTATCTTGCAGCTTATCAATCATTTAGTAATGTGAAAGAAATGGATTTACATATCCAGAAACATAGAACGAGGCACTATGAAAATTTAAATGAGACGGATCATACCCTACTTGCGGTATTGTCCCAGTACGCATGCAAGTTTCCTGGAGCAGCTCATTTGAAAGTAGAGACAATGTGTAAAGCGATCAAGAAATCAGAAGCGACCGTTCGACGTTCGTTACGTAAACTGCAAGAACTACGAATTATCAAGAAAATCCATACCATTCGCAAAGTTTTAAAAGGCTACGGAGCGAACATTATCGTTATTTTACCCTATGATGACATGTCGAAAGTGAACGCTCGAGAGGATAATGAAAAGCCAGTCACAGCAAGCAATGAAGAGGATTTTCCGGAAAAAGAAACCTTTATTTCTTTAAGCTCTAAAAAAGAATTATTATATAATACGTATATACCCGAAGAAACCGTCCAATCAGCACCTGTG
>Ga0209013_10002703_pt1 | contig 15983 bp, 9 predicted proteins | sample Cruoilmetagenom2_FD_187291 | JGI IMG/M metagenome (GOLD analysis project Ga0209013, IMG submission 187291) | Oil polluted marine microbial communities from Coal Oil Point, Santa Barbara, California, USA - Sample 2 (SPAdes) (version 2) | ecosystem: Environmental > Aquatic > Marine > Oil seeps ... | reverse complement strand
TCGCACCGATCTCACAGTTTCAGTGTGTGTTCGTCTTGGTACTGAAGATGAGGAGGTAGTGACGGGCGGTGCGGACATTCTGGTGCGGGAATGGGATGATCCGAATGTCGTGCTCTTATGGCGCGGGCAGGGGGTTGCCGCAAAAGGACGTACGTGGGGTCTTCCCTGCAGCGCGTATGCCCATCGCGCGTCAATGATTACCAAACCCGAAGTGCGGGCAATGGCACTGGCCGGCCTTTCGCCCTGGCCCGGCGCTATTTTGTGGGATGTAGGCGGGGGGAGCGGGGCCGTTGCTGTGGAAGCAGCACGCCTTGGGGCTGTGGTGTATACCGTGGAGCGTGGGGCAGATGATTGCGCGCACATCCGTGAGAATATTGCGATTCATCTCGGAGAAGATGCCCCAGTCACGCTGGTGCAGGGTGAAGCACCGGACGCACTCGAAGGGCTTCCCCCTCCTGACCTGGTTTTTCTGGGGGGAGGCGGTCCCGAAGTTGCAGCTGTTGTGGCAGCTCGGCGTCCTGTGCGTGTGGTGCTCACGCTTGCCCGTATCGACCTCCTCGCTGCGATGGAGGCAGCACTGCACGAATACAGTGTCGAGGCTTCTCTTCTTTCGGTTTCTCGTGTGCGTGCTTTGGCGGGCGGGTACCGTCTCGAAGCCGAGAATCCGGTACTCCTTCTGATTGCCGTGTTGTGTGACCAAGGAGAAATCGCCTCGCCTGGCCCGTCTGGAAAGGTGTTCTTGTGATTTTGCTGGCTGGGGCGAGTGCGCAGGGAAAAGAACTGGCTGCCGACCTGGCAGCACGGCTTGGTCGCGACGCTCAGTTTGATGCCGGTCCTCTGAAGCAGGTTGTGCCCGCTGCCTGGGAAACGGCGCGCGTTCTGGTGCTCGTGTGTGCCACGGGGATTGGCGTGCGTTTGGTGGCACCTCTTTTGGGAAAGAAAACAACTGACCCCGGTGTCGTGACCATCGACGACGCTGGGGCTTTTGCCAGTGTTCTGTGTGGGGGGCATGAAGGGGGAGCGAACCTTTGTGCCCGCCATATTGCGGACCTTATTGGGGCGACGCCCGTGATTACCACGGCTTCTGAAGCGCGTGCCTCGCGTGTGATCGGGTTGGGCTGCTCCTCGGACGCGACAGCTCAAGATATTTTGACGATGCTTCCTGATCCGTGGCAGGCCGATTGTCTTGCGACTCTCGACCGGAAAGCCCGCCAGCCTGCGGTGCGAGAGGCCGCGGCGCGAGCCGGTCTCCCGCTTGTTTCTTTTTCTGCGGCAGAACTTGCCCGCGTGCCGGTGCCACACCCAAGCGAGTATGTGCGCAGCGTGGTGGGAACCCCAAGTGTGTGTGAGGCTGCCGCGCTTGCCGAGTCCGGAGCAAAAACCCTGCTTGTGGAGAAGCAAACTTCGTCGCGGGTCACAGTCGCCCTGGCAGAACGCGCTGCGGCGCGATCGGGGGTCTTGCATTTGCTTGGGACTGGTCCGGGCGACCTTGGGCTCTTGCCACCGACTGCGCGCCGTGTGTTGCGTCGTGCGAGCCATGTCGTAGGCTACACGGCCTATGTGGAAAGTGTGCGTCCACTTCTGCGTTCTGCGCAAGTTTTGCATTCCAGTCCGATTGGGGAGGAAAAAGAACGAGCGCAGCTTGCCGTTCGCCTTGCCACCGAGGGTGCGGTGGTGGTGCTGCTCTCCTCTGGTGATGTGGGTGTGTATGCAATGGCATCTCTTGCGCTTGAGCTGTCGCCCCCTTCTTTACAGGTACAGATCACACCGGGGATCACGGCATCTCTTGCTGCTGCCGCCTGTCTCGGTGCCCCGCTTGGGCATGATCATGTGGTGATCAGCCTGTCGGATCTTCTCACCCCGTGGCAGGTGATCGAACGCCGTGTGCAGGCCGCAGCAGAAGCCGATCTTGTGACGGTGTTTTATAATCCTCGTAGTGCGCGCCGATCATGGCAACTCGACAAGGCATTGCAGATTTTGGCTGCTTACCGGTCGAAAGACACGCCTGTAGGTGTTGTCACAGATGCAACTCGTGCAGGTGAAGCGATAAGTGTTTCCACGCTGGCAGCAGTGCAAACGGACCAGATTGCGATGACTTCATTGGTGATAGTGGGGGCTCGTCAGACCAAAATGGTAGGAAACCGCATGGTGACTCCAAGAGGCTATGACACGTGACGCAGTTTTTTTCTTCCCCTGTGGCAGATACTTCTGGTTCTGTGCCGTCTCGCATTTTTCAAAGGCGGGTTTCTCGCGTGTCGCGTGGTCCCGCATTCGTGGTAGATGAAAAGGCCTGTATTGCATGTGGTGCCTGTTTGCTCACATGCCCGCCGCGAGCGCTCATGGCAGAGCGCTCGCGTGTGTGGGTCAGGAAAGACCGCTGTACTTCTTGTTGGGGGTGTGCGGAAATCTGCCCTGTTGACGCGATTGGTCCTATTGATGTGACTACTCCTGTTTCTGCTGGGCTGGATGTGACCCAATGACTGTTTTTTTGGAAGGTGTTCCGGATGTGCACCCGATCGAAGCCGAGAGTATGCGGGTGCTCGCTTCGCGTGTCGACCTGTCACATCTGCACGAGCTGCAAGTGCCTGTCGTGAGCCGTATCGCGCATGCCTGCGCTGATATCTCTCTCGTTTCGGACACTGTGTGTCCTGTTGCTGCGGTACAGGCGGGCATTGTGGCTTTGCGGGCAGGTGCCCCCATTGTGACCGATGTGAAAATGGTGGCAGCAGGTATCTGGGGAGGGCGGGCCCGTGCCTGGATTCGTGATGAGCGTATCCTGCAGGCAGAGTTTGAGCGCGCGTCGACACGGACGGCAGCTGCCATGCGTCTCGCAGTCAGAGAGACGGGTCCCGGTGCTGTCTACGTGATTGGGTGCGCGCCAACTGCGCTTGATGAATTGCTTGGACTGGCGGAGCAGGCTCGCCCTGCGCTGGTGATTGGGCTTCCTGTGGGATTTGTGGGTGCGGTGGAAGCGAAAAAAGCCCTGCGGGCGAGTGGTCTGCCACAGATTTCAAACCGGAGTGAAAAAGGAGGTTCTGGCGTGGCAGCAGCAGCAGCCAATGCGCTTTTGCGTCTTGCAAAAGCCTGGACAGGAAGAGAAAATCCGGCGGATCGGGGAGATGACCGCTGATGAGCGGTTCGCCGCCTTTGCTGTTGATCGCGCACGGTACCCGTGACTCCCTTGGCGTGCAGCAAATGCTGCACTTCGCAGATCGCCTCGACAAAACCGTTCCTGATTTTCCGGTATTTGCTGGGTTTTTGGAGCTTTCTTCTCCCCCGATTGCGGATGCTGTGGCACGGCTTGTTGACGCGGGGCACTCTCGTGCCGTCGTGCTTCCCCTGATGCTCTTGGGAGGCGGACACGGCAAAGACGATATTCCCGCGGCTTTGGCACGAGAACGCCTGCGCCATCCTGGCCTCGAACTCCTGTATGGACGTCAGCTGGATCTGCATCCTGTGCTGCTTTCTGTGTACGCAGATCGCGTTGCCGAGGCAGCAGGTGAGGGGGACCATGATGAGACCGCTGTGCTTGTTGTGGGACGCGGCACTTCTGATCCTGATGCCAATGCGGATCTGCACAAAGTCGCCCGTCTTCTCTGGGAAGGACGTGACTATCAGTGGGTGGAGACTGCCTTTTCCGGGGTGACCCGTCCGCTTGTGCCTGAGGGAATTGCCCGCTGCCGGCGGCTCGGGGCACGTCGTGTGATTGTTGTTCCTTACTATTTGTTTGATGGGGTGCTGGTCCGTCGTATGCGCGCGGACGCTGCCGCCGCTGCCTCTCCTGGTCTGGAGGTAGTGATGGGCGACTATATGGGGTTGGATGAACGCCTTTTTGCGGTCGTGAAAGACCGTTATCTGGAGGCTCTGCACGGCGACGCAAAAATGAACTGCGATCTTTGTGTGCATCGTGTCGCGTTGCCTGGCTTTGAAAACAAAGTCGGGAAGGCGGCATATCCGCATGATCATCCCGATGATCCGGTGGGGCATACGCATGGCCACGAGCATGCCCACACGCATTCCGCTTCGCTTCCCTTGTCGTTTCCTCCCGACCCGGATGAGGTACCGCCCCATCTCCACTAAGAGAGAATGGGGTGTACGTGGCGCGTCCCTGACGTGTGTGAAGGCCGAAAGCGCTGTAGTTTCGGATGCGGAGCAGTCGTGGATGCGAGCCTGCGGCAGGGAGCTGCTGCTGTCTCGCTTTGTGGGCAGTCTATTGCGTATTGGGCGCGGCTGCTGCGCGCGACTTGCTTAGGGCTGGGCCGGGGTGATGGCGAATTCCCCAGCTTCGCAGGGAAGAGATGTCCATCCGCGGAAGACGGAGCCTGGGATACGTGTGCCGTCTTTTGTGGGGCGCAATCCAGCTGTCTGCTTTATGAATGTCTCGAAGGCCATTTTTGCCTCGAGGCGTGCAAGTGGGGCACCGAGGCAATAATGGGCACCTACCCCGAAAGCAATGTGTTGTTCGGGTCGCCGGTCAATGTCGAAACGGTCGGGGTCTGGAAACACCGTTTCGTCCCTATTCGCTGAACCGATGAAGGCGACCACATGTGCGCCTTCCGGGATTTTCTTTCCTGCAAGCACGACCTCTTGTGTTGTTTTTCTCGGTGCTGTCTGCACAGGGGAGTCCCAGCGGAGTACTTCTTCCAACGCGTCCGGGAGAAGCCCAGGGTCTTTCCATACGCGATTTCCTTGTTCGGGAAAGGCCATGAACGCGGCTGCCGCGTTTGCCAGCAGGCTTGTTGTGGTTTCACTACCCGCAACGAGCAGAATGATGGCGAACATGACGACGTCTTCATGGGACAATTGGTCTTTGTCTTCTCCGGAAACCAAGAGTGAGATGACGTCGTTTCCGGGATTTTCCCGGCGTTTGGTGGTGAGCTCGCTCAGAAATCCATACATTTCTTGGAAAGAAGCGATGCTTGTCGCGTCCATTCCTATGCCGAGCACGACCTTTTTCGCATCGTCCACCCAGCGTCTAAAGTCGTTGTACCGGTTCGTAGGAATTTCTAGTATGTTGGCGATCACCAGCATGGGGAGTGGGTGTGCCAAATTCTGCATGATATCCGCGTTTCCCGCCTGAGAATCCGTGACGAATTTTGCCATGAGATCCTCGCATATCGAACGGATGCTTTCCTCCATGACGCGGACGCGACGTGGCGTAAAGGTTTTATTGGCGAGACGGCGCAGCTGGGTGTGTGCGGGTGGATCGAGGGCGAGAATGAATTTCAAGTTCTCAAAGTCGAGGCTTGAGAAGCCGCCTTCTGGTTGTGTGGTTGTTGCTGTGAGTCGTTTTGTCCCGAGGCTTTCTCCGGCAAACAGCGCGTTCCATCCGGCTGAAGAAAAATTCTCATGCTCTCGAAGAACGCGCGTGACATCTGCATACCGAGTCACGACCCAGACATCGTCTTCTTCGACATAGTGCACAGGATCCTCGTGTCGCAGAGTGCGTAGAATTGAATACAGATTTGTGGAATAAGATGGGCCGAATGGCTTGAAAGAAAAGGTCATTGACAGCCTCGTTTTTTGCGTCCCGGAGCGTGAATGGCTTTTTTGATACGGAATGCTCCGAGTGGTCATCGCGCGATGACCGTTGTGCAAATCCGATCGGCAAGAAGAATCATCTCATAAGTGCAGTTCTCTTTGCGGGAAATTCTGCATGGGAAAAAATTCGTGTACGCAAATATTTGCAAGGGCGTGCAGGGAGAAGGCCCTACATGGAGGGGAATCTTGTACGCGGAATGCCTTGAGTGTGGGGAGTCCTACGCTTGCTCTTCTCTGGTTGCCTGCGTAAGCTTTTGCCTGTGACTTCCCGAACCTCTCCGCTCCCTGCCGATTCTCTTTCTGGGGCGTTGATGGTGTGTGGCGCGGCGAGTGACGTGGGGAAATCGGTGATTGTTGCCGGTCTTTGCCGCCTTCTTGCTCGCCGTGGCTTTTCGGTAGCCCCGTTCAAAGCGCAGAACATGTCGAATAATTCGTGTGTGACTGTGGACGGCGCCGAGATCGGGCGTGCCCAATACAGTCAAGCACTTGCTGCAGGCGTGCAACCTGAATCGGCAATGAACCCCGTTCTTCTCAAACCCACAGCCGAACGCACAAGCCAGGTTGTGGTGATGGGCGAGGTAGTGGGGGAAACCGATGCGCGTTCCTATGGAGACCAGACCCGGGTGCTTTTTCCGCTGGTGCTCGACGCGCTGGAAGACTTGCGTGCGCGCTACGACATTGTGATCTGTGAGGGAGCAGGTGGCGCTGCTGAGATCAATCTGCTTGATCGAGATATTGTGAACCTGCGTCTCGCCGCCGCCGCCGCTCTGCCTGCTCTTCTTGTTGGTGATATTGAGCGTGGCGGAGTCTTTGCTGCCCTCTACGGCACAGTCGCTTTGTTACCCCCTGCGCTGCGCGCATGCGTCAAAGGATTTGTCGTCAACAAGTTCCGCGGTGACCCCTCTCTGCTTGCGCCGGGCTTCGCGGAACTGACACGCCGTTCTGGGGTTCCCGTCTTCGGTGTTCTCCCCTGGGACGCATCTTTGCGCGGTCTCGACGAAGAAGACAGCATGAATGTGGGGGTTGGCGTGACGCATGTCCCAGGTGCAGCATCCCCGTTGCCGAGCGCGATGCTCGATGTCGCGGTTGTGCGTTTTCCCCGTCTCTCCAATTTTACGGATCTTGACCCTTTGCAGGCTGAACCTGGAGTGCGACTGCGTTATGTGGAGTGGGCAGACGCGCTTGGCGATCCTGATCTCATTATTTTGCCTGGCACAAAAGCCACGGTAAAAGACCTCTCTTGGCTGCACGACACAGGTTTTGCGCAAGCGCTGCTTACTTGCGCGCGTCCTGTCATTTTTGGGATCTGCGGGGGATTTCAAATGCTCGGACAAACAATTACAGACGAGGTGGAGTCGCGCACCGGGCAAGTACGCGGGCTGGGCTTGCTCCCCGTGGAGACCGTGTTTGGGCCAGTCAAACTCACGCGCCGTACCCGGATACTGGCTTTTGGCGAGGAGGCCATGGGCTATGAGATCCGTCATGGACGTTCTCATTGCCTTCCGCTGCAAGACGGGACCCGCCATTTGCGAGACGGGGCCTACCATTTTCTTGCACCTCTCGCCCAGGGGCGGGCCCGCGGCGGCATGGAAACTGCTGTAGGAAAAGGGGGAGGGGAAGGGGAAGGAGCAGTTTTTCGCCCTGTGACCGAAAAGAGCAGCGGAGATGCCACGGGAGAGGGCGCTGCAGGCGGCACTGTGGATACACGCGACTCTCCTCTGGGCCTTGTGGATGCCACCGAACGAGTGTGGGGAGCGAGCATGCATGGTCTTTTGGAAAATGATGCCTTTCGGAGTGCTTTTCTCTCGCGGGTCGCGCTGCGGACTGGGCGTTCTTTCTCCCCCACAAGTGTGTGTTTTGCAGAGGTGCGCCAGGCGCGTTATGACCGAATGGCCGACATGATCGAGACCTGCTTGCCTGTTGCTGAGCTTGATCGTCTTATTGAGAGTGCAGCGCGGAGGCCTGTGTGATCCTCTTTCTTGCGAACTATGACACGGAGATCCTGACGCTACGCACAGTGTTGGAGGGACTCCCGCTTGGCTTTCCGTCGGTACGGGCAGTAAACCCAAACTTGGGAGAAGGCACGTCGCTTCTCGATGACTTCCTGTCTGTTCGGGACGATGATGGCTTGGGTGACGGGACCGGGCGTGAGACCGGGATCGGGACCGGGCAGCCGGACAGGGTCGACATTGTGATTGTGCGCCTGCTTGGCGGTCGGTTGGCGTGGGAGAAAGAATTCGACGAGTTGCGTGCAGCTTGTCTTGCCGGCGGGGTTGCCCTTCTTGCCATGGGCGGAGAAGTGGTCCCCGACGCCGAGCTTATCCGCCTCTCGACCGTGCCGAGTGCGACTGTTGTCCGTGCTTTCGCGTACGCAGTGCGTGGTGGTCTGGAAAATATGGAGAACATGTTGCGCTTCGTTGCGGACACTGTGCTCTTTACCGGGTTTGGTTTTGACCCCCCTGTGGAAGTTCCCGCCTGCGGCATCTGGGGAGATCGCCCCGTTGACCCTGCCCGGCCTACCGTGGCTGTGGTTTTTTATCGTGCCCACTTGCAGGCCGGCAACACGTCTTTTGTCACGAGTCTGGCTGATGCGCTCGAAGACGCTGCCTGCAATGTGCGTCTTGTCTATTGCTATTCGCTGCGTTCTGCGCCAGGCGAAGAAAACCCTGTGCTGGACTTTTTACGGGACGCTGACCTGATTGTGACCACAGTGCTTGCCGCCGGAAGCGCCGCGACCCCCTTGGCCGGCGCCCCTGTTGCTGCGGGGTCTACGGACGGGTCTCTTGCGGGGACACGCCGAACACCCACAACAGATGGGGCCTGGACCTCTCCGCTTGATGCTCTTGGCGTGCCGGTCTTGCAGGCGATTGCTTCACTGCGCTCTTTCCGGGAATGGGAGGAGGACCCGGCTGGTTTGTCGCCGCTTGATGTGGCGATGAGCGTGGCCATTCCCGAATTTGACGGGCGTGTTGTGACCGTGCCCTTTTCTTTTAAAGAGGTTGTCGACGACGGCGACGAGCTCGGGTTACCGGTCACCGCGTACCGGGCGCTTCCCGAACGTGTTGCCCGTGTCGCCGGTCTTGCGGCGCGCATTTCCCGTTTGGGGCGTACACCGCCTGCGGAAAAAAAAGTGGCTGTTGTGCTCTCTGCCTACCCCACGAAACGCAGCCGGATTGGGAACGCCGTTGGACTCGACACGCCGGCAAGCGCTGTGGGACTTCTCTTTGCCCTGCAAGAGGCGGGATACCGTGTGGACCGTGTGCCGGAGAGCGGGGATGCGCTCATGCATGAGCTTGCAGATGGCCTGCATTACGATCGCACCTCTTTTACACCTGCCCAGTTGCACATGGCACCAGGCCGCCTCAATGGTGACGCGTATTGCGCGTGGTTTGAGAGCTTGCCTGAGTCTTTACGTGCTCGCGTCGAGGCGTCGTGGGGACCGCCACCTGGGGAGATTGGCCTCGACCAGGGAGACCTGGTTTTTGCGGGCGTGGACCTTGGTAATGTGGCAGTGTTTGTGCAGCCCCCGCGGGGACACGGCGAAGACCCTATCGCGGTGTACCACTCCTCTGAGCTGCCCCCCGCCCACCATTACCTTGGCTTTTACCACTGGCTCGACAAGATCTGGGGCGCAGATGCCTGCGTGCACTTGGGAAAACACGGCACCCTGGAATGGCTACCCGGCAAGTCCGTTGGTCTCTCCGCTGCCTGTGCTCCCGACGCTGCCCTCGCTGACCTGCCATTCTTCTATCCCTTTGTCGTGAATGACCCCGGAGAAGGTACGCAAGCGAAACGTCGCGCGCATGCTGTTGTTGTGGATCATCTCATTCCGCCCATGACACGGGCCGAGGTCTACGACGACCTTGCCCGGCTTGAAACCCTGCTCGATGAGCATGCCCGCATCGAATCGCTCGACCCCGCCAAATTGCCTGCTGTGCAAGGCCGTGTCTGGGACCTCATTGTCTCTTCTGACCTGCACCAGGATCTCGGACGTGGCGCCGCGATGCCCTCTCCGGACGAGTTTGGTGCCCTCATCGAATCGGTGGACGGCTACCTGTGCGAGCTGAAAGACGCGCAAATCCGCGGCGGTCTTCACCTGCTGGGCGTGCCACCAGCCGGAGAAGCCGAGCTCGATTTTGTGCTTGGCGTGACACGCCTCCCGCAAGCAGGAGCGCCCTCCCTGCGTGCGGCTGTTGCCACCGAGCTGGGTGTCGACTTGGCAGATGCCTCGACCGCTGCACTTGACGCGGTGGAAGCCGAGTGTCGCACGCGCCTTGCTGCCCTGCAACAAGCAGGATGGCCCAAAGGCGGAGTGCCGGCTGGTGGGGTGGCAGACATAGTAGCCGGCAAATCGGTGTCGCACGCCGGTGACAACACGCCGGTCAACATGGCGGGCACGCGAGGCAAGCGTGCCCGCGAATCGTCTGACACAGCTCTGGAGGCTGTGGCAGATCCCATGCCTTCTGTTGCTGCACGCGCGCTTGGCTGGGTGTGTGACCGGCTTATCCCGAACCTGGGCTGTACCGGTGACGAAATCACGAACCTCTTGGGTGGCCTGGACGGTAAACATGTTCCTGCCGGGCCCAGTGGGGCTCCCACACGTGGTATGGCGCATGTTCTTCCCACTGGACGAAATTTCTATTCGATTGATCCGCGGAGTGTGCCCTCACCATTGGCGTGGGAAGTCGGGGTCAAACTGGCAGATGCCCTGTTGGAACGCCATTTAGAGGAGACCGGGACCTATCCGGAGACTGTCGGGCTTGTGGTGTGGGGGACGGCAGCGATGCGCACCCACGGGGACGATCTCGCTCAGGCGTTTGCGCTCTTGGGAGTGCGCCCGGTCTGGGCTGAGGAATCGGGACGGGTGATGGGTCTCGAAGTCATTCCCTCTGTTGAGCTTGGTCGCCCACGTATCGATGTGACATTGCGTATCTCTGGTTTTTTCCGTGATGCCTTTCCCGAACTTGTCGCCCTTTTTGATGACGCCGTGACTTTGGCGGCCGCGTGTGAGGCGCCATCGGGAGAGGGTCTTGGCGGAGAAGGTCTTGGCGGAGATCCTCCAACAAATCCCTCGGAAGGAGAGAGTCTTGGGGGCGCTCTCGAAGGTCGTCTTGCAGACTCTGACGACGGGCCTGTCCAGGCTGTAGAGCGAGCTGCACCAGAGCAGTTTCCCAATTTTGTGCGTGCGCATGGCGTGGAAGATCCACGTGTTTTTGGTCCGAAGCCTGGCGCGTACGGTTCGGGGGTGCTGCCCTTAATCGAGACCCGCAACTGGCGGAGCGATGAAGACCTGGCCGAGGTGTACATGGCCTGGAGCGGTTGGTCCTACCGGCGGGGCGAGTTCGGTGCCCCTGCCCGCGCCGCCATGATCCGGCGTTTTGCTGCGATTGACGTGGCGGTCAAGAACCAGGACAACCGAGAACACGACATTTTTGATTCTGACGACTACCTGCAAGATCATGGCGGCATGATTGCGACAGTGCGGGTGTTGCGAGGCGAGGCCCCGCTTGCCTGGTTTGGTGACTCTGCCGATCCAAGTGCCCCCAGGGTACGCAGTCTTGCCGAAGAAGCTGCCCGAGTAGTACGTACACGTGTCGTGAATCCGAAGTGGATTGAGGCCATGTGCCGGCATGGCTACAAAGGTGCCTTTGAGCTGTCTGCCACGGTGGACTATCTCTTTGGCTACGACGCCACTGCCGGTATTGTGGAAGATTGGATGTACGAAAAGGTGACCGCTGCCTATGTGGCAGACCCCGCGATGCGGGACTTCTTTGCGGCTTCGAATCCGTGGGCGCTCACTGCCATTGCAGAACGTCTGCTTGAAGCGGATGAGCGCGGCATGTGGAAGGCCACCGCAGCCTCCCGTGACATCTTGCGTTCTGCCTTGCTTGAAGCGGAAGGATGGGAGGAGGAGCGGGCTGAAACGAGAGAAACCGAGCCAGGCCCACGAGGCCGGTTCGCGCAGGCAGACCCGCAGGGCAAAGCACCGGCCATAGGGCAGGACTCTGCAGTTGCGCGCCTTGATGCGCAGTCCCCACCCGAGCAAGAGGCCCGGGAAGAGGTGGGAAACCAGAGCGCAACGTCCCGCGTGCAAGGAGGGGAGATGTGACTACACGCGGTACGGCAGACGCTGCGCCCTCTGAAAAAGAAACCCGGTCACAACGGATTTCTTTTCCCTTTGCTGCGGTGGTTGGCCATGACAGTGTGAAGCTTGCCCTTGTGCTTGCAGCACTCGACCCGGCGCTTGGTGGTGTTTTATTGCGGGGCGAGAAGGGCGCGGCGAAAACCACACTCGCGCGAGGGCTGTCTGACCTTTTGCCGGGTGCTGCGCCTTTTGCCGAGCTTCCCTTGGGTGCAACAGAAGATCGTCTGGTCGGTTCGCTCGACATTGCCGCGGCCCTTACCGGGGCTGCACGAGTGTTTGCGCCAGGGGTTCTCGCCGCGGCGCATGAGGGAATCCTCTATGTGGATGAGGTCAACCTCCTTGCGGATCATCTTGTCGACATTCTTTTGGACGTGTCGGTTTCGGGCTGGAACCGCGTTGAGCGAGAGGGAGTTTCGCACCAGCATCCGGCCCGTTTCGTGCTTGTCGGCTCAATGAACCCGGAAGAAGGCGAACTGCGCCCACAGCTGCTTGACCGTTTTGGCCTTGCGGTCGAAATCACGGCAGACACCGACCCGCTGCAACGTTCTCTTGCGGTGCGCCGCCGGCTTGATTTTGACGAGGATCCTGTGGGATTTATGGCCGGGTGGGCAGAGCGGACCCGCCAGTTGCAGGCCCGAATCCGTGCGACCTCAGCTGCTGTTCTCCCCGAAGACCTGCTTGTTGCGATCAGTAAGCTGTGTGTGGTCGTGGGCGCGCAAGGCTTGCGGGCCGACCTTGTTGTGGCCCGTGCGAGTGCAGCCCATGCCGGCTGGCAAGGCCGCACAACAGTGGACGTGGCCGATGTGGCGGCCGTTGCCCCCTTGGCTTTGGCGCACCGCCGCCGCCGCTCTCCTTTTGAAGACCCCGGTATGACTGCCGAGGAGTTTGCTGCTGCCTTCCGGGAGGTTTTCGGCGAAGACCCCCCAGCCGGACCTGCGGATTTCTCGAACGAAGCCTGCGAAAACCCGCAAGACGCTCCTGCACCAGACCCATCTGCAACAGGGCAGAGTGCCCCACCCGCAACGGAACCAGAGACTCCCGGGCAGCCCCCGTCTGGGATACCGGATAGCGCACACCCACGCGAGAGAGATCCCGGCCCCGCAGAGAATCCGCTGGACCCCAGTGCGCACGGGCCCGATTGCTCCGCGGGGACTGCCCAGAAGACAGGTGGCAGGTCGGAACACGAGCACGACCCTCACAAAAGAGAAGACGAAGCCGCTACTGCCGGCGGCAAGAGTACACAGCCTGGTGGGGCATCTTTTTCGGAGAACAGGAAAAACGACGGGAACGTGCAGACAAGCGGGAGAGGGCGAGTTGCCACTCCGGGAGCGACGCTCCCCTTTGGTCCGCTTGCACCCTCGTGCGCGACACACCCAACCTCGCGCACGCTGGGCACAACCTCGCGTGCAACAACCGCGACGACCGGGACTGCAGGGCGGCGTCCTACAGCCCAAGGAGACCAGGGACGTCTTGTAAGGGATCGCCCCGGTTCAGGAAAGGACGGGACCCTGGCCGGTCCACTTGCGATAAACGCCACCCTACGTGAGACAGCCTTGCGTCACGCCGCAGCCAAGCCCGCGGAAAGTGACAAGCCCGCGGAAAAGCCGGCCACAAGTGCTGGGCCTGTGCCGAGTGTGGTGTCTTCTGACTTGCGGGAGGCCGTGCGGGCACAGCGTGTCGGCGTTTTGTTGGTCCTTGCCGTTGACGCATCAGGCTCCATGAACGCTCCCCAGCGTATGGAGGCCGTAAAGGGTGCCCTCCTCAGTGTGTTGCTCGACGCGTATCAGCGGCGGGATCGTGTGGCGCTTGTGACCTTTGGCGGTGAGCAGGCCCACCTTGTCCTCGCCCCCACAGGCAGTGTTGAAATCGCGCAAGCTCGGCTTCGCGGACTCGAAACCGGAGGGCGTACCCCTTTGGCCGCGGGTTTGCGTACTGCCTTGCAGGTTGCGGCAGGAGAACGCCGTTCCGGCAGGCGAGACGCGTGGATTGTGCTTGTGACCGATGGCCGGGCCACGTCCGCGCCCGTAGGTACCGACCCCTGGTCTCTTGCCCAAGAGGCTGCCGTTGCAGTGCGCCGGCAAGGTGTGCCGTCTGCAGTGATTGATGTGGAGGACACGAACGGCCCACGTCTTGGTCTTGCCGGCGTTCTCGCCGAGACAATGGGCGCCCAATATCTGCCTTTACCTGCGCTCACAGTCGACGCCTTGGAAGAGATGTTGCGTGGTCTGCTCGAACGCCCCGGGTCACCCCCTGTTCCTCCTGCCCATGAGGAAAAGAGCAGGCAGCAGAAAAAAAGGTCGTCTTCTGACGAACCCCAGGAGCAGACAGAGTAGCGATCCCCTGGCGAGGCGAACGAGCGTGTGTGCCCGATGATTGCGGATGTGCCTGATGGTTTCGATGTTGAAATGCGAGTGTGTGTGCGAGTGACATGCTGACGTGTGCTGAGCACATGTGAGGCGAGGGAGGCAAAAGATGAGCGGGCAGCAGCCGGGCAGAACGTCGGATACCCCTGGTAGGCCAAGTACGCAGGGTGTGTCGGGTGTGTCGGGTGTGTTGGGTACAAGTGAGGTAGGGACGGGGGTGGCTTCTTTGCACGCGAGGGAAGATGCAGTGGACCTTCCAGACGTCTCAGTTCCTTTGCCGGGATCGCATGGGGGTGATGGGGCTGTCGTGGCTCGTGCTTTGGGGCGGCACGATTTGTTGGACTTGTCGCTTTCCATGAATCCCTGCGCGTCTGATGTGGTAGCGCTTGTGCGGCTTTTTGCGCATACGCTGAACGATTATCCTGATCCGACTGCAGCGACCGAGCGGGTCGCTGCCGCTTTGGATGTGCCACGGGAGTCTGTGCTGCTCACAAATGGGGGCGCAGAGGCGATCGATCTTGTGGCGCAGTTTGTCGCCCAGTCCAGGACAGGGGCAGTTGTCGAAGAGCCCGAGTTCTCTCTTTATCGTCGCGCGCTTGCGGCTCGTGGCGTGCCAGTGCGTTCACTTGCGACAGCGCGTCCTGGTGACATGGTTTTTCGGTCTGATCCTCGTAACCCTACCGGTGAACGTGCTCTTGCTTCTCGACCACAGGGCACCCGGCTCTGCGTTGACACGGCTTTTCTCCCTCTTGTGACGGGAAGCTGGCAAAGCCCTGCTCTCACTGTAGCTTGTACGAGCGGTGAGAGCATACAAAGAGAAGGAGCGGGAGAAGGAGATAGGCCGCGTGCTACAAAGCCGGATGCGTCCGGGCCTGTGGGACCGTCAATGGTGCAACCTGTGGGGCAAGTAGACGGGCGAGACTGGGCAGTTGGCTCTTTTACCAAGGTCTTTGGTTGTCCCGGCTTGCGTATCGGATATGTTGCCGGCGACGTTGACTGCTTGCGCGCATTTCAACCCCGCTGGTCAGTGAATGCCTTGGCCCTGGCTGTTTTGCCGTCCTTGCTCGACCTGGCCAGTGAAGAGCTTCCTCGCTGGGCCGGGGAGATTACCCGTCTGCGTGAGCGTCTCCTTGCCCTGCTTGCAGGGGCAGGTTGGTGTTCTCTTTCTGGTGCTCTTGCCAACTATGTGTGTATCGAGACCTCTGATGCTGTTGGCTTGCGTGCGGCCCTTGCCCAGGAAGGTGTGCTTGTGCGGGCCTGGCCTCCCTGGATTCGTGTTGCCGTGCGCGACGAGAGCGAACAAGACCGTTTTATAGAAGCGCTTGCCAAGGTGAGAGCTGCAGGAATTTTCTGACTTTCTTCTGAGTAGGTTTGCCGGGTTGTGGGGCTTGGGTTGTTTGTGCTGGTTGGGCATGGGTGCAGTTTCGGTGGTTGGTTGCGGGTGGTGCACCCATGGTTTGGTGGGTCTACCCAGCGCTGTTGTGTGCGGTCTTGCGTGGTGTGTCATTCTGTAGTGAATGTCTGTGGCGTACAATTTCGGGGTAGACGCGTGTTTGCCGAATGACTTGCCGGGCGATTTGGTGTTTACCAAAATCGAATCGGGAGTGGTTTCTCTCCTGTCGACACCTTGCTTGGGAACCAGAACGGGGCATTCTATTGAGGTGGTGCTGCCGGCGTCGCAGCGGCTGTTTTCTGGAGTGAGGCAGTCTCTTCTGGGTGTTCTTTTTTGTATGTGATGCCTGCGAATCGGCTGTAAGGCGTGAAGGAGTGAGGACGTATATACGTCCTCACTCCTTCACGCGACGAGACGGTGTCGGGAGAACCTTGCGTGAAGTGTTCTCGGACGACGAGTTTTTGCGATTTACTCGCTCATGATGTCGTTCACGGAGTCGGTGGTGTCGATCAGCTCGTCGATCATGTCGAAGACGATTTGC
>Ga0209013_10002702_pt1 | contig 15984 bp, 21 predicted proteins | sample Cruoilmetagenom2_FD_187291 | JGI IMG/M metagenome (GOLD analysis project Ga0209013, IMG submission 187291) | Oil polluted marine microbial communities from Coal Oil Point, Santa Barbara, California, USA - Sample 2 (SPAdes) (version 2) | ecosystem: Environmental > Aquatic > Marine > Oil seeps ... | reverse complement strand
GGCTGCTCCGCGAGACCGACTTGTTCGCGGGCCTGTCCGAAGACGACATGACGGCCATCGGCCATGCCACCACCATGACCAAGTGCACCGCGGGCCAGCGCATCATGTCGCCCGACGACCCGCCCGACCGCATCCACATCCTCAAGAAGGGCAAGGTGCGCGTCTACCGCGTCACGCCCGACGGCAAGCAGCTCACGCTCGACATCTACGACAAGGGCGCCATCCTCGGTGACATGAGCCTGCTCGGCCAGGAGCCCATCCCCGAGGCGTTCGCCGAGACGCTCGATGAAGCGGTCATCTGCACCATCTCGCCCGATGAGATGCGCCGGCTGGTGGAGCGCTATCCGACCATCGGCGTGAACATCATCAGCTACCTCTCGCAGCGCCTTCGCAGCGCCGAGTCGGAGTTGGAGTCGATGGCCTACCAGCGTGTCGGCCAGCGACTGGCGCGCAAGCTCATCGACCTTTCGAACCGCTTCGGGGTGAAGACGTCGCGAGGCACGCTCATCGAGGCACGGCTGACGCAGCAGGAGCTGGCCGAGATGATCGGCACCACGCGCGAGACGCTGGCGCACACGCTGGCCGACTTCCGCAAGCGCGGGCTGCTCGACACCGAGAAGCACCAGGTGCTCATTCGAGACGCCGAGCAGCTGATGGATATCGCCGAAGGGTTCGAGGACCTCGACGACTAGACGTCGCTACAGGGTGGGATCGCGTTCCGGAGCCCACCGACCCGGCGCAGGCGTCCAGTCCCACCGTGTGAATCGGACGCGGTCGCCCCAGCCGTCGATACCGTGGTCGCGCAGGAATCGGCGCATCCCCGGCGGTCCGCCGAAGTCACCGATGAACCACAGCAAGACAGCCGGTACCGCGATGCCGTCGTGGCCACGGCTGACCGAGCTGCGCAGATAGCCGCGCGTGGCCAGGTCCAGCTGCTCATCGAGCTGTTCCGTCCGATAGGCCGCGATCGGTGGGCATGACGCGGCGGCGCAGTTGAGCGCGAAATGGATCCGGGCGTCGACGGTGCCCACCCGGAAGCGACGCTCGAACCGTGAGGGCAGGGGATTGGTGACGTATCCCAGCCCGAGCTTGAGTCGTGAGCGACGCAGGATGCCGTGCTCGATGTCATCGAGCGAGACGGCCTGGCCGGCGATCGTGAGCACCGGCCTTCGGAAGAACCGCAGGCGGGCGTTCCAGTCGGTGAAGTCATAGTGAGGCTGCTGCTGGACGGCCGCGTTGTAGAGGTCGATCCAGAAGGCCAGCCGCGAGCGGTCGTCGGCGAGCGCCCGAGACAGCTGCTCTTTGTTGACCCCGGCCAACTCCCGCCTGAGCCGCTCGACCTCGTAGGCGTCCTCGAGACGTGTCGCCAGCAGGAACCGGATCGCCGTCTCCCGGGGGTCGGTCGCGCTCACGTGACGACGACCACCAGCACGACAAGGGTGATGAGCGCATGTCCCACCATGGCGGCCACGTTGGGCAGGGGCGAGGTGACGCGGGTGTAGCGCAGAAGGCCCACCACCGACAGCGGCAACACCAGCAGCCCGGCGATGGCCATGGGCATGGCGCCGGTGGCCGCGGAGAGGAGCGTGGCCGCGACGAAGGCCAGGGTCGCCCCCAGGGCCACCCGCCGCAGCAATGCCGGCCGGAGGCGTACCTGCAGCGTGGCCTTGCCGGTCGCGGCGTCCGCCTCTCGATCCGGCCAGGCCGTGGCCATCACGCTCGCGAAGGCCACGAACACGAATGGCAGGAAGGCGATGATGTCCAGTGCCTCCAGGGTCGCCGCCATCACCGCGACGCCGAATAGCGGCAGGACCATCGCGCCGAGCACGACGTTCAGGACCTCACCCAGCCCGCGCCGTTGTGCGGCGACGGGAGGCAGCGAGTAAGCCATGCCTCCCACGAGGCCCAGCAGCAGCAGTGCGGCAGCGGTCGGATGGAGGCCTCCGACGGCTGTCGCGATCAGGGCGCCGCCGCCCACCATCAGCGCCACCACCAGGCTCAACGTCAGCGGCAGCCTCGGGCTCAGGCCGCTGGCGGCGAGCGCGCCACTGCCGCCAGAGTAGGGCGTGCGCGTGGTCAGTCGGTCGGTCTCGTAGTCGGCTGCCTCGTTGGCCAGGTGGATCGCCGCCGAGCTCGCGACCAGCAGCAGCACGGCCGGCCACAGCAACAGGGGATCACGGCCCAGCGTCGCAGTCCCGGCTGCACGCCACGCGGCCAGCATCACGCCGTTCGCGAAGACGACCAGGATCAGGGCGATCTGGGTCGGACGCGTCATGGCCACGAGCGCACGCCACCGCGGCATCTTCGGGGCGGTGTCGGAGGGGTGGCGATGTGGGAAGGTCGGGGCCGTGGCCGCCACGGGCATCTCGCATCGGCGGAGGGTGGGCTGCCAGTATCGGGGTAGGCTGATGACGCCGCTGTGGTGCTCGACACCCTGCGGCCCGTGCAGGAAGGTACCCTCGGCACTACGCTCGACCCGCCCGGGCCGCCATCGTTACCGAGTACGCCGACAGACACGGAGATCCATCTGATGAAGGTCCTTGTCGCCGTCGCTTCCAAGCACGGCGCCACCATGGAGATCGGCCAGGTCATCGAGGCCTCGATCCGTTCGAGCGGTCTCGACGTGGACATCAAGCGCATCGAGGACGTCCTGAGCCTGAGCCCGTATGACGCGCTGGTCGTTGGTAGCGGTGTCTACGCCGGGCACTGGATGCGGCCGGCCCGCGAGTTCGTCGACATCCACGAGGGTGAGCTCAAGCGCAAGCGGGTGTGGCTCTTCTCCAGCGGTCCGGTCGGTGATCCGCCCAAGCCACTGGAGAACCCGGCCGAGGTGGCCAGCGCCGTGAAGCGCATCGGCGCCCGCGGGCATCGCCTGTTCCCCGGCCGCATCGAGGGCTCCGACCTGGGCATCAGTGAGAAGGCCCTCGTCGCTTTGGTGCGTGCGCCCGACGGCGATTACCGGCCGTGGTCGGAGATCGCCACCTGGGCTGAGTCCATCGCCAGCCAGCTGCAGGAGCCATCAGCCGAAACATGACCATGACCTTCGACGAGGCCATGGGGGCGCTGGAGGCCAAGAGCACCGAGCAGACGCGCAAGACGTACCTGCGCCATGGCGCCTCGGAGCCGCTCTTCGGTGTGAAGTTCGGCGACCTGCGTCCGCTCGCGAGGAAGAACGGGACCGACCACGCCCTGGCCGAGCAGCTCTGGGCCAGTGGGAACACCGACGCTCGTTTGTTGGCCTGCATGGTGGCCGATCCGGCGGAGGCCTCCGAGGACGAGCTCGATGCCTGGCTCGGTGACATCGAGAGCTACTTCCTGGTCGATGTCTTCGTGGCCGAGATCGCGTCCCGGACGCTGGGTCGGCGGGAGCGCGCCCAGCGCTGGATCGCCTCCGACCGCGATCGCACCGCACAGGCCGGCTGGGATCTCATGAACCTCGTGGCCCTCAGTGACGAGAAGGTGCCCGACGGTTTCCTCGAGGCGCAGCTCGAGCTCATCGCAGCGCGCATCCAGAGCTACGGCAACTGGACGCGCCGCTCCGCGAGCCAAGCCATCACGGGCATCGGGCTGCGTAACGAGGACCTTGAGGCGGCCGCCCGCAGGACCGCGCAGGAGGTGGGTCACGTCGAGTTCGACCCGGGTCAGACCTCGTGCGTCATGCCCGACCCGATCGAGTACCTCGAGAAGACCAAGGCCCACCGGGCCCGACAGGCCCAGAAACGCGCGGTCACGCCGGCCGGGGGCTGATCTACTCGGACTCCAGGGCCATGATCTTCTCGACACGCGCGACGTGACGCCCGCCGTCGAATGAGGCCTCGAGGAAGGCTTCGACGCAGCCGATGGCCAACTGCTCGCCCACGATGCGGGCGCCCATCGAGAGCATGTTGGCGTCGTTGTGCTGGCGCGAGAGTGCGGCCGTGACCGGCTCGGTGGCCTGGCAGCAGCGGATGCCATCGACCTTGTTGGCGACGATCTGCTCGCCGGTGCCACTACCGCCGAAGACGAAGCCAAAGCGGCAGTCGCCCGAGGCCACCGCGCGGGCAGCCGGCGCGACGTAGTCGGGATAGTCGACACGGTCGGGCGTATTGACGCCGAAGTCCACGACCTCGTAGCCCTTTGCAGCCAGCCATTCGGCGACGACCTGCTTGAGCGGCAGGCCTGCGTGATCGGTGCCGACGGCGATGCGCATCACACCTCCTCGGTGCCTGAGCCGTTCTCGTCGCGGGTGCGATACGACTCGGTGATGATGTTGGTGATCTCCTCGATGTCGTCGCTGATCTGGAACAGGTCCAGGTCGGTCTCGGAGACGTTGCCGCCGGGCACGACGGTCGAGCGGAGCCAGTCGAGCAGGCCAGCCCAGTACTCGCTCCCGAACAGGATGACGGGGAAGTGGTCGATCTTGCCGGTCTGCACCAGTGTCAACGACTCGAACAGTTCATCGAGGGTGCCGAAGCCGCCGGGGAAGATGACGAAGGCCTGGGCGTACTTGACGAACATCGTCTTGCGCACGAAGAAGTAGCGGAAGTATGCCGGCAGCGTGACGTACGGGTTGAGCCCGGTCTCGAACGGCAGATCGATAGCGAGCCCGACCGACACGCCCTCGGCCTCCTGCGCGCCACGGTTGGCCGAGGCCATGATTCCCGGGCCACCGCCGGTGATGACGGTGAAGCCCTGGTCGGACAGGCGGCCGGCGAGCGCCCGGGCGTGCTCGTACATGGGCTGGTCGGGCTTGGTCCGTGCGGAGCCGAAGATGGTCACCGCGGGACCGAGCCTCGCGAGCGCACCGAAACCGTCGATGAACTCGCTCATGATGCGCAGTGCGCGCCAGGCGTCGGATTCCAGGAAGGATGGGTCGGCGAAGGGCTGCTGCATGAGCAGCCGGTCATCGTCCGCGCTACGCGAGCGATGACTCGTAGGTCGGTCAGTCACAGGCGCAGGATACGCGTGAGCGCGGATTCTGGGGGTGGCCGTAGACTGCGCGCCATGAACGATCAAGCCACTCCCCCCGGTATCGCTATCGACCCCGTCTGCGGGATGCACGTCGTCATCGACGGCGCCCAGCACGTTTCCGAGCACGAAGGCACGACCTACTACTTCTGCGCCAAGGGCTGCCGACTCGACTTCGAGGACGATCCCGGGCGCATCCTCGCGCCTGATTACCGGCCGTCGATGTAGGACGCTGTGGATAAGTGCGGTCCCGAGCGCCAGAAGGTGCTGGCGCTCTGCAGACATGGTCGCTATAGTCCGAAGCGGTAATCTCAGGAACGCTCTCGTGATCCCGTATCTTCGCTCGAACGTCCCTGGTCAACGTTAGGAACCTGGAGGTTCGTTCGTCCGTGTACGAGGACAAGGCCATCTCCTGCGCCGATTGCGGTCAGGAATTCACATTCACCGCATCCGAGCAGGCGTTCTACGCCGAGAAGGGCTTCACCGACTCGCCCAAGCGCTGTAAGCCCTGTCGGCAGGCCCGCAAGGCCCAGCGCAATACCGGCAGTGGCTACGGTGACGACAGCTACGGTGGCGGCAGCAGCTACGGTGGCGGCAGCAGCTACGGTGGCGGCAGCGGTGGCGGCGGGTACGATCGCCCTCCGCGTCAGCTCTATGACGCGGTATGCGCCGACTGTGGCAAGACGGCACAGGTGCCGTTCCAGCCGACCGGCAGCCGCCCGGTCTATTGCAACGATTGCTTCCGCGCTCGCCGCTAGGTGAACGCCGCGGCCTCGCGCCGCGAACAGGCAACGCCAGTGAGGCGCCTTCTCCGGAAGGCGCCTTTCGGTTTGCCCGGGATCGTCGCTGGCCGCGCGTGGTTGTCCACAATCAGACAAGTGCGAGTGAAGTCAGCGCCGAGGGCCCGGTAAGCAGCCATCCCTAGCCTCACCCTATCGACCCGCCAGACGACGCGAAGGGATGGGATCACATGGACGCATCAGGGCGCTTCTTCGACCTCAGCGGGAGGATGGGACGCTTCGGTGTGCCGTTGCTCATCGTGAGCCTGGTGCTCATGGCCGTGGCCTTCGTCACCGCCATCGTCATCGCCGATCTCCTCGTCACGGCGCCGGAGCCGATCGTGTCGGCGCCCTTCCGGTGGTGCTCACGCATCCCCTAGCAGGGAGCTACGGTTAGGCGGCGCCCTCGTCGGGTGTGGTCTCGCTGGGCACACCGATGGCTGACAGGTGGTTGGCTAGTTGCTCCTCGTTCAGCGGTCCGATGTGGACGCGCTGCACGATGCCCTCGGCATCGACGAAGTAGCTGGTGGGTAGTCCCGCGCCACCGTAGGTGTCCCAGACATCGTCGCCGACGTCAGGCAGCATCGGCCACGCTGCGCCGGCATCCTCTGCGAACCGGCGTGCGCCGTCCTCGCTGTCCTTGCTGGTGATGCCGAGGATCTCAAAGCCGCTATCGGCGTAGGCCTCGTGCGCCACGACCAGCTCGGGAAACTCCTCGCGGCAGGGAGGACACCAGCTGGCCCAGAAGTTGACGAGCACCGGCCGGCCCGCGTAGTCGTCCAGCGAGACGGTCTCGCCCTCGAGGCTGGTGAGCGTGAAGCCCGGCGCGGTCGCCCCGGCCGTGACGTAGCCGGGCTGAGCGGCGCCCGCTGTAGCCGCCTCGGCATCGCCACCGTCGTCGCCGCCCTGCAGCACGATGACCATGACGATGATGGCGCCCAGCCCCAGCAGCGCAGCGACGATAGCCGAGCGCGAGGTCAGGGCAGCGGTGGGCTCTTTGTCGGGGGGCACACCCCGACTGTACAAGCCTGCGCGCTTTGGGCCCGTCGGAGCATCCTCGGTTACGCTGCTGCGCGTGTACCAAGCCCCCATCTCCCGCGCCCCCCTCGTGGTCGTCATCGTCTTCGCCGTCGTCGCCATCGCGCTGGTGTTCATCGGTATGCAGCGCTCCAGCGAACCGCCGCCCGATGTCGAGATCACCCAGGCCGGCACGGCCGACGCACCGCGCGACGTGACCGTGATCATGCGCGACTACCGCTTCGATCCCACACCGGTGGTGCTGGTGCCGGGCGAGACCGTTCGTTTCACCATCTTCAACGCGGGACTGGAGGTCCACGACTTCGTCATCGGAGCCGCTGATGTCCAGCGGGCCTGGCACATCGCCGATGCCGAGGCGACCCCGCCCAACCTGTTGGCCACGGCGCCTCCGGCCAGCGTGCCGCCGGGCACGGGTGGACTGCGCGTGCTCCTGCGCTCGGGTGGCCAGGCGACCGTCGACTACGACGTCCCCGGCGACGAGCAACTGTCGCTGCTGTGCCACATCCCCGGTCACATCGAGAAGGGCATGGTCGGGCGGGTCGACCTGCGCGACGTCTCCATCAGCACCTAGCAGCCGTGGCCCTCTTGCTCTCGCGCCGGGTGTTCCGCCTGCCACCGGATGAGCGACCGATTCCGGGACATAGCGCACGCCCGGACCGGTCCATAGCGCACACACGCGGCCGGAGGGCCGGGGGTACGATGGAGGTGCCTCATATGACACGAACCCGGGCATGCCCCGGACAAACAAGAGCGAAGGAGCGCGTCAATGACCTACGTCATCGCCGAGCCGTGCGTCGATGTGATGGACCAGGCCTGTGTGGCCGTCTGCCCCGTGGACTGCATCCAGTTCGAGGAGGGCGTCGACCGGACCCTGTTCATCGATCCTGATGAGTGCATCGATTGCGGCGCCTGTGAGCCCGAGTGCCCGACCGCAGCGATCTTCCCCGAGGACTCCGTCCCCGGCGACCAGGAGAAGTACACCGAGCTCAACGCGCTGTGGTTCAAGGACAAGGAAGCGGCGCGCGCCATGCTCAACGAGATCAAGCCCGCCTGACCGCGGCCGACCCCGACCGGCGGGGTCACACCAGTTCCGAGTCCGACCCCGCGTCGATGGCGTGGGGTCTGCTCATGCCCTTCGACCGTTCGCGGGCGGCTGGCGGCGGTGGTCAGTGCGGTGAGCGGATGGCGTCGGTGAGCTGTCTGAGCGAGGGCCGCACACCGAAGAGCAGCACGGTGGCACGGAAGATGCGTGCCGAGGCCCACGTGGCCAGGAGCGTGAACAGGCCGAGGCTCACCAGAGAGGCTCCCACCAGGGTCCACGGGACACCTTCGGAGAGCCCCAGCACCAGCAGCATCGCTGTCGGCGTCGTCAGTGGGAACAGCGCCAGTGCCAGCACCAGCGGTGAGTGCAGGTCGGTGATGAAGGCCGAGAAGACGATGAAGGGCACAGCTGCGGCGAAGCCCACGAAGCCTGAGTACTGCTGCGCCTCACGGTTGCCAGGGGCGATGGCGCCGATGGCCGCGAAGATGGCGCCGAAAGCCAGGTACCCGAGCACGAAGTAGATCAGCCCCAGTAGCAGCATGGTCGGGTCCAGCTTGATGGGACCGAGGTCGGGGACCTGGCTCGACAGCAGCGGGATGGCGACCAGCGCGCTCAAGACCCAGACAGCGACCTGGGTCAAGCCGGCGCCACCGAGGCCGATGATCTTGCCGCCCATCAGCGGAGTGGCCGGGATGGAGCTGAGCAGGATCTCGACAACGCGATTTTCCTTCTCCTCGGTGACCGACTGGAGCAGGTAGCCGCTGGTCATGAAGATGCTGATCATGAAGATGAACGCGAAGACCATCGGCAGCACGATGGCGGCGGCGATGTCCGCACCGGAAACCTGGCTACCCTCGGTCGTGATGGCGGTGATGGTCACGCCCTGCAGGATCCGCGCCGCATCCTCGGGGGCGACGCCGGCCTCCTGCAGCAATGCGTCACGGATGACGTAGCGGAGCAGGGCCTCGCTGCTCTCCTGGCCGATCTGGCGCGAGACGTTCAGCCCCGACGATGTCTCGATGCGCGTCACCTGTCCGCTCGTGCGGAAGTCTTCCGGGAGCCGGTAGTAATCGCTGATGTCGCCGGCTTCGAGCTGCGCCGCAGCATCCGCCTCAGACAGCGATCTGAGGCTGCTCAGCTCCGTATCGAATTCGTTGATAGGCACACCGGAGGCATTGACGATGACGATGGCGCCGCTGGCCTCGCCACCGCCGTCCGAGAAGCCGTCGGTGGAGAAGAAGACCGAGATGCCCATGAGCACGGCGATGCCGAGCGGCAGCAACAGCGTCCCGATGATGTAGCCACGACGGCGCACGGTACGCAGGTACTCGCGACGAGCCACGAGACCCGTGAGGCGGAAGTGGCTGGACTTCCCGCTCGCTCGCTCGCTCATCGAACGGCCTCCGCGCGCGGGTCACCAGCCACGGTCCGGATGAAGATCTCGTCGAGGCTGGGCGCCTGCACGGCGAATTGGTCGACCTGAGCGCCACCGGCTGCGAGCTCGCGGAAGAGGTCCTGCGGCGTGGCGCCGTCGCGGATGAGGTAGCGCATCGCGCCATCGACGGCGTGGACATCGGTGACGCATTCGAGCGTCTGGGCCGAGTCGGGGATGTCTTGGCCGCTGACCTGCACGGCGCCATCGCTGAAGGCGTCGCGCACCTGTTCTACGGTGCCGTACAGCAGCCGCCGGCCCTCGTCGATAAGCAGGATGCGGTCGCACAGCATCTGCGCGTCGCCCATGTCGTGGGTGCTCATGATCACGGCTGCGCCGCGGTCGCGCCGCTCTCGCACCACGCCCTTGAGCATGTCGGCATTGACCGGGTCGAGGCCCTGGAACGGCTCGTCGATGATGAGTAGGTCGGGGTCGTTGAGGATGGTGGCGATGAGCTGCGCCTTCTGGTGCATGCCGCGTGACAGCTCGGCTGCCTTCTTCTCGGCTGCGTCGGCCAGCTCCATCTCCGTCAGCAACGCCATGGCCTTGTCGCGTGCGGCCGACTGCGACAAGCCACGCAGGGCGCCGAAGTAGGTCAACGTGTCGATGATCTTGACGTCGCGATAGAGACCGCGGTCCTCGGGCAGGTAGCCGACGCGATCCTGGTGCTCGACGCCGGGCGGGCCGCCGAAGACCTCGATCTCACCGCGGGCCGGCCGCACGATGTCGAGGATCATACGCATCGTCGTGGTCTTGCCCGAGCCGTTGGGTCCCAGGAAGCCCAGCACCTCTCCGGGTTGGACGTCGAAGGAGAGGTCGATGACGACGTCGGTATCGCCGTAGCGCTTCCAGACGTTGCGGACATCGACCGCGGATGATGCCATCAGGAGAGGCTAACCCATCCCGACGTTGGTCGGCCGCATCCTGTCCGGACAGGCTGGGCGACACATGGGACGATGACGGCGCCATGCGTATCGTCTCCCTCGTCCCGTCGGCCACCGAGATCGTCTATGCCCTCGGACTCGGCGACCAGCTGGTCGGCCGCACCCATGCCTGCGACTTCCCCGAGGGGGTCGACGAGGTGCCCGTGGTGACGGTGAACGACCCCGACGCTCCCGAGCGCCGCCTCGACGGAGCGCTGCTGGCCAGACTGGAGCCCGACCTGGTGCTGACCGACGGTTCCGAGGAGGAACCGCTCGTCGACTATGCCGAGGTCAGCGCCATCGTCGGCGGCATGGAGCGCGAGACCACGCTGGTGGCGTTGGCGCCGCACACGATCGAGGGCATCCTCAACAGCATCTCCACGGTCGGCGCCTACACCGAGGCCGAATACGAGGCCGTGGGGCTGGTGGAGGTCCTGCGTGAGCGACTGCGTGATGTGGGAGGGGGATTCGGCCCGGACACGCGACGCGCCGTGGTCCTCGAGGGTCTTGATCCGTTGCTGACCGCCGGTCGCTGGGTGCCGGAGATGGTGCGGCGCGCGGGCGGCTGGGAGCTGTTGGGCCGGGACGGTGAGCCGTCGGCAGAGACGACGTGGGAGCAGGTGCGTGAGGTGGAGCCACAGGTGCTCGTGCTGGCGCTCCGTGATGCGAACGCGGCCGAGGCGGCCAAGGCGCTCGAGTCCGCTCCGCTGCCCGACTGGTTCGACGAGCTCGAGGCCGTTCGTGACGGTGAGTTCTTCGCAGTCGACGGCCGAGGCCTCTTCTCACGACCCGGGCCGCGAGTCATCGAGGGCGTCGCCGTGCTGGCCGAGCTCTTCGAGCCGGAGATCTTCGCCGGTGCTGGGCCCATCGAGTCATGGATGCCGCTGGCGCCGATCGGTATCGCCGGCAGGCACCTCTCGGACGATCCGGCCGACTGACCCGCCGACGATCCGCCAGGCACCCGACCCCGATGCCCTTCCGACCCTCGTTCGACTGCCTCTGGTGTGGGCGAGCCTGGGATGTCCGCTCCGATGACGACCTCGAAGGTTGGGCCGCGCTGTGTCCCGACTGCCTGGGCAAGGCCGGCGACAACGGCTTCCTGCGGGGCCGGGTGCGCACGGCCCTGCGCGACCGGTCGGCTGCTGCCACGCCATCCGTGTCGGCTCCGGCGCCCGGTGACTGGGAGGACTGGTATCTGCGTCGTGGCCGGTTCTCGCGCGGGCCTGTGCACGATGGGCCGTGGTCGATGGAGCTCGACGAGGCCACGCGCCGGCTCGATGGCGTGCCCATGTCCGGCGTCATCGTCGAGCTGGGCGCGGGTATGGGCTGGTGGACGGCACTGCTGGCTGAGAAGGGTGAGCTGTGGCTGTACGACAGCGACGGAGCCTCTCTCGATGCGGCCCGCAAGCGCCTCATGGCGCACGGGTTGCTGGCACACGTCCACCAACGCGACGTGTTGGGCACTCCCGACAAGTCGGTCGATGTCGTCTTCGCCGCCTACCTGCTGAGTAGCGCCCGAACGTCAGCGGAGCTCGATGCCCGCCTCGCCGCAGCGGTGGCCTGGCTCAAGCCGGGTGGCACGTTCGTCTTCATCGAGGCGGGACCGGGCGCCGGCGGTGATGCCCTGGATGGGCCGTCCGGCGCGCTCTGGCCGCGTGAGCCGAGCGTGATCCGTGAATACCTGGCGGCCGCGGGCCTCACGGCGATCGAAGTCGGCCGGACGCGGGGCGCGTTCGTGCTGGGCCGCGCGGAGGCGACGGCCCCCGTTTCCTGACCGACGGGCCCCGTAGTCCGCGCGCGACCTATACTCGCGAGCGTGTCACCACTGAAGGGAACGACCGTCGCGACCGTTGGCACCGGAGTGATGGCCGAATCGATGATCACGGGCTTGCTGGCAGGCGAGCGCCTTGATGCTGCCCAGCTCATCGCCAGCGACCCACGTGCCGAACGCCGCGAGGTGCTCGATGCCAGGTTCGGCATCCGCACCACGGAGTCGAACGTCGAGGCGGTCGAGGCTGCAGGCGTGGTGGTGCTGGCCATCAAGCCACAGATGCTGCTCAGGGTCGGCCGGGAAGTGTCGCCCGTGCTGCGCCCGGACCAGCTGGTCATCTCCATCCTGGCCGGGTCCACGACCAAGGCGCTGGGCAACGCGCTGCGCCACGACGCCATCGTCCGGGCCATGCCCAACACGCCGGCCCAGATGGGCAAGGGCATGACCGTGTGGTACGCCACCCCGCAGGTCAGTGATGTCCAGCGTGAACAGACGGCCGCGCTGCTGAGCAGCCTGGGCAAGGAGCTCCAGGTCGAAGACGAGAAGTACGTGTCCATGTCGACCGCCGTCAGCGGCACCGGCCCGGCCTATGTCTTCATGGTCATGGAAGCGCTCATCGATGCCGCTGTGCATCTTGGTTTCCCGCGCCACATCGCCCACGACCTGGTCATCGAGACGCTGCTCGGCGGGACGCTGCTGGCGCAGGCCAGTGGCGACCACCCGGCCTACCTGCGCAACATGGTCACCTCGCCGGCCGGCACGTCCGCGGCGGCCATCGCCGAGATGGAGAAGGGCCGGCTGCGCACGGTGCTGTCCGAGGCCGTCTTCGCCGCCTATCGCCGCACCGAGGAGCTCGGCCGAGAGCTCGAGGAAGAGACCGCCAACGACGATTAGGGCTGTGGCCCATGGCGCCAGGAGCGGAGCATCGGGACGCTCGGCAGGGCGCCACCGGCCGTGAGTCGGACCTGACTGAGGTAACCAGGTGCTGCCGTGACCGGCCCTCGAGGCTGGCTGTTCGAGCCACCGGTGCATCAGACAGCGATGCAGCCGGGTATCGACTCACCAGGGCCTCGAATGGTCAAGTACGAGATCCTGCCCGGCTCAGTGAGTCACCGGCGACTCAGCAACCACGGCAGCAGCGGTGCTACTCGTCGGCGTCGGGGTCGGCCAGGGGCGGGTCGAAGACCGCGATCTCCTCGAGGGGCTTGCGCTGCAAGTCTGGCACCGTGGCGTCGTCGGCCGGATAGCCCACGGGGAAGAGCACGACCGGCCGCTCGCTGCGGGGCCGCTCCAGGATCTGCGTCAGGAACCCCATGGGGCTGGGCGTGTGGGTCAGCGTGGCCAGGCCCATGTGCTGGATGGCGGTGACGAACACGCCCGCGGCGATGCCGACCGATTCGCGGGCGTAGTAGTGCTTGCGGTGTGAGCCGTCCGGGAAGGTGCCGTGGACCTGTTCGAAGAGCACCACCAGCCATGGCGCGGTCTCGAGATACGGTTTCTGCCAGCCCGTACCGATGAACGCCAGCGCGTCGAGCCACTCCTCGGACATGCGGCTCTCGTAGGAACGCCGCTCCTCGGCCTCGGCGGCGACGCGGATGCGATGCTTGGTGTCGGGGTCGCCCACGGCCACGAACGTCCACGGCTGCTGATGGGCGCCGCTCGGCGCGGTCGAGGCGGTCTGGATGGCCAGCTCGATGAGTCGCTTGGGTACCGGATCGGGGCTGAAGGCGCGCACCGACCGCCGCTCGTCCATCTCGGCATAGAAGTCGGCCGCGCGCGCATCCATCTCTGCGAGACCCAAGCGAGCCGGTCGGTAGGGGATGCGTCGACCTTCGTCGTGGGGCATCGTCGGATGCTAGCAGCGTGGCGGTGCCCCGGTCGTGGGCCGTTGGGCACTTGAGTGGCCCGAGCACAGGACGGACCATCGTGTCATCCGCAGCACGTGGTGAGTGCGCTTGGACGATCGCGAGTCTCCGGTGCAGACCGGGTGGAAGGCCCGGATCCGCCGCTGGCTGTGGCTCGTTGGCAACAACGTTCGCACCGACAAGAGCCAGGCCAACCGCGGCTTCTACGCGGGCGGACCACCGGTCGGCTGGCGATTCATGCTGCCGGTCGTGGCCGGTGGCATCGTCATCGCCCTGATCATCCTGGTCGCGCGTGATGCGGAAGTGCAGGCGACTGACGAGGGGCAGCGGCCTGTTCCTGAGAAGCCGGGTTTCGCGGTGACCGTGCCCGCCGACCGGGACGTCGAGCTCATCGCGTCATGCTGGACGTGGAGTAGCCGATGGTAGGCGGGGGTGGTGGCCAGCCGCCCTTTGACCACCGCAAGATTCCCGAGACACCTGACGACATCGAGTCTGATCGCTCGTACATCGGCTGCCTGCTGGTGGTCGCGGTGCTCATCGGAATCTCCGTGGTGCTGTTCCTCCTGGGTGTCACGTTCTGATGGGCCAGCTCAACCGCAGTTCCCGGCTGCGAGAGTACGAGGAGATCGCCAAGCGGGAGACTCGCGGCTATGTGGCGGCGAGACGCGGCCGGGTCGGCATCGGCGCCGGCACCGCGCCGCTCTTCATCGTCATGATCGCCGCGCTGGTCATCACCTCTGGCTGTTCTGCTCTGGGCGAGATCGTGACGCAACTGGCGCTGGATGCGCGCTCGATGGACGATGTCGACGGGCTGTGTGTCGAGTACCGCGTCGTCGCTGATGACGGCGACGTCTCGCAGGAGGGTCTGGACCAGATGCGCTCGATCACCGAGAACCGCGTGAACGCGTTCGGTATCGCCGAGCCGATCGTTCGCTCGCGGCCGTCAGATCACATCGAAGTCGCCCTTCAGGGCATCGCACCGGGCACCGAGGAGGCCGACCAGGTCCTCGGGCTGATCGGCACCACCGGCGTGCTCGAGTTCATGCCCGTGCCCCCGGAGTTCCAGGGATGGATCGGAGAGGGTCCGTTGCCCGACGGCATGCAGGGCATCGAGCCCTTGTTCACCGGCGTCGAGATCGCCGGCGCGACCATCGCTCAGGACGACGACACTGGTGGGGTCGTGGTCGACCTGCAGTTCAAGGAGGCGGGTGCGCGCCTGTTCGACGAGTACGCCGCGGACCACTTCGGCGAGCAGTTCGCCATCGTCCTCGATGACGAGGTCATGTCGGCACCGTTCCTCAACGCAAGACGTCTCGGTGGTGAGATGCAGATCTCCGACGACTTCACGATGGAGGAGGCCAGCGAGCTCATCACCGTGCTGCGGTTCGGCTCGCTACCGCTGGAGATCACCGATGTCCGCGCCTGGGCCTGTGGTGGACCGCCTGCGGAAGACACGGGTCAGTCGGTCGAGGTGCCAGAGGCCGCGGTCACCGTGATCTACCCGTCGGACTGGATGGTCGAGCTGGCGCCGTGGGACGGCTATCGTCCCGAGGAGAACTTCGTAGGGGTCGCCCAGGTGATGGCCCACGATCCCTCTGACAGCGAGCGTTGCGACCTGTTCACACAGCGCACGATCGATGGCAGCGATGTCTCGTTGGACGATGAGACCGAGGCCTTCATCGAGCGCGTGAAGGCCGACCCCGAGACACGGCTTCTGCCGACGACCACAGATAGTGTCCCGCCCATGGGCATGACCTCGCGCGTCGATTTCGAGGGTCACGGCTCCAGCTACGCCTACTGGCACGTCGCTGACGGCGTGTTCCTGCACCAGCTCGCTTGCTCGTCAGCCGATCCACCCCAAGATCGCTGGCGCTCCATCGCCTCGACGCTCGAGGCCATCGCCGTCGACCCGTAGCGCCAGGATCGAACCGCAAGCGCCGCGCGGTCGCGCATCGGCCCCAGTTCGCACCGGTCACGCTCGGGGCTGGTAATCGGAACCCAAGCGGTGCACCAATCCGTGGCACACTCCGGCGGACGTACCGGCGCGCGGCACTTCCCGGACTGGATCCGCCCGAGAACCGCAGGCTGTGGATGCGAGGAGAGGAAATGTCCGAGGAGTCCCGTGGGGTGATGAGCGCCGATGAGATGGTGGCGCTGTCGAAGAAGCACACGATGTTCGACTGGGTG
>Ga0209013_10002701_pt1 | contig 15986 bp, 14 predicted proteins | sample Cruoilmetagenom2_FD_187291 | JGI IMG/M metagenome (GOLD analysis project Ga0209013, IMG submission 187291) | Oil polluted marine microbial communities from Coal Oil Point, Santa Barbara, California, USA - Sample 2 (SPAdes) (version 2) | ecosystem: Environmental > Aquatic > Marine > Oil seeps ... | reverse complement strand
GTTACGCGGCTCACACGCATTTAAACGCAAACAATACAGATTACCGTCCAGCTTACGCAGTAGCGTAAGTCATTAACCCCGCTAACGCGGAGGACTGCCCTGCCGAGGAGTGTCATCTTAATCGGATCTTTGGGTATCACATCTGATGACTATGCTTTGAGGAAGCTACGCCTCATTGTGAGAATTCTAGCTGGTCTGGCAAAGTTTTGAGTGTAGTACAAAACCAGATGAGACTTAACAACACCGTCTAAGCATGTAGAGTCATAGTTCTATCTATTTTAGGACAGGGGTTCAATTCCCCTCATCTCCACCAAATCGCAATTCAACAACATCTTCAAAATCCCTTTAAATTTATAAAATTTATGTAATTATCTCTAGAATTTAGTTTTCATTAATTAAAATATGGCACAATACTGTCATAGCAACCAAGACATTAATTTCCTAACGATTTTTAATGTGTTACATTCTTTTCCCTAAAGTTGGTTGCTATTCTTCATCCCGTACAATCATTCACTTTCTTACATACCATTTGCTCACTTGCTTAAATGCAAAATATTATGACACACTTTTTTCATAATTTAAGGGAGAGAAGTATAAAATGGACTCTTATATATGATTTGGAGTATATGCTGTAATGCATCCAAAAATAAAAGAAAAGAAAAATATTGAAACCACAACAAGATAAATTTGTCAAAGATAGACTTCTTAACGAGATATTCCAGGAGATCGCTAATGAAAATGCTGCAGCAGACAATACCGGGTATCAAGAAGAGAAAAGTACAGACCAGAATAAAAGATTAGCTAGAAAAAGATTGATACAAAAAATAAGGCAGAGGGTTATTATCGCTTTGCTTGTGGTACTGATCTTTTTTCTCCTGTTCAACCCCAATGATGATACAAGTGGTCCTGATATTATTGACAGTAAAACAAATATGTACACTGTTCCCAAAGCAAATCAAATATCGGTAGAGGAAGAACAAAGAGAAATAAAAGAAGCACAAAAAGCACAGGAAGAAGAAAAAGAACGACAAGTAAAAAAAGAAGCAGCCAAAAAAGAATTAATTAAAAAAGAGCCGATCATAAAAATATCTGAAAAAAAGACGATCGTAGAAACGAAAATGATTCCGGAAGCAGATATAAAAAACACACAGCCCGTACAAGCGCCTAAAACAGAGAGAGAAAAAGCCAAAAACCAACTGATGCAGCAAATGCAGCATTAAGAGCCAGGAGACTGCAGAACTTCCTAGATCACACGCTTGGGTAACTCAGAAGACAATGCAGTCGTCACTTCATAAGAAATAGTACCGAACTGTTTCGCCGCTGCCTGTGCATCGTTCATGACACATACTTCCTCTTTGTCCGATGCAAGTGAGATGAAATCCATCGAAACACGGCCGAGTACGGCTAAGCGCTCACTTGTCATATAAGGTTTATAACTGTCACCTCGACACCAGCCGTCTCCATACCCCAGGTCATAGGTCGAAACAGTCATCGATCCGGGAACAATGAAGTCACCTCCGTAGCCTATGCGTTCTCCCTCTTTTAAAGCTCTGCTTGAGACTTTTCTGGCATGCAGCGACAGGACAGGCTTTAACACTGCTTTATCAAAAGGCACTGTCAGTTCATTGTACCCATAGGCACCTATGCCAACACGTACCAGATCTTCATCAAACTTTTTACTGCGCAGTATGGCTGCTGAATTATGCGAGTGAAACCTTAGCCCGGTAAATCCTGCTTCCAACACTTTGTGTTTTACCGTTTCAAACTGTTTTTGCTGCCAAAAGAGTTCAGAACTGAGTTCATCTGCAGAGCGGTAATGTGTCATCACCCCTACAAGATCCAGACCCTGTTCTTTCATCAGATCCAGTGCAGCATCGAGTTCATCAAGTGCTATGCCGTTACGGTGCATTCCCGTATCGACCTTAAGTTCTACTTTTGAACCTTTTTGTGCTTCTTTGATATCAGCTAAAGTGTTGATGGCAAAAGAACAGACCTCATCCTCTATCGCCCTGTCACCCAGTACCAGTATGGTCCTAAACAAGGTTTTGATCTGTTCTGCTTCAACCGTTTTTCTCACCACTGCATGCTGAATGCCGAACTCGGAAGCAAGTCCTGCCATAAGCGTCAATCCATGGCCATAGGCATTGTCTTTGAGGACAATAGCGATCTTCTCAACTGAGCCGGTCTTTAATGCAATTTGGTTAAAATTATGATAGAAATTTTGTTTATTTATTTTGATGAATGCCATGTATGATTATAGCTAATCAAGTTAATAGTGAATAGTGAATAGTGAATAGTTTGGATAAAAAGGGTTTTTAATATGAAGAGAATGCCGGCTGAGTGGGGAAAACAACAATGTGTTTTAATGTCCTTTCCTCATGAGGAGACAGACTGGGCTGACGAGGGCAATGACAAAACACTCCAGGAAGCACTTTCACCTTTTATACGTATTGCACAAGCCATCGCTTATGGAGAGGCTGTGTATATCATCTGTAAAGATAAAACGAAGATCTCCAAACTGTTCTGTTCTACACGAAATCTGACCTTTATAGAGATCCCCACCAATGATACATGGATACGGGATTACGGGTATATCAGTATTAAAGATGAAGGAGAGAACAGACTCCTTGACTTTGAATTTGACGGCTGGGGCGGTAAATTTGAAGCAACACTTGACAACGCTGTCAACCAACGTTTACATCAAAAAGGCTACATGGGTGTCACCGCGCTTGACAAGATAGACTTTGTCCTTGAAGGGGGGTCCATTGAGAGTGACGGGGAAGGGACCATCCTTACGAGCACTGCATGCTTATGCAACCCGAACAGGAATGGCGGGCTCAGCAAAGAAGAGGTGGAAGCGGCCTTGAGCAAAACTCTTGGTGCCCAAAGGGTTTTATGGCTTGATCATGGATATCTGGCAGGAGATGATACAGACAGCCACATAGATACTTTAGCCCGTTTTGTCAACAAAGAGACAATCGCCTACGTGATGTGTGAAGACAAAAAAGATGAACATTATGAAGCACTGCAAAAAATGGAAGCACAACTTAGAGAAATGAAAACAAAAGAAGGTCAGCCTTATAAACTCATAGCACTTCCTATGACAGAAGCTGTTTATTCTGAAGGAGAAAGATTAGCTGCCACCTATGCCAATTTCCTGATCACTAATGATGCCCTCATCTACCCTACTTATAGTGATAAAAATGATAAAAATGCAGGAGAGATATTTAAAGCACTGTTTCCAGATAAGGAGATCATCCCTGTCAATTGTTTGAAACTCATAGAACAGGGAGGAAGCCTGCATTGTTCTACGATGCAGATCGCTTACTGATACGCAGCAAAATTCTGTGTCCAGAAATCATTGACCTCTGCCATACCGACATCTGTAAATATAGGGTTCATGATGTTGGCACAATGTCTGTCTGAAGATAACCAGCTGGCCATGACCTGATCTGCAGTAAAAGAGCCCATGGCAATATTTTCTGCAATATATTTCCATTTTGTATAGCCGTTATTCTCCATACGCTCCTTAAAACTGCTGCCACGGGACAGGGCCTGGGCATTGGCAGTCCAGTCAAAAGTACCGTGAGAACCTTTATGGGAAAATGTTTTATTTTTCATCATGTCAAGACTGTGTTCATAGGCTGCTCTGTACAGTGCATCACTCCATCGCAATGCAGGTGCAGCAGAAAAATACCCGGCATCTCCGCAATGCCTTCCCTGACTTCGCACCCTGTTGATCTCTCTCAGATAAACATCTCTTACATTCTCGTCGATCTTTACTGCACTGTACGGTTTGGAAATGATCGTACTTTGTTTATATACTTTGTGAGACCCGCATCCCGTAAAAACTGCGATAGCTACAGATAAGATCATAGAGGTTTTAATAACAAGCATTGTCTTCCTTTTTTTCTTCCTTTTTTGATTATATACTTTTATGATAAAATGACAGTATGAAAATAGCACTTATTCAACAAAAATATCATCAGAGTAAAAACACAATGCTTCCTGTGACCGCAGAACAGATAAGCAAAGCAGCACAAAATGGTGCTGAACTGATCATACTACAGGAACTTCACCAGAGCGAATACTTCTGTCAGAGTGAAGATACGGCATTTTTTTCCTACGCCGACAACTATGAAGAAGATGTCGCCTACTGGTCACGGGTCGCAAAAGAAAATGCAGTGGTACTTGTCACTTCCCTCTTTGAAAAACGTACTGCAGGACTTTACCACAATACAGCCGTTGTCTTTGAAAAAGATGGCAGTGTTGCAGGTAAATACCGTAAAATGCATATTCCTGATGATCCGGGATTTTATGAAAAGTTTTACTTTACTCCCGGAGATCTTGGTTTTGAGCCTATTCAAACTTCTGTAGGGAAACTGGGTATACTCATCTGCTGGGACCAATGGTACCCGGAAGCGGCACGCATCATGACACTTAAAGGTGCCGAAGTACTCATCTACCCAACTGCCATAGGCTGGTTTGATGAGGAGAGTAATGAAGAGAAAAGTAGACAGCTTGAAAGCTGGATCACTATACAACGTTCCCATGCCATCGCCAATGCCATTCCTGTACTAAGCTGTAACCGTGTAGGTTTTGAAGCAGACTCTACAGGAATAATGGCAGGCACACGTTTTTGGGGAAACTCTTTTGTATGCGGCGCACAGGGAGAGATGATCGCCCGGGCAGAAGAGGCAGAAGAGACCATTCTCTACGCAGACATCCAACATGAACGCACTAAAGAGGTCCGTGACATCTGGCCATTTCTACGTGACAGACGCATAGAAGCGTATGATTGCCTACTGAAACGCTATTGCGATTAGGAAAAGGAAGTTTATACCACCCCAGGCAAAAATAATCCAAAAGAAACGTTAAGCTATTTTAACTATAATCAATAAATATATTTAATATAAGGAAAACCACATGTATGATGTACAACCTGTAGAAAAAGGTGCCCATGTCCACTATAAACTCCCAAGTCCCGCTTTATACGAAGCATTGGGATTTGAAGGAATGAAAGACCTCATGTACCGTTTCTATGATGAAATTTATGACAGCAGCATCGCACATTTCTTTCCTCAGGATGAAGAAGATTTTGACAAAGTAAAAGAGAAGAATTCCCTCTTTTTCATACAAATATGCGGAGGTCCAAAAGTCTATGAAAACGAAGCCAAAGGTATGGATCTGAACGAATATATGATACGTATACATGATGATTTTTCTATCCCTGAAAAGGCACGTTACGAATGGCTTGGTTGTATGGAAACCGCATTAAGAGAAACAGATGTTGCACAAGAGTTAAAAGATGATTTTTGGGATTATCTGGAACAGTTTTCCAAACTGACTGTCAACACCTTCGATGACGGAAGTACCTTTTATGCAGCCTACGAAGCAGGTGACATCGTTCCCTGATTGAACCTGTCGAAATACCACATAAAAGCAAACATCAAACCTGGTGTTTTTGCAATGTTTTCATCATAAATAAGTGCTTTGGCTTCTTGTAGAGGAAGCATGACAACTTCTATCTGCTCATGGTCTACACCTCCGCCTTCGCTTACTTTCATCCCCTCATCGACCTGGGCAAAATAGAGTGTCTGTTTACTTCCTGCAAAACCGACTGAAGTATGAAAAGAGGTAATTCTTTCTATCTTTTCAAGCGGTACATCATACCCACACTCCTCTTCGATCTCTTCCTGGGCTATTTGCGCCAGAGAGAGTTGCTTATCTACGATCCCTGCACACAGTTCAACCGTCATACCCTCTTCATTGTTCAGGTAGACAGCGGGTCGGAACTGCCTTACAAGCACAAATGCTTCTTTTTCCTGATGATAGATCAGTATGGCCACAGAGTCATGTGCCTGAACGATCTCCCATGATTTTCGAATACCATCCTGCTCATAGGTAGCCAGTGATGTTGCTATAAAGTTAGCATCGACCAGAGGCTGAAGCTTAAAGTGGTTGATTGTACTGATCATTTTTTACCTTCATACTTGTCTGCGTATAGTCATCCCAGACAAAGGGTCTGTTTTCCTGTTCCATGTAATTTAAAAGTTTTATTTTATTCTCTTTGGCATTTTTAATGTCTACTTTTTTATATTTGGTCGTTGTCACATCTTTATACTTCGTAAACTTTTTCAAAATAGACGTTTTGAGAGACTTTTTACGCAACACACGCATCGGATTGACCCATCTTCCATTTTTCTTCATACCAAAGTGCAGATGCGGTCCCGTACTGCGTCCTGTGCTTCCGACATATCCGATGATCTGACCTTTTTTAACATGCTGTCCTCTTTTCACACGTATACGGCTCTGATGCGCATACAGTGACTCATACCCGCCTGCATGCCTGATCTTCACTACTTTACCATACCCGCCTTTACGGCCGGCAAAAGTGACTTTACCGGAATTGACTGCCAACAGAGGCGTACCTCTTTTGGCACCAAAGTCTGTACCGTGATGCGGACGATAGCGCTTCAGTATAGGATGCCACCGTCTATAGGAGAAAGAGGAAGTTACCCGTGCATGACGCAGAGGCATCCCGAAACGGGCAGCTTTTCTGCTAATCGGAACCCTGCGCGTATAAGTCACTTTTTTCTTCCCTGTAACGGTATACGCCTGTGACTTTTTATCACTTTTGTAACCATAACCGTCTTCATCTGCATAAATGAACTGCTGTTTACCCCGGGATTCATGCACGGCTATCTTGATCGATGGTCTATAATACGGTTTGCCCATTCTTGTTTTCTGTGTATAGACAAAAGAGACTTTATCCCCTTTTTTAAATTTTTTTGCATTGATCGTACCTTTGAACAGTTGACCCATTTTATCTGCCAAGGCCGGATGTTTCAGTGCCGTAGAAATGTCAGAGTGAAGGTTATTCTCTATGCTGACCGTGGCAGCATACTCTTCTTCTTTATACTCTATGGGGATAATATCAAAACTATAGCTGTCACTGTCGTGTGCCTTGGCCAGTCTTATCTGCATCTCTTCACCTATGGGGATCAATGCCTGTTCAAGGTTACCCTTGCTGTCTTTTAACTCATAAAAAAGCTGCTGTCCCTGGATCTCGGAAAGAAATTTAATATCCGCTTTGGAAATTGACTGCAGCAAATCTCCTGAAATATTTCTGGAGCTTAAATACTCAGAAAATGTTTCACCTTTCTTCCAGCGTTCTGAAGATACTTTTGCTCCGAATAATGAACTTGCGATCAGGATCCAGACCAATAACATTTTAAAACTTCCCATGCTACACCTACACTTAAATTGGGGATTATTATAACTTAAATAGGTTAATGTGCCCGCGACAATGAAGACATCAATAGACTTTTACTATATTGCATGTATAATCAATACAATATCACACACAAAGGATAGCTATGTATAAAATAGCACTGTTTACTTTACTCTCTTTACCCCTCTTTGCAGGGTTTTTCCCTCAAACGGTACATACTTCTGTCAAAGCGGTAAAAGGTGAGACTATCACACTCAAATCAAGATTTCCTGTCAATGGTATGAGCGGCGTCATTGTACATAACTACGGCAGTGGTCTTACTGCCATAACCAGTCGCATGACGCAAACCTCTTCCAGCGGTGAAGCTTCACTGTTAAGTGCTGACGTGATAGATCATGACTCGCTTCCTACCATCAAAACAGCTGTGACTGCCGGAGACAAAGTCATCGGCGGATACCTTTACAATAATATTCTTGTCTTGGCACCGGATGCAGACACCTATGCCAAGATCACCTCAAGACATGATAAAAAATGGATACATCCGGACCTTTTTGCTCTCTATCTCTCTGTTGTGGGTGATGATAGACCAAACAAAGAAAACCTTGCCCATTTTGCAAAAAAGTTTCAAATAGGTCTTGTCTATATTGTACGCAGAAACGCTGCTGTACTTTTTGACCCGGTCTCAGGGAAAATTGTTGGACAAAAAAACATGACCGGTCTCCCAAAAGAAGGGAATTCCCCATTCTTTATGCGTTTTAAAGCACCTGATTCCAGTTGGTTTGGCAGTAGTGAAAAAGGCAACTATTACAACATCGTAGAGTCTATTTAAGATGCTGGATAAAAAACATATCAAGTATTTTGAAAAACTTGTAGGGAAAGAGAATGTCTATAGCGACAAAGCGCATCTTATCGCATACGCTTATGATGCGACACGTACTCGTTTTGAGCCCGAAGCCGTCGTCTTTCCCCGTGATGAAGAGGATGTATCTGCCCTGCTGAAATACTGTAATGAACATCAGGTCATCATTACGCCAAGAGGTGCCGGTTCCGGCTTTACAGGCGGGGCACTGCCGACCAATGGCGGTATCATCCTGGCCTTGGAAAAACATATGAACAAGATCCTTGAGATAGACATGGAAAACATGGTAGCCGTAGTGCAACCGGGTGTCATCAATATGGATCTGCAAAAAGCGGTTGAAGAAGTAGGACTTTTTTATCCGCCTGATCCGGCCAGTGAGGAATACTCTACACTAGGTGGAAATGTCTCTGAAAACGCCGGTGGTATGCGTGCAGCCAAATACGGTATCACCAAAGACTATGTGATGGCGCTTCGTGCAGTACGTCCCAACGGTGATGTTATCCGTGCAGGGAAACGTACCATCAAAGACGTGGCCGGCTACAACATAGCCGGTATACTTATCGCCTCTGAAGGCACCCTGGCCGTCATTACAGAAATTACGCTCAAACTCATTCCCAAACCTGCATTTACCAAAGCCTATATGGGGATCTTCCCTTCTGTCGATGATGCGATGAATGCGGTATTTAAATCTCTTGCCGCAGGAGCAAACCCTGTCGCCATGGAATTTATGGATGACCTGGTGGTCCAGGCACTTAAAGAGAAACTTGGCATTGACCTTCCGGAGGATGCTGGTGCCTTACTTATAGGGGATGTAGACGGAAATGTATCTGAGGAAGTAGCATTCCAATTAGAAACTTTGGAAAAATCATTCAGAGAAAACGGTGCACAGGACTTTATTATCGCACATGATGCAGAAAAGAGGACAGAGCTCTGGTACGCAAGACGTAATGCCTCACCTTCTATTACGATCTTTGGAAGCAAAAAGCTCAACGAAGATATCTCTGTGCCAAGATCTATGTTACCTGAAGCCCTGAAACGCATCTACGCCATAGGTGATAAATACGGCTTTAAAGTACCATGCTTTGGTCATGCAGGAGATGGAAATATCCACGTCAATGTAATGGTAGACGGTTCAGACGAAAAACAGCTTCATGACGGTCATCAAGCTATAAAAGAGATATTTGAACTTGTGGTGGATATGGGTGGAACGCTGAGTGGTGAACATGGGATAGGTACAAGCAAAGCACCGTTTATGAACATCGCATTTAATGAAGTAGAACTTGATCTGTTTAAAAGTATCAAAGAAGCATTTGATCCCAACAATATTCTTAATCCCGGGAAAATGGGATTACCTGGTTAATGATAAAACAACCTCATTTCCATATTCTCGTGGAAATGAGCCCTAGTAGGAGTACGTAATGAAAGTAGATCCTCAATTTAAAAATATTTTAAAAAACTATTATATTTTCTTACGTGACTTTTTCTCTGATCTTTTTGATGATAAAATAGGACACTATGCGGCGAGTCTGAGCTGGAGTACACTCTTTTCCATTATTCCCCTGCTTGTCATACTGCTTTGGGTGTTTACTACCTTACCGATCTTTGATTCAGTCTATCAAAAAATAGAATCACTGATCTTCTCAAACCTTCTCCCCACTGACTCCAAAGAAGTCATGGACTACATTAACACTTTTATGCAAAACTCTCATAAGCTAGGATATATTGGTACACTTTATGTCACCTTTGCAGCCATTATGTTTTTTAAAAACTATGATTATATTGTCAATGATATCTTTGCCGTACCGAGCCGTACGATTTTAGGTGCTGTAAAAACCTATCTTTTTCTTCTTACCATCATCCCGGCAATGATGGCTGTATCATTTTATGTTTCAACATTGGTCCAAGGATATCTGGATAAGAACAGTATTACAAGCAGTATCCACCTTTTCTATTTTTTACCTTACTTTATCGTCTGGATGGTCTTTTATGTACTGTATCAGGTTTCTGCGAACACCCGCATCACAGTCTCTGCTGCAATGATCTCTTCTTTTATCACTTCACTTGTATGGTACCTCTCAAAAAATGCCTTTGTCTTCTATGTGCTGCACAATAAAACCTATGCAAGTATCTATGGAAGTATCTCTATCTTACTTTTTCTCTTCTTATGGATCTACATCTCCTGGGCCATCTTTCTGCACGGCTTAAAGTTTTGTGACTTACTAAACAGAAATGAAGAGATAGACCATATATAAAAAAGCAAACGCTAACACTGACCAAAACAACTTTTTACTCCATATCGCTCCAAATGAAAGTGCTATATAGAAAAAACCTGCCCATACCGGCATTAACATCTCTTTACTTCCTGAAGGTAATTCAAATAACCAAAGCAAAGCATGATCCAATATGCCACCCATACCCAAAAGATGTAAAAGCATCACCAGAGGATAAAAAGGTACAAATAGAAGTGAAAGCAGCGGAGACAGAAGTTGATACCCGCTTGTCACAGCAAACACAGTATGTACAACAGGCAGCATTAATATAAAGATACCACAAGGGATCAACAACAATGAAATGATCCATACTTTGACATGTTTACTGTACTGCAAAAGAAGAAAGATATAGAATACGCCGGCTATGGAAAGTCCAAATGCAAGAGAAACGATCAAAGAAGGAAAAAGTGCAATAAGTGTTAATCCCACAGTGCTTAAAAATGTAAAGCTGAGTAGCTCCATCCCCAGTAAAACCACCAGCCAACCTATCAACACCATCGCATAGGAACGAACTAAAGAAGGCGGAAAATCGACAAACCACAAATAGATCCCCAAAAACACCATCACCACACCCCCAACATCAAAAAGTGCATGACGGTAAGGGAAAAAACGCTGCTGAAATGGTCTATAAAGCAACAATAGCAACCCATACATCAATCCCCACAATATCCCCAAATGAAATCCGCTAAGTGCCACAAGATGACTCACTCCCAACATACTTATTTTTTCTCTTAAATTTCTATCCAAGGGCGTAGCAAAAAAGATGGCATTGTAAAATGATTGCAAAGAACTGTCTGCATGTTGTGCAGATACTTTTTCCCGTAGATCATCTTTAAACGTTAAAGGGAATGCTTCTTCCTCTTTAATGCGGCTCTTCACATAAAAGGTCCCCAAATAATCTTTAAATGAAATGCTCTTTCCGGGAAAGATCTGCAAGCGTAGACGCTTATGGTTATACTCATCTTTACGATGAGTGGTAGTATAGAAAGTAAAACCATCATCACTGCGTAATCTCAACACTTTGTAGCGTTTGCCACCTTTGGTTTTTTCATAAGCGCTAAGCACATCAGCATAAGTATAATAAAAAGGTTTTGCGATGAAATTTTGATAAGATTGATATTCAAAAAACATACGGATAAAAATAATAAGCGACAAAACTGCCATTGTCCCTATAAAACTTTTATTCGTGTCAAAAAGTTTAGGTTTTTCCATAAATATCTATCTCCGACAGGTTTTAAATAGTCGGTAGATCTATATTTATATTCGCTTCCTGCATAGGTATATCGGCATCCTCATATTCTATTTCAAATGCCGGTGCAATAGAAGCGTCGACAAAACGTGTAAAGTTTTTTTGGAAAACCAGGTCTACCGTACCGGTAGGACCATTTCTCTGTTTTCCTATGATGATCTCTGCTGCTTCTTCAGATTTTTTTCTAAATTCGGAAACATACTCTTTCCCTTCCGCTTTCGCTTTCATCTCTCTTTCTTTCTCCTGTGCTTCACGATAGACATCATCACGATAGACAAAAAGGATGATGTCGGCATCCTGTTCGATAGCACCTGATTCACGCAGGTCAGAGAGCATAGGACGTTTGTTATCTCTGCTCTCAACGCCACGGTTGAGCTGTGAAAGTGCTACGATAGGTATCTGTAACTCTCTGGCCAACTGCTTAAGCCCTCTGGATATTTCAGAAACTTCCTGTTGTCTTCCTTCCCGTCCTTCACCGGACATCAGTTGCAAATAATCAATAATGGCTACTGAAATTTCAGGGTGCTGTCCTTTGAGTTTACGCAGTTTAGATCGGACATGGTGAATAGTCGCATACCCGCCATCATCAACAAAAAGCTTTTTTTCTGAAAGATCCTGAGTGGCTGCAGAGAGCTGACTCCACTGCTCATCTCGAAGATCACCTACCCTTAATGCCTGAAGAGGGATAGATGTCTTGGCAGAAAGCAGTCTCAGCATCAGCTGTTCGGCCGGCATTTCAAGCGAAAAGAAAGCTACTCCTTCATTACGTTCTATGGCTTTGAGTGCCATGTTGAGGACCAGGGCTGTTTTACCCATCGCCGGCCTTGCAGCGATGATGACCAGATCTCCTTTACCAAAACCGGATGTTTTGTCATTGAGGTTTTTAAACCCTGTATCCGTACCGATCAGTTTAGAGTTGCCAAGCGCTTTGAGACGCTCTATCTCTGCCATCATCGCAAGGGTGATCTCTTTAGATTCCCTAAAGTCTTCATTGGTGTTATTTTGTGTGATCTCATAAAGTTTTTTCTCTACCAGATTCATTATCTCTTCTGCAGGAAGATCATCTTCTATCGTCACTTTTTTGATCTCTGTTGCCAAGGTTGCCAAAGCCCGTTTACTTGACTTTGCTTTGATCTCTGTCAAATACGCTGCGGTATTTGAAATAGGATTGGCAGAAAGAAGGTCAAGCATTGCCACTTCATCGAACTTACCCATGCTCTGCAGTTTGGATCGTAAAAACTCTTCATCTATGGGTTTCTCTTCTCGGCTCAACTCTTCCATGGCAGAAAAAAGATGCTGGTGAAAAGGCAGATAAAAATCATGCGCCATCAGTTTCGAAGCGATCTCCTCATAAGTCTCAGGATCAAAAATGATCGCCGAAAGGACTGCGCGTTCTATGTTCAGGTTATACATATTTTCCATTAGCTGTTATCTTTCGCGAACTTCTCTACTTCCTGAACGAATCTTTCTACCAATTCTCCTTCGGGAAGCCTGGCCACCACTTCACCTTTAAGCATCACCAGTCCGGCACCTTTACCATAGGCGATGGCGACATCCGCATGTTTGGCTTCACCTATGGCATTGACCACGCATCCCATCACTGAGACATCCATCGGTGTTGTGATGTGCGCTGTTCTTCGCTCCACTTCAGCCACTGCTGTGACCAGATCAGCCTCTATTCGCCCACAGGTAGGACAGGAAATAATGTTCAGCCCCTCTTTGATGCGGCCAGAATCTTTGAGGATAGCTTTCCCAACCTTGATCTCCTCTTCCAACTCACCGGTAATGGAAACACGCATGGTATCTCCTATCCCGTCAAGCAATAAAGCACCCAATCCTATAGAAGATTTTATTGTCGCATGAAAGATCGTCCCGGCTTCCGTCACGCCCAAGTGAAAAGGATACTGATTTTTAGGTCTTAACATTCTATAGGCATCCACTGTTCTGTCTACATCCGAAGCTTTCAGTGATATTTTGATATCCGTAAATCCAAGATCTTCCAAAAATTTAATATTATACTCCGCAGAGGCTACCATCCCTTCCGCAGTCGCACCATACTTCTGGTCAAACTCTTTTTCAAGAGACCCAGCATTCACCCCTATACGTATAGGCAGTGATCTGTCCTGACAGGCTTTAACTATCTCTTTTATACGTGACTTTTCACCGATATTCCCAGGGTTAAGACGTATACAATCCACCCATTTAGCTGCTTCGAGTGCCAGTTTATAATTAAAATGTATATCTGCGATGAGGGGCAGAGAGATCTGTTCCCTGATCGCTTTGAGTGCCAGCGCATCCTGCATCTCAGGTACAGCCACACGCACTATATCCGCCCCTGCAAAATGCAAACGGTTTATCTGTTCTACAGTTTCTGCAATATTATGTGTGTCACTGTACGTCATGGACTGCACAGAGATAGGCGCGTCACCACCTACTGCTACGTCACCGACATAAATTTTTTTGGTTTGTACTCTTGGTTTCAAAATTTACCTTATACATCGTAGGGTGTTGTAAGGATACAACACCCTACAGTTTTTCTTATTTTATCTAAAATATCTTCATTTCCGCGTAGGGTGGATTTATCCACCGTTTAAATAAAATTAAAATACCAAACCAATGGTGGATAAATCCACCCTACGCGAATCGTTTCAATTTAAGAAAATTCAACTGGGTCCATATCTATCTCAATCTCCCTGCAATCTACAGCATGTAAAGCTTTCAGCAATGGTACTCTATTCTTTGCCCTCAACAAAATGTTAAAGCGGAATTTATTTGCCACACGTTCCACCGGTGCTTTGCCTGAACCTACGATCTCTACATCTTCAAAAGCTTTGAGTTTGGTCACGGTATCCAGCGTGATCTTTCCTGCTTTTGCTTCATCCTTATGGGCAATGAGTATACGTGCAAGTGAAGAAAAAGGCGGATAGTCTGCCATTTCTAAAAATGCCAATTCATCTTTAATGAACAATTCATAGTCTGCCAAATAGGTTTGAAAGAACTCAGGATCACCTGTTTGTACCAACACCTGTGCTTCCTTTGCCCTTCCGCTACGTCCTGCGATCTGAAAAAGCAAAGACATCGCTCGTTCACGTGCCCTGTAATCCGCAAGTCCCAAAATGTAGTCAAGTCCCATGATCACGGACAGCGTTATATTTGCATAATCATGTCCTTTACTCAACATCTGTGTACCTAAAAGCAACTGACTCTCCCCTGTTTCAAAACGTTTCAATGCTTCTTTAAGCTTCTTAGCTGTTGTGATGCTGTCTTTGTCAAACTGTTCCACCTCTATGCCTTCTACTGCTTCACTTATGACCTCTATGGCTTCAACTGTTCCCATACGCTCACTTTTTAGCGGTGCGTGTCCACAGTTGGTACAGGTATCCTGTATGGCTTCCGTAAAATTACAGTAGTGGCATTTTAAATGTTTATATTTTCTATGCAGTGCCATCCCCACAGAACAGTAAGGACAAAGATGTGTTTTCCCGCAACTCTCACAGTAGAGGTATTTAAAGTTCCCACGTGTAGGTAAAAAAAGCAGTGACTGGTCTCCTGCTTTGTAATGCCTGTGGATGGCATCCAGCATGGTATGGTTAATGCTGTCACCAGAGATGAACTCGTAGTGTTTTTGCGTTTGCACATAAGGTTTATCCATTTTTACGACATCATACTTATAGTAAGAGCCCATAGAAGGTGTAGCAGAGGCCAAAAGTACTTTAGCTCCCAGCTTTTGTCCCATGAGTACAGCCACATCACGTGCATGGTAACGAGGCCGCGTCATTGCCTTGTACGAGTCGTCATGCTCCTCATCGACAATGATCAACCCCAAGTTGGAAAGTGGCACGAACAATGCAGAACGCGCCCCGGCTACGATTCGGATACTGCCCTCTTCTATCCCTTCCAGAATAGACTCTTTTTTCTTCTTGGTCAACTTGGAATGCCACATAGCCACAGACTCACCAAAATAAACTTTCAAGCGTTTCTCCATCTGAGGTGTCAGTGAAATTTCAGGCATCAGAAAGATGGAAGTTTTCCCTTCTTCCATCATCTTTGCCATCAATGAAATGAATATTTCTGTTTTCCCTGAACCGGTGACACCGAAAAGAAGCGCTTTATCTTTTTTTAACAGTTGATTGTAGGTTTTTTGCTGAAGACGACTTAAGCTTGGTACTTTGTAGGGTAGGTTTTCCAACCCACTATAGTGGGTTGGAAAACCTACCCTACGGTATGGAATAAAAAGAGAGACCGCTTCCCCAAAAGAAGAAAAATAATATTCCGAAATAAACTTCGCTATCTCCATCTGATCTGTACTATAGCACTTATCTGAAACAGAAACTATCTCTGCTGTTTCAAAGTCAGGTTTTTCAACCTCTTCAA
>Ga0209013_10002700_pt1 | contig 15992 bp, 14 predicted proteins | sample Cruoilmetagenom2_FD_187291 | JGI IMG/M metagenome (GOLD analysis project Ga0209013, IMG submission 187291) | Oil polluted marine microbial communities from Coal Oil Point, Santa Barbara, California, USA - Sample 2 (SPAdes) (version 2) | ecosystem: Environmental > Aquatic > Marine > Oil seeps ... | reverse complement strand
GTCATCTACCTCACCCCCAATTGTTGCAAGTACGTCCAAAATTTCTTGGAAGAAAGCTTTCCGTGTTTTGTCTCGACGGTAAATTTCTGTAGAAAGCGTACCATCTTTGATGAATATAATACGACGGCAGAAGCTTGCGGCATATGCATCATGTGTCACCATCATAATGGTAGAATTATTATTTTCATTTAGCTTACTTAAGCTTTCTAATAAATCTGTCGCTGATTTTGAATCCAGTGCACCTGTTGGCTCGTCTGCCAAAATCATTACAGGCTCCGTCACAAGTGCTCTTGCAGCCGCAGTTCTTTGTTTTTGACCTCCAGAAATTTGGTATGGGTATTTATCTAGTAAGTCTTCAATACCAAATACTTTAGCAATATTAGTCACTAATCTATTAATTTTTTTCGCTGGAGCTTTCGCAATTGCTAGTGGCAATAATATATTTTCCTTCACAGTAAGAGAGTCTAACAAATTATAGTCCTGGAATATAAAGCCGAGATTATCACGTCTGAAATCGGCTAGCGCGTCTTCTTTCATATCGTGGATACTCGTATTGTTCATATATATCTTTCCTTCAGTCGGCGAATCGATAGTTGCCAACATATTCAGCAGAGTTGACTTCCCTGCTCCAGAAGGACCCATAATCCCCACAAACTCTCCCTCATGAATATCGAATGATATATTTTCTAATGCGGTGTATGCTGCATTGGATTTACCATATATTTTTTTTACATTTTCTACTTTTAATAACGATTCCATTTTGTTTCACCTCTTCAATTTTGTCGATATGTATACTATAAATGCTCATCCTTACAGCAATTTTATGCCAACCTTACAGCAAGCTTAAATCCGAAAAAACCGATTTCTATTAACTAGAAATCGGTTTTTACATTATTTTTTTCTGATTGAATTTAAATCAGATGCTTCATCGAAATAGAAACGGCGTTTTCCTTTACTTAATAGGACTAACAAAATATGAATGAATAACACCATCGTTAATATAAAATAAAACCCCAGGCACCAAATGATAAAAGTACGGATAACTTAAAAAAATGGTGTTGCTGATTGTTTTACTAATGAATAGATCAATGATTAATGCCAGTAACACAGACATCATTTTTACCTCATCATGAGCTAATAGTTCATCTGCTTTTTCATTAACCTTCTGCTTCGACGGAAATAATGATAACACGGCAGGATCGATAAAGAAGCTTAGTACACCGCCTGTTGTGTTTAACAGTAAATCATCTAGATCAAAAATTCGATATGCACAATTATAATCCCATAAATGCCAGTTACCTAAGTTACTTCGTAAAATAGCGTTAGAAAGAAAGGTGAAGCCCAAAGCTTTCTTCCAGTATCTTTTCACTTGGAAGAAATAATGCAAATAAACGCCAAATGGTAACAATAGTAGGAAATTGAAAAGTGCTTGAAAAAATGAAGGTTGTTTAAATAACAAAATATAAGTACTTGGTTGCGACAAGACTATTCCACTATTTTCAAAGGTATTCACCACAAATTAAAAAGTGGGATTTCATTTTAGATTTTGTCCCCACGAAAAAACTGCTCTACTTCATCTCTATATTTATTCTCCGTAATAAGCAAAAGAAATTTCTGGGCGAGCTCGTTAGTGATCCTTAGCCATGATTCATTTCTAAACGTCTTTTCAGAAAAATATAGAAATTTGGAAAGTGACTCTGATTGTAGTGGTATGTACCGATTGCCGATTAATAATCCGATGGGAAAGAGTTTGCTTCTAAATAAAAGGTTGACCTATTGGTGTTATCATACTATAATTTCGTTTAATATTATTTATATTAAACGAGCGACGAAAAGAACTATATTAAGCCGGTCTCCCTGTTATAAGAGAATCAGTGGTTGGTGTAAACTGATACAAAGATTAGGTGAATTTCATTCTTAGAGCTTTTTTATACTACATTATATAAAACGTAGTATAAAACGGATTAAACCGTTATTTTAACCAAGTGGGAAACATAATTGTTTCCAATTAGGGTGGTACCGCGTGAATAGCCACGTCCCTATCGTAAAAGATAGAGACGTGGCTTTTTTGTCTTTTAATATATAGAAGACATAATAAAAATGGATTGGAATGGTTAGTATGCAAACATCAGAGCAATGGTCATCAAAGATTGGTTTTATCCTATCAGCTGCAGGATCAGCTATTGGAGTAGGGGCAATATGGAAGCTCCCTTATGTAACAGGCATTAGCGGAGGAGGGGCATTCTTCCTTCTTTTTATATTATTTACGTTGTTTATGGGATTTCCGTTATTATTAGCTGAGTTTGTTATTGGGAGAAGTACACAAAAAGAAGCGATTAGTGCATATCGTAGTCTTGCTCCTAATACTAATTGGCATTGGATTGGGAAGTTAGGAGTATTCACCAGTTTTCTTCTATTGTCTTTTTATAGTGTAATTGGTGGTTGGATTTTAATCTATTTTGCTAAAGGGCTCTTTGGCGGAGTAATTAGTGAGGGTGCAGATTATGGGTCGGTGTTTAACACGACCATTGGGGATCCTCTCTTAGTTATTATTGCTCAATTTGTATTCTTAGCTATTACAGTTGTAGTGGTAGCTAATGGGATACAAAATGGTATTGAAAAAGCGAATAAAATTTTGATGCCCGCTTTGTTTGGACTATTTATCATTCTAATTATCCGCTCCCTTACACTAGATGGCGCTATGGAAGGTGTGAAATTCTTTCTAGCTCCTGATTTCTCGAATATCACATCTCAAAGTGTGCTTTTTGCGATGGGCCAAGCTTTCTTCTCTTTAAGTGTCGGTGTGTCAGTAATGGTTACATATAGTTCTTATCTTTCTAAAAAAGAAAGCTTAGTACAACCAGCCATTTCAATTGTTTCAATGAATTTATTGATTGCTTTACTGGCAGGTTTAGCTATTTTCCCAGCTGTATTTTCACTTGGATTAGAACCTGCTGAAGGACCAGGTTTACTATTTGTAGTATTGCCTGCTGTATTTGATCAAATTGTTTTTGGAGAGGTCTTCTTAATAGGGTTTTTAGCATTATTTTTGTTTGCAACATTAACTTCGGCTTTTTCTATGTTAGAAATAATTGTTGCCTCTTTAGTTAAAGGAAAACAAGAAAAGAGAACAAAATATGCGTATAATATCGGCCTTTTAATATTCTTAGTAGGAATTCCTTCCGCATTGTCCTATAGTATTTTTGCTGATATTCTAATTTTCTCGAAAAGTCTATTCGATTCTGCCGATTATTTGGTTAGTAATATCTTAATGCCGTTAGGAGTACTTTTAATCTCCATTTTCGTCTCACATAAGATAGAGAAAAGCACTTTACGAGCGGAATTATTACAACATTCTCGTTTAGGGGCAACTGCATTTAATATATGGTTCTTTATAATGAAATTCATCATTCCATTAGTAATCATCCTCGTCTTCCTTGATGCTACTGGTTTACTGGATAAAGTAATTTCTATTTTTTAATATATAAAAGAGCTTATTCCTTTGAAGGGATAAGCTCTTTTAGTTCTCAAGAAAACTACTTTATTTAGCAGTCAATTCACTTTCTGTTACCCATTTATGCTTCTTCACAGGCTCTCCACCTGAAATCGGCGTGTAATCAACCATATATACTGTTGTTACTTCTACCGAGTCAATTTCAGCAGTAGCACCTTCCATTCCAGCCATATGATCAGCTTCAATGGTAACCTTTGTGCCCAACTCTAAAGTGTTATCTCCAGCATCTTTTATCTCTTCTTGAATTACCCACTTATGATTTTCCACTCTATCTCCACCAGATGTAGGCGTGTAGGAAATAGTGTAGGCAATTGTATCATAAGCACCAACAATAGTTGCCTCTGCACCTCTCATTCCCTCCATATGATCTGTTTCAAGAATGGCTTGGCTTCCAACTTCATAGGTAGGGTTATCAGCTACTTTCAAACCTTTTGGTACTTCGCCTGTACTAGAGTGATTCATGCCCGAATGATCCATTTCCATGTTTTCATGTGTACTTTCTTTTTTGTCATCACTAGCACATGCCGATAACGTAAATGCAGCAGCTAATGAAACAATTCCTAGTATTATTTTTTTCATCATTATCCTCCTCAATAAAAACTCGTTTTCATCTCAGCTAGGTGTATTCTTTTCCAATTTTACTTTTTGCAGTCGTAATGCATTCAGTACAACTGATACAGAACTAAACGCCATAGCTGCTCCTGCTACCCAAGGTGCAAGTAACCCAACTGCCGCAATCGGTATACCTAATACGTTATATCCGAATGCCCAGAATAAGTTTTGTTTAATATTTTTCATCGTCTTACGACTCATAATTATTGCATCAGCTATGCTATTTAAATCTCCTCGAATCAATGTAATATCTGCAGCTTCCATTGCGACATCGGTTCCTGTTCCAATAGCCATCCCTATGTCTGCTACTGCTAGAGCTGGAGCATCATTAATACCATCTCCAACCATCGCAACTCTCTTACCAGATGCCTGCAGTTTTTTCACTTCTTCTGCTTTCCCTTCAGGAAGCACTTCGGCAATAACATGATCTATGCCAACCTCTATGCCAATAGCTTTTGCTGTAAGTTGATTATCACCTGTCATCATAATTACTTCAATATTCATCTCTTGTAATCGCTTGATAGCTTTCTTGGAAGTTTCTTTTATGGTATCTGCAACAGCAATTAGCCCTGAGTATTGACCGTCAATACTTGCAACCATTGCTGTTTTTCCATTAGCCTCTAGTTCTTCCATTGTTAATAGTATGTCGGAAATATCTATTTTGTAGCTATTCATAAGCTTTCGAGTACCTACAAGAATTTCTTTGTTATCAACAACTGTTTTCACTCCATATCCAGGAATTGCTTCAAACTCCTGAACTCCCTTGAGTAATATACCTCTATCTTGGATGCCTTTTACAATTGCTTCTGCGAGTGGATGTTCCGATTGTTTTTCAGCTGCACCGATTAAAGAAAGTAACTCCTCTTCCACTACGCCATTCGCCACAATTACATCCGTTAGTTCTGGCTTACCATTTGTAACAGTTCCCGTTTTATCTACAACGACTGTATCAATATGATGAGTAGTTTCTAGATGTTCTCCACCTTTAAACAAGATACCGAACTCCGCTGCACGACCTGAACCCGCCATGATAGAGGTAGGGGTTGCAAGTCCTAGTGCACATGGACAGGCAATTACAAGAACAGCAATAAGTGCTTCCAAGGCAGGAGTGATTTCACCTGGGTTCACCCAGATTATCCATACTAGAAAAGTGATAATTGCAATACCAATTACAATTGGCACGAATACACCAGATATTTTGTCTGCTAGTCTTTGAATCGGTGCTTTCGATCCTTGCGCATCCTCAACTACTTTAATGATTTGTGCAAGCGCAGTATCTCTTCCTATTTTTGTAGCTTTCATTTTAAGAAACCCATTTTTATTGATCGTTGAACCAAACAATACATCCCCAACGTTTTTATCTACTGGAATACTTTCTCCAGTCAACATAGATTCATCGACCGCTGTGTTTCCTTCTATGACTTCCCCGTCAACAGGTATCTTTTCACCAGGCTTTACTAAAATCGTGTCTCCAGTTACAACTTCTTCCAGAGGTATTTCTATTTCAGTTTGATCTCGAATTACTAAGGCTGTTTTAGCTTGAAGTCCTATAAGCTTTTTAATGGCTTCCGAGGAACGCCCTTTTGCTTTTGCTTCAAACAGTTTCCCTAATATAATAAGGGTGATTAGCACAGCACTCGTTTCAAAATAAAGATTTGCTGTATGGTGTTCACCTGTAGTAATAATCGCTTGATAAACACTATAAAAATAGGCAGCAGATGTGCCCATAACAACTAGGACATCCATATTCGCACTACCATTTCGTAGTGCTTTATAGGCACTTACATAAAACTGTTTCCCAATAATAAATTGAACTGGTGTCGCCAAAGCCATCTGCACCCATGGATTCATAAGGAAGTCGGGCATATATATAAACGATGTGAATGAAAAATGACCGACCATTGTCCATAATAAAGGAAGTGACAAAATTGCAGAGATGATAAATTTCCTCTGTTGTTTTTGAATAGCTTGCTCGCGGTAATCAACAGCTTCCTTTTCGTCTTCTTTATTGATGGCTCCATATCCTAGTTTTTCTACTCGCGCTATAATATCTGTAACGGAAATCTGTGAAGGGTTATATTCTATAGTTGCATTTTCAAGCGCTAAATTTACATTTGCAAAGGACACACCCTCTAGCTTGTTAAGTCCTTTTTCAATTCTCGTTGCACAGGCAGCACAAGTCATTCCTGAAATTGTAAACTCCTTATTCTCCTTGGCAACACCATAACCTAAGTCTTGAATTTTCTTTTCAAATTCTTTACTATTCAATTTTTCAGGATCGTATTTAATAAGTGACTTTTCAAGCGCCAAGTTCACATTTGCTTCTTCAACCCCATCCATTTTATTTAGCCCTTTTTCAATTCTAGTTGCACAGGCAGCACATGTCATACCAGTAATTTGTAAACTGATTTCTCTTGGTTCAGTACTCACTTTTTTCGCCTCTCCTTTATACTACCGGGGGGTATAATTATTTGAAAGAAAGAGAGTGCTATGGAAGCACTCTATTCTCTTTAAACTATATCGTATCCTTGATCATCGATTGTTTCTTTAATCACTTCTAGTGACACTTTGTCCTCTTCAAATGAAACGTCTACTTTTCCTGACTCTAAGTGAACTTTCACTTCATTTACTCCATCTAACTTTCCTACACTTTTTTCAACAGAACTTACACAGTGACCACACGACATTCCTTGTACGTTTAGTGTTACTTGATTTGTCATAAGTAATTCCTCCTCTTATTTCTTCATTAATTTTTGTATTGTAACTAATAATTCATCGAGCACTTCATCGTCACCTTCTGCTAGCCTATCTACTACACAACCCTTTAAATGTCCTTGTAAAAGTACTTTGGCTACACTGTTTAGAGCGGACTGAGTCGCAGAAAGTTGTGTAATAATATCATCACAATAGACATCTTTATCTACCATGCCTTTTATCCCTCGGATTTGACCTTCAATGCGATTTAACCGATTCGTTAAATCTTTTTTTATATGTTCAGGATGATGACTTTTTCTACAAGAATTATCAGAAGTGATTGTATTTTCTTCCATTACACTATCCAACTAACCAACCTCCTATTTATTCTTATTTAGATTGTACAGTACCTATAGGGGGTATGTAAAGGGTAATGAATTATTATTCTTTTTATTTTAGGATACCCAATAAACACTTAGTAGTATGCATAGTTGGTTTCCACTTGAGGAGCCATCTCACACCAATTAATACTCATCAAAACAAAGGTATGTTGTTTGACAAAGAATATAAAAGAACATAATATGTATATATGAATATATTATCATATAACGTTTTAATAACTTAATTTTAAGGAGGGGTTAATATGGCGGATAATCACAACCATACACATGGGGCAAATAAAAAAGTATTATTGATCTCGTTTATCATTATTACCACTTATATGATTGTCGAAGTAATTGGCGGATATATGACAAACAGTCTAGCCCTTCTTTCAGATGCTGGACACATGTTAAGTGATGCCGTATCACTAGGGATTGCCCTATTGGCATTTACATTTAGTGAAAAGGCAGCAAATGCTAGTAATACCTATGGTTATAAACGCTTTGAAATTTTAGCAGCCGTATTCAACGGGGTCACGTTGATATTGATTGCGCTATTTATTTTTTATGAGGCATTTGAACGTTTTACTAATCCACCAGTAGTCGCAACAAACGGGATGCTAGTTATTAGTAGTATTGGGTTAGCGGTTAATATTCTTGTGGCTTGGATTATGATGCGTGGCAGTGATACGAAAGAGAATTTAAATATGCGTGGGGCATTTCTTCACGTGGTTAGTGATATGCTTGGCTCTGTTGGGGCAATTATCGCAGCCTTACTAATCATGTACTTTGGATGGGGTTGGGCTGATCCATTAGCAAGTGTCTTCGTTGCTGCCCTAGTTTTACGCAGTGGTTACTATGTGACGAAAGCATCCTTACATGTATTGATGGAGGGCACGCCTCGAAACGTAAGTGTAGATGACATCGTTAAAACAATTGAACAAACAACAGGAATCATAGGAGTTCATGATTTACACATTTGGTCTATTACAAGCGGGTTAAATGCACTTTCTTGCCATGTAGTAGTCGAGGGACAAATGACGATTGTAGAAGGTGAAAAAATACTACAGAATATTAAACATGTATTAGAACATAAGAATATTCAGCATGTCACGATTCAGTATGAAACTGCTGCCCATAAATGCGATAATTCCATTTTATGTACTGTAAAAGCAGAGGCATCTGATCCACATGCACATCACCATCACTAAATATAACGATTCCTAATAATAGTAAATTGGAGGTTTTAATAGAATGCGAGAAGAAGTACAAACAAACCCACATGACTTGGATGAAGAAACGCTGTTCGTAGTATCTCAAACATTTAAAGCTTTAGGTGACCCAACGCGGATACGGATACTAAATATACTTTGCTGTAACGAGCGCTCTGTGAATGATATTGCGGAGGAACTAAACTTGGGCCAGTCTACGGTATCCCATCAACTCCGCTTTTTGAAAAATTTACGATTAGTAAAGTTTCGTAGGGAAGGAACAACCTTATATTATTCAAGTGCTGATGACCATATTATGAATCTGTTGCACCAGGCAATCGATCACGCAAAACACTGATTAAATATTTACTTCAACTATAAACTGATGGAATTAGTATCTACGTACGAAGGTTATAAAAGAAAAAAGTAGAATCCAATGCATGTAAAGCTAATAATAGCGATTAATAATACATGGGAAGTATCCTTTATGGCTCCCATTATTACTTCCTTCACAATAATCATATAGATTGTACCTGCAGCCAAACTAATGGCAAACGACCAAATAAGTGTATTGCCATTGCCTAATGTACTGCCGAAGTAAGCTCCAATTCCTACAGGAGCCGCAATAATTAAAGAAAAAAATAACCATGACCATATTCCCTTGCCGGCCGCAAACAAAAAAGTAAACACTATTATGCCTTCTGGTACATTATGAAGAAGAATGGCTTGGAGCAATGAAAATTCTAATGACGTACCTTGTGTAGAACCCAAAACAATTCCTATTGGTAAATTGTGAAATGAAATACTGAGTATTAATAGTATGCCTGTTTGAAGAGAAAACCGCTTGTCTTGACTCATCGTTTTTCCAAATATGATTTTCAATGTTTTATGTGCAGCTTCAAATAATATAATTCCTACAAAAAATCCAAGGATGAAAGTAATCCAATTTCCCAGCTCTATTGCTTCTGGTGCAATCTCAAAACTTAATATACCAAGGGTTAGACCCGCACAAACACTGTAAATGAAATCTGTTTTCTTTTCAAAACCCTGAATGCTCCAAGCTATGACTCCACCTATACTTAAGCCAATCGCAGTACACAAATAGCCAACGACCCATATGAAAGACACTAAACCATCCTTATGATTAGTTTTTATTTTATATGGGTTTTCTTAGGCATTTATGAAGATCTTTATAAATAATATTTAAATCTAAAGGACAAATATAAAAGAACCTGAAGAATCAGGTCCTTTTTTAATATTCTTTAGAACGAAAGTGCCTAATAACTAAACTTCTACTATTTAGATACTTGGGTATTATCCAGTTAGTCATTGTGCTTTAAGATTATGATTTTTATCACACACTAAATTATTTGCCTGTTTCCGCAAAACGCTTAATTCTTTCTCCAACCTCATCTCGAACTCTTTGGAAGGTAGCCCACTTTTCTGCATCAGTCCCTCCCGCTTTTGCAGGATCGTCAAAGCCCCAGTGATTACGTTTCACATGTGGTGGTGTCATTGGGCACTTGTCTGCAGCATCACCACAAAGAGTTACTACAAAATCTGCATTATTTAGTATTTCCGTATTTATAATATCTGAGGTCTGGGTAGAAATATCAATCCCTATCTCATTCATAGCTTTAACAGCCTTCGGGTTCAAACCATGCGCTTCAATTCCCGCACTTAAAACTTCCCACTTGTCACCTAAATACTTTTTCCCCCACCCTTCTGCCATTTGGCTTCTGCATGAATTTCCTGTACATAAAAAGTAAATTGTTTTTTTAGACATAATAAGTAATCTCCTTTAGTTAGAACAATTTTAACGAAATATATAGACCTAATAATGTAACGAATAGAATTGGAATCGTTAAGACAATACCTGTTTTAAAATAAGTGCCCCATGATATCTTTACACCTTTTTGAGATAAAACATGAAGCCATACTAAAGTTGCAAGTGAACCAATCGGGGTAATTTTTGGTCCTAAGTCAGATCCAATGACGTTAGCATAAATAAGTCCTTCGCGAATAGTACCAGAAGTATTCGTTTCTGCAATCGCTAAAGCATCAATCATCACAGTCGGTAGATTGTTCATCAAGGACGATAGCAACGCGGCTATAAAGCCCATCGACATCGTAGCAACGAAAAGCCCTTGTTCTGAGGCTATCTCAATAACACCCGCTAACACACTTGTAAGTCCAGCATTACCTAAACCATAAACAACGACGTACATACCAATGGAGAAAAACACAATATTCCATGGCGCTCCTTTTATAACAGTTCTTGTATTGACAGCCTTACTTCTTCTTGCCATTACGATGAAGAAAATGGCTACAATCCCAGCAACTATGGAAACAGGAACTTGTATAAACTCACTACTAAAGTAACCGGTAACTAATAATGCAAGTACAAACCATGAGAGATGGAACATTTTTATATCTTTAATAGCTTCTTTAGGTTCTCTAAGTTTTGATAAGTTATAAGTCCTCGGAATGCTCTTTCTAAAATAAAATAATAATACGCTAATCGTTGCAATCAGTGAGAATATATTAGGAATAATCATTCTTGTTGCATATTCAGCGAAACCAATATTAAAGAAATCGGCAGAAACAATGTTAACAAGGTTACTAACAACAAAAGGTAACGATGTCGTATCCGCTATAAATCCACTGGCCATAATAAATGGGAAAATCATTTTTTCGTTGAAATTCAAGTTACGAACCATCGCCAAAACAATTGGAGTTAATATTAGAGCAGCTCCATCATTAGCAAAAAAGGCAGCAACGACAGCACCCAACACACTTACATAAATGAACATCTTAAACCCTTTACCATTAGCAACCCTTGCCATATGTAATGCAGCCCATTCAAATAAACCAATCTCATCTAATATTAAGGAAATAAGTATAATTGCAATAAAGGATAGAGTAGCGTTCCAAGTAATGTCTACTACTTCGATGACATCATTAAAACCAACAACTCCCACTAATAACGCAATAACGGCTCCTCCACAGGCTGACCAACCGATATTCAAACCTCTTGGCTGCCATATAACGAAGATAAGCGTTACTATAAAAATCATTGAAGCTAAAATAACTGGTGACAAAATACTAACCTCCATTATTCACATGAGATGCGTAATCCCTGTTTTTCTAATTCTTGTATTTTAAAATCTTGGTTTGGAAGATGATCAATCAAGCTCTGAACAAGTGGAAGAATATCACTATCTCTATTTAATGAATAAATAATCCATTGACTCCTTCTTGTTTCACGCACTAATCCAGCTTCTTTTAACTTCTTTATGTGCTGGCTAATAGCAGGTTGACTCACTTTAAATATTTCAACAAATTCACAAACACAATAATCATGAGCCTCTAGCATTTTAAGCATTGTTAATCTTGTCTTATCTCCTAACAATTTCAATATTGTTGCAGCCTTCTCTATTTCAATTGTCAATGATTCCATAAGGTACCTCCTTTGATCAGTTAAAAATATTAATATAAACATCCACTTATATAATAGACTGCTTATATAATAATTTCAACAATAACTGTTTAGAAAAAGAAGTATTGATGAGTACGTTACACTTCATAATTCCTATGATTAACCGTTAAAAATAAGGGTGCAAATCATTATCCGATTGGCACCCTTATCCTATGAGATATGCATTGTTTTTCCAAAAAAAATATCTGATCTATTATGAAAACCTTCAATTACTGTATTACTTTATTTCCTTCCACCTTATACGTTTTTATAGCGTATTTTGGTAGTTGTGAAGAATATAGTTTTTCGATTGAAACAATAACCAATCTCCCATTTTGATAAAATACGTTTTGGATATTCCCGCTCATTACATAACTCTTTACTCTTTCCATTGTTTGATAATTGTAAACGTCTAAATTTTTTCTATTGCTTGTGTAGAAGAATCCTTCGTTCATGTTAAAGGTGATTTGTTCAAAAGGAGTATATAGTTTTGTTAGGTACCTCATATTCATTGCTTGGGATTCAGAAGCAACCATAATGACACCAGAACCGTTAAAAATATATTTTCCGTCAGGAGAAATGCTCATATTTGTATTTAGCTGGTAGTCACCATGGTAAGGTGAGTCGTATCCTGTTGTTATTTTACCATCTACAATTAAGTGGGTTTCGACGTCTCTTGGACTTACAGTCGTATCAATAGCATAAAGCCTATCTAAACTTGGATGTATTTCTATATAACTATCACTATAAACATTAATGCTTTTTGATGTTTCAAGTAGAGTTTCTCTTGAATATCCTTTGATACTTGCCCATTGTCCTGAACCACTTGATACATAAATAGACTTATCATCTGCAACAATATCAAATGGATCGATATTAATGTCAAATTGTTTAGTTAATGTAAAACTAGCAGTATCAATAATTGCTACGGCCCCTTCTTGATTTTCAATCTGCCAATAAGGGCTACGCGTACCTTTCAATAAAGCAACATATAGCTCATTGTTGTAAAAGTAAATTGTTTCGGGTATTAAATTCATTGTAAGTCGCTGAACTTTACCAGTCTCAAGGTTGATTGCTAGAACATCTTTATTTTCGTTTAAAGCATAAATAATAGGCTGTGTTGGATGTATAACAGCCTCCCGAATATAATCAGATAAATACATGAATGAATCACTATCTAATAGAGTGTATCCTGGGATAGTCTTTTTAGCCTCATCTAATTTTGTATGTAATAGTTGTCTAACGTTTTCATCAGATACTTTATCAGTAGCCAGTTCAATTTGTTTAGCGGTCAATAGTAATTCTTCCTTGTTTTTATTATCCGCAATAGATTGATCAAGTTGGTCTATTTCCATTTTTAAACTGATGACAGGTCTTGTTGAGTTTTTAGCTTGTTCCCCTGGACTTTTATATTTGTCTAATATCGCATCTCTTGTTGACTTACCATATACCCGATATAGCAATATCGCTTGCTTCCTAATCTCACTAGATAGATCATGATAAGCCTTTTCGGTTTGATCACTCAGCGGTTTTAATCTATACCCTTCATAGAAGTCATCTGTTTTAATAATAATCTTTTGTCCAGACTTTAAAGCGTCAATATAAGCTATAGCCCTATTAAAATGAATGTCTACGTTGCTCTCCATTCTTTTCGTTAATATAACTTTTTCCTGAACCGGCAAACTTTTAATAGCATTGTATGCTAATTGTCTAGCACTTTTTGTATTATTATATAAATTCATATTCGGCAATGTAACAGGATCTGAATACTTTATTTTTCTTTGCTCTAAAGAAACTTCCCATTTTAATACTGTTGCAGCATTCTCAGCTTTTTGAACCAACTTCTCTACTTCTGACAAGGAAGCTGCATTGCTTTTACTAGGCATTATCATAATAACAACAGCTAAAATAATAATTGTCGATAACAAATTCCATTTCTTCACTTAATTGATCTCCCTATTCTCTTTAGAATCTTGAAAAAACTATCTTATCTATTCTAAAAGATTTAGATAGTGAAGTATAATGGTAAAAAATTCTAATTCTAAATGGAATATATGCCATGCCACTTTTTCTCCTCAAACAATTAAATTTACGCTAACCACCTTCGATTGTGTAATCACACCTCTGTTCTTATAAAACTTAATTGTTTCGTAAGGTTAACCAGGTTTTAGTGGTTAACTTTATTTTATACAATTTAATATATTAGAAGACAGGGTAGGATCTTTAGAAGAAATGTACAAGTTTCACTTATTGAGTATTAATATTGATAAATTCCAATAAAACTTTTTGTTTATTAATGAATCTCAAAGGGTAAACTTTCTTTAGAACATGATAAATACATTTAAAGGAGGAACTACTATGGCTGATTGGAAAAAGAAATTATTAGCAAGTGGTTTGGTAGGTGGGTTAGTGCTTGGCGGAGTGGCTGGTTGTGGAGACGGGGTAGACCAGGATAATGGCATTAATGATGGTGAAGAGATGGATGATGTAGATGATGAAAATAAAAATGAAGAAGAAGAGTAAGTGAAATAGTTTTTTATAAGGTTAATTACTAATTTAAGAGAAATTTATTCCAAATAACAAACTGTCTTGGTAAACAAGAGTTACTATAACGAACTTTTCTACAGACAGTATAAATTGCCTCTTCACTTTTGGGAGGAAGAAAAGATTGCCCTTCGAACTGGGCAATCTTTTTTTCGTTATTACATTATATTTGCTAAATCAAGACAATTGAATAAGTAAATAAACAATGCTTAGAGACATATCTCTAAGCATTGTTTATTTATATTTGATGAGCAATAAAAAAAACTGGTTAGGTATAACCTAACCAGTTTTACGTCACGACTGAGTTATTTGAGGACAAAAATCTAATGTATTTAATCTTAACCCTATTCAACCGTTACTGACTTAGCAAGGTTTCTAGGTTTATCTACGTCGCAGTCTCTGTGTAATGCTGCGTAATAACTGATAAGTTGTAATGGAATTACGGCTACTAGTGGAGCGAAGAGCTCGTTTACTTTTGGAAGTACGTAGCGATCTCCTTCTTCTTCATGGCCTTCCATTGCAATAATACATGGGTTAGCGCCACGTGCAACTACTTCTTTTACATTACCACGAATATTCAGGCTAACAGCTTTTTGAGTAGCTAAAGCAATGATTGGTGTACCCTCTTCAATAAGAGCAATAGTACCATGTTTAAGTTCTCCACCAGCAAAGCCTTCAGCTTGTATATACGAAATCTCTTTTAGCTTTAGTGCACCTTCTTGGCTGACGTAGAAGTCTACGTTACGTCCAATGAAAAATGCATTTCTAGTTGTTGCTAAAAACTCTTTCGCGATTTCTTCCATTTCTTCTTTAGAATCTACAATTGCTTGAACAGCATTTGCTACGATTCCTAATTCTTTTACAGCATCAAAGTCTAATGTTTTTCCTTGAGCAAGTGCGTATACAGAAGCAGTTACCATTAAAACAGCAACCTGTGCAACATATGCTTTAGTGGAAGCCACAGCAATCTCTGGACCTGCATGAAGTAAAAGTGTGTGATCTGCTTCACGTGATAGAGTAGAACCTGGCACGTTAGTCATTGTAATGGTTGGATAACCTAACTTTTTAATCTTTACAAGAACTTGTCTGCTATCAGCAGTTTCTCCTGATTGTGTTAAGAACATAAAGATAGGTTTTTCAGATAGTAGTGGCATATTATAGCCAAATTCACTAGAAATATGCACTTCTACTGGAATACCAGCAATTTTTTCAAAGTATTCTTTTCCAATTAATCCACCATGATAGCTTGTTCCAGCAGCAATAATGTACAGGCGATCAGCGTCTTGCAGTGCTTTTAATATAGCAGGGTCAATTGTAAGTTCCCCTTGCTCATTCTGGTAAGCTTGAATAATTTTACGAATTACAGCTGGCTGCTCATCGATTTCTTTTAACATATAGTGAGGATATGTTCCTTTTTCAATATCGCTCATATCTAATTCTGCTTTATATGGAGCACGTTCCACTTTTGTGCCTTCCAATGTTTGAATTTCTACAGAATCTTTGCGTACGATTACGATTTCTTGATCATGAAGTTCCACATACTGCTCTGTTACTTGAAG
>Ga0209013_10002698_pt1 | contig 16006 bp, 14 predicted proteins | sample Cruoilmetagenom2_FD_187291 | JGI IMG/M metagenome (GOLD analysis project Ga0209013, IMG submission 187291) | Oil polluted marine microbial communities from Coal Oil Point, Santa Barbara, California, USA - Sample 2 (SPAdes) (version 2) | ecosystem: Environmental > Aquatic > Marine > Oil seeps ... | reverse complement strand
GTTAATTTTATTTAAACGAGTTTGTCAAGCTTCCTTATAGCTTGACTGTGATGTTGTTTCTCTCTTTCTTTTTTTAGAAAAAAGAAACAAAAAATCGTTGTGGCTCTCGAATCGCTTTGCTTTCAAGGGCGTTCGCCACAACAGAGCACGCTTTGCGTGATTAATGGAAGAGCATAGAGGATATGATGAATATAGCTATTGCAGGTGTGGGACTTGTAGGTAGGGTGTTAGCACTTAATTTACTGCAGCAAGGACATACCTTAACACTTTTTGATGAAGACAGTGCTTATGGAGATAATGCTGCGGGGATGACTGCTGCAGGGATGCTTGCTGTGTTTGCTGAGCTTGAGACGGCAGAGTCTGCTATCTTTGAACATGGTAAACGCTCTATTTCATTATGGCCGGCATTGTTGGAACAGTTGGATATTTCTGATGCGTATCAGTTGGAGGGCAGTATGATCACTGCGCATCCTCAGGACTTTTCTGAGCTTGACCATTTCATAGAAACTCTGCAGGCAAAAGTAGAAGAAGCTTCAACGATACAACTTTTGGATAAGGCAGATATCATCGCACTTGAACCGGACCTTGAACAACACTCTAAGGCATTTTACATTCCGCATGAAGGACAAGTTGATGCACAGCGTTTTATGAAGCATTCTAGTGATTATCTGTTAGCCCATCCTAATGTTATTTGGCATCAGGAGACAAAAGTAGAAAGTATCACACCGGGAAGCATACACTATAAAGAGAGTGTAGAGAACTTTGACTGGGTCTTTGATGCCCGTGGCTTGGGTGCCAGTGAACAGGTAGAGAATTTACGTGGTGTAAGAGGTGAAGTGTTTTGGCTGGATGCGCCAGAGGTGAACATTACAAGACCGACACGTATGTTACACCCACGGTATAAGATCTACATTGTGCCCAGACCGAACCATCGGTACATCATCGGTGCAACAGAGATAGAGAGTGAAGATAAAAGCCCGATGTCTGTACGCTCTTCTTTGGAGTTACTCTCTGCTGTGTACTCTGTACATACAGGATTTGCAGAAGCACGTATAGTCAATATGGTTACAAATTGTCGTCCAACACTTAAAGACAACCTTCCAAATATTGAGCAGGAAAATAAAATGACACGTATTAACGGGCTTTACAGACATGGCTATTTACTCGCACCTGCCATAGTTGAACAAGCATTAAATGAAGGAATATACAAATGATAGAAGTGATAGTAAATGGAATTAGAACAGAGGTAAGCTCTGAGATGAATGTTAATGAGATCATAAAAGAACTTAAGTATATACAAAAGGGATTTGCATTGGCACTCAATGGTACTTTTGTTGCTATTTCGACATATGATACAACCATTATTTATGATAATGACAGTATAGAAATACTCGCTCCCGTACAAGGCGGATAAGATGACCAAGCATATAGAACAACCAACAGATACTTGGGAGATAGGCGGAAAGATATTAAACTCCCGCTTACTCATAGGCTCTGCACTTTATCCCTCCCCTGCAAATATGGAAGATGCTATAAAGGTATCTGAAGCGCAGATAGTCACGGTGGCACTTCGCCGTCAGGCAGCAGGCGAGAATGCAGGTGGGAATTTTTGGAATATCATAAAATCATTAAATATTCATGTATTACCCAACACTGCAGGGTGTCATTCTGCAAAAGAAGCCATTACCACAGCACAAATGGCAAGAGAAGTATTTGCTACCAACTGGATAAAACTGGAAGTCATAGGTGATCAGTATAATTTACAGCCAGATCCTTTTGAAACAGTGAAAGCGGCTGAGGTACTCATAAAAGAGGGCTTTGAAGTTTTCCCTTATACCACAGATGATCTGGTTGTGGCAAAACGTCTGGCAGATGTGGGATGTAAGATCATTATGCCTTGGGGTTCTATGATAGGTTCTGGAAAAGGATTGATGAATCCAGATAATCTTGTAGCGATCAGAAAACAGTTCCCTGAACTCAAACTCATCGTTGATGCAGGGATAGGGAAACCTTCTCATGCTACACAGGCGATGGAACTGGGGTATGATGGCGTACTTTTAAATTCTGCCATTGCTTTGGCACAAGACCCTGTTAAAATGGCGAATGCCTTTAAATATGCGGTTGAAGCAGGACGTTTGGGGTATGAAGCAGGTACCATGCAAGAGCGTGAGTTTGCTTCTCCCTCTACACCTACCATAGGGACACCATTCTGGCATCAATTTAAATAGTATTATCATACTATTTAAGGATAATAATATCATTTTTCATGTATAAGTGGTTATCGATCTCTCGGGGTGCAGAATCTTTACTGATGAAGCTGAGACGGCATAAAAGCCTGACCCGTTGAACTTGAACTGGATAATTCCAGCGTAGGGAAGAGCATTGTACATATAAATGAGTCATCACTTCTATTTACTCTCTTCTATTTTATTACGATTTTAAGGGAAAACATGACAAACAATATTTTAACAACATCACTCATTGCAGCATATACGATTGCAGCAATACCCTCTTTGGGGGAAGAGATAACTTTTGATCCCATTGTGGTAGGAGCAGATTTTAGAGACCAGAATCTTACTGAAGTAGCATCTTCAGTAAGCATCATTTCAGAAGCAGATATTTATGACAAAGCTGCACAATCTTTTGCAGAAATTGTAGCAGCTGAACCTAACGTGAACTTTTCATCTGGTGCATCAAAAGCTAAATTTATTCAAATACGTGGTATTGGAGAAAGAAGTCAGTTTGTGACACCTATAAACCCTTCTGTAGGAATCATTCTCGATGGCATAGACTTTTCACAATCTGCCTTGGGTGTTACCATGTATGACCTTAAACAAATAGAAGTACTTCGTGGGCCACAGGGAACAACATTTGGTGCCAATGGCTTGGCAGGCGTTATTAACATTGAAAGCAATGACCCAACGGCAGAAGCAGGTGGACATCTTGAAGCGACAGTAGGAAATTATAACAGTAAAGCGTTGGGTGCCACATTCAATACACCTCTTATTGAAGATAAATTACTTTCAAGATTTACGCTGTATAAAAACAAATCTGATGGATACATGAATAACGTCTTTTTAAGACGTGATGATACGGCAAACATAGACGAACTCACAGCTAAAGCTAAATTCCGTTGGTTTGCATCAGATAATAATACTGTTGATTTGACACTCATGCACATTAATATTGACAATGGATATGATGCCTTTACTTTTGATAATTCAAGAAATTCACACGCTGACCAGCCTGGAAAAGATAAACAAAAAACCAATGCTTTTGCACTAAAGTCTACCTATCAGGTGAACGAAGCTATGCATCTTATATCTGCTGTGAGTTACAGTAAGTCTGACTTAGAATATTCTTATGATGAAGATTGGTCTTATGTAGGTGAGTTTGATGACTCTTTATACCCATATAGTTCTTTTGACCAGTATTTAAGAGACAGAAAACAGTTTGATGCAGATGTAAGATTGGTATCAGATGAAGCTGGACGTATATTTTCAGGTATGACTGAGTGGACTATTGGTGCATATTATAAAGATTTCTCTGAAGATATGACACGTAATTATACCTATTTTGATACACCTTATAAGACAGTATATGACACAAAAAGTGCAGCAATATATGGACAGTTAGATACACATTTTACAGATAAATTAACATTGGTGACAGGACTAAGACTAGAAGAGTGGGACTCAAAGTATCATGATTCTGATCTTGTACGTATAGATACCGATGAATTTTTGACAGGTGGAAAAGTAGGATTAAAATACCAGGAAGCAGACAATCGTTTATTCTATATGACTTTAGCTAAAGGGTATAAACCAGGGGGTGTGAATGCAGATACTCGGTTGAACAGGGCAGAAAAAAAATATGAAAACGAGACCTTATGGAACCTTGATTTAGGATTTAACTCAAGTCATTTTTCCAACAAAGTTAAAAGCCGTTTAAATCTCTTTTATGGAAAACGTAAAGATCAACAAGTGAAAGATTCATTTGTAATTGATAGACCTGATGGAAGTACAGAGTTTGTTGACTTCTTAAGTAATGCTGCAAAAGGAACTTACTATGGGTTAGAGTCACAAATTGATTATTTCCCACTTGAGAATTTACACCTCTTTACAAGTGTTGGTCTGCTTCAAGCAAAGTTTGATGAATTTCGCAGTAATCCTATTGCATCAGGACGTACACCTGCAAACTCTCCTGAGTATCAATACAATGTAGGAGTAGACTACTTGTTTCTTGATGCTTGGACATTTAAAACAAATCTTGAAGGTAAAGCAAGCCAGTACTTTTCAAACAGACATGATGAAAAAGCTGATGCCTATAATTTATGGCATGCAAGTTTAGAGTACACTACAGGTGAATTCACAGCAGCATTATGGATACGAAATATTACAGATGAAGAGTATCAAGTAAGAGGTTTTGGTTCTTTTGGAAACAACCCTGGTAATGGATATGTCACAGAACTTTATACACAATTAGGTACACCAAGAACCTATGGGCTTACTCTGTCTTACGACTTCTAATAAGGGTATAATACTAAAAAAAAGGAATCGTTATGGAAATTTCAGTTGACATCTCTATGTACCCTTTGAAAAAAGAGTACGAAGCACCTATCACAGCATTTATTGAGAGACTCAAAACAGAACCTTCTGTCACAGTCTCCTGTAATGAACTCAGCACACAGCTTCACGGTGATTACAGAATCATTATGAAACTGCTTGAAGAGGAGATCTATTCTGCTTTTTCTGAAATCCCTGATTCTATCTTTGTTCTGAAATTTGTAGGACATAACAGGGAAGGACGTTTCTAAAATGGATCTTACGCTTCAGGGCATCATGGGTGCGTTTACGCTGATGTCTCCATGGGAGATGATCGCAGTTATTTTTGGCATCTCATATATCCTTTTAGCGGCCAAAGAGTCACTCTGGACCTGGCTTTTTGCTTTTTTAAGTACCGTTATCTATACGCTGCTCTTCTGGGAAGGTGCACTGGTCTCCTCTTCACTTCTTAACTTTTATTATATGATCATGGCAGTGTATGGATTTATGCTTTGGCGCAGTGGCGGAGAGCAGGGTGAAGAACTTGAGATCAGTCAGTGGTCTTTACAAAAAAATATCTATGTGATTCTCTCCGGACTAGCTATAGCTGCAGTACTCGGATATCTTTCAAATACCTATACTGAAGCAAGGTTTGCCTACCTTGATACTTTTGTGATGGTCTTTTCGGTCATCGCAACCTGGATGCTTGCCAAAAAAGTGTTGGAGAATTGGCTCTACTGGATGGTAGTTGACTCAACTGCCATTGTGCTGTATTGGAAGTCCGGTTATTTGGCAACCATCATTCTTTTTATGTTGTATGTGATCCTGGCAGTCTATGCCTATGTAACCTGGCGTAAGGCGTATAGTGAAAACACTGCTTACTGATACGGACCTTTTTAACGGGAAAGTGATAGACGAGATAAAACTGCTGCCTGCACAGGGGTACTCCAATGAAAATTATCGTTTTGAGGTAGAGAACAAGAGCTATTTGCTTCGAAAATTCAAACTTCAAGACCGTGACAGAGTCTTGGAATATCAAGTGCAAACCTTAGCGTATGAAAAAGCCTTGGCGGTAAAACCTTTGTTATTGCATACTGATGAGGATTTTATGGTATGTGAATTTGCCGAGGGTGAACATAAAACAGTATTGAAAAGAAGTGACCTGAAACTCTTGGTAGAAGTATTGCAAACCTTACATGGTTTAAGCATCGATCAAAGTCCACTACTACTTGAAGATCTTTTTGAAGTGATGGATGATGAGGTTAAAAAAGCCTTTAAAACCATTGAATCTTACCCAAAAGAGACTGTACTGTGCCATAATGATCTTAATCCAAAGAATTGTCTTTTCTCTTCGGGAAACTTAATACTGATCGACTGGGAGTTTGCTTCTATGAATGACAGGTATTTTGATCTGGCGTCAGTGAGTGTAGAGTTTGGGTTGGGACAAATAGATGAAGCGTTTATGTTGGCTTTATATTTTGGTAGAGCAGGATGGGAGAAAAAGAAGCTGGATGCCTATAAAATTATATATAAATCATTATGCAAACAATGGTTTAAAGAGAATATTTGATTTTCAACATATCGTGTAGGGTGAGATTTATCCACCCTACGCGTTTATTATTCAACAGTCACAGATTTAGCCAGGTTCCTCGGCATATCCACATCATTCCCCAATCTTACAGAGATCTCCAATGCCAATAACTGAGTGATGACCATCATTTCAAAAAATTCCAACATTGGGTGAGAGTCATAGTTCGTCTGAATGAAATCATCTGCTAATTCAAAAGGTTCCGGAGAGATCGCTAGAATAGTTGCATCTCTTGCCGACAACTCTTCTACATTCGATTTTATCTTGTCATAATGCATGGTCTTAGGCATCAAAGCGATCGTATAGAGTTCACTGTCTGCCAAAGCGATAGGCCCATGTTTCATTTCCCCTGCAGGGTAACCCTCTGCGTGGAAATAAGAGATCTCTTTGAGTTTCAGGGCACCTTCAAGTGCCAGAGGGAAGAAGATGTCTCTTCCGATGAAGAAGAAGCCGTGACCATGTAAATAACGCTTGGAGAGTCTGGTGATTTTTGCATGCAGCTTTTCATTTACGATCAATGCTTTTGGTGTATGGATCATCGCATCGATCTCCCGCTTGAGTATTTCTTTGGAAACCGTTTTTCTTGCTTGGCCTAAATTGAGTGACAACATCCAAAGTACCATACTTTGTGTTGCAAATGCTTTAGTACTCGCTACTCCTTTTTCAATGCCGGCACGGGTAAGAATGGAAACATCACTTTCTCGAACGATGGAAGAGTTGTCCACATTACAGATCGTAAGGGTTTTCATGCCTGCCGCCTTTGCCATTTTGAGTGCTTCGAGTGTATCTGCGGTTTCACCACTCTGTGAAATGGTGATAAAGAGTGTTTTCTTTGTTAAAAATGGTTCTTTGTATCTGAATTCAGAAGCGATCTCCACATCACATCGCATTTTACCAAGACGCTGAAACAGATAAGAACTTGCAAGTGCCGAGTGATAGGATGTACCGCAGGCACAGATAGTAATGGCATAGATATCATCAAAAAAATCTTTATCCAATTCTTCGAAATGAATGGAATCATCCAAGACGCGCCCCATCATAGTATCTGTCATTACATGGCTCTGCTCATAGATCTCTTTTTCCATAAAGAAACGGTATCCGTCTTTTTGTGCAGAGACTTTATCTGCAGTAAGTGCCTGTTTGCTAAAAGATTTTTCACCCTCTTCATTAAAGAGTGTGACTTTCCCTTCTCTGACAAAACCGTATTCTCCATCTTCAAGATAATAGACTTCAGAGGCTTTCCCGATGATCGGTGTATCGGATGAGGCAAAATAAACTTCTTCTCCATCAAAACCGATGAGCATAGGAGAACCGTTCTTTGCAAAGAAAATGGTATCAGGAGCAGCTTCGGTAATGAGAAGCGTTGCATAGGCGCCCTGGAGTTTTTCAATGGTCTTTTGAAATGCAGGGAAAGGATCATTCATCTCATTATTGAATTTTTCAAAGATATGAACGATGGTTTCTGTATCGGTTTGGCTCAAAAAGTTTACACCATCTGCCTGAAGTTCTTCTTTAAGCTCCTGGTAGTTCTCAATGATCCCGTTATGTACGACATACGAGTAAGCGCCAAGATGGGGATGGGCATTGAGTTCTGTAGGTTTGCCGTGTGTTGCCCAGCGTGTATGACCGATGGAAATACCAAACCCTTCACTTTCATAGGATTCGGTCTTGTTTCTAAGGTTGGCAAGTTTCCCGATCGCTTTAAAGTTGGAAAGTTTTTCACCTTCTATAATGGCAATACCGGCAGAGTCATACCCTCTGTATTCCAACTCCTGAAGACCATCCAGCAGTATCTCTTTTTTCTCTTTGGGACCAATATAGCCAACAATTCCACACATATTATACTTCCTTCTCTTTTTCTATAGTCAGTTTATCAACAATAAGATCAACATTATGACAAAAGTTTCCATTCTTTTCGATGAGGAACATATCTCTTGCGCGATTTTTGAGTGTATGGATCTTAGCGGTAACGATGTCTATACCTAAGTCATCAAACACATCTATGACGAAAGCCAGTAAGCCTTTTTGATTGAAAGTATTAAGATACATGATTGCGTGTGTTTTTGTATGTTCGCAGTCTATATCAAGTTCATTTTTTCCTATATGAGGTGTATGCACTGTATATTTTTTCGTACTGTTAAAGGAGTCATGGATGATCTCTCCTATTAAAGTTATTTCTTCTGCAGTGACATTTTGGGAAAAATCAATTTTAAAATACTTCAAGCCGTCAAAAAGCTTGTAGATATCCATATTGACCACATCAAGGTTTGCAAGTTTGGAGAGCAGGTAACTCAGGTTGAAAGAACGGGTACGAATGATCTCAATGGTGAGATGCTTCTTGTTGCTGATGTGGTATTCATAGGTTTTTGTTTCAAACGCCCTTTTGCTGATGGCGAGTATTCTTTCTGTGCTATAGCGTAAAAAAAGAAGATTTGACGGGATGCGCAGTATTTTCTTTTGTTCACTTTTTTGGAGGGCTTTAAATGCTGCATGGTTTTGTATACTTTTCTCTTTTTTTGCACGTTTTGCAGCTTCATCAAGGATATCCGTACGTCCAAGGACTTCTACGGACTCCGTATAGAGGGTTTTGATCAGCTTTGCAGAAAAAGAGTTATAGACATCACCTCCTACACCGTTCATATCTGCATAGGTCAGAATGTATATCATGTCTAAGAGCTTTTTACTTTTAAAGTGTGAAGCAAATCCCAAGATCACTTTTTCACTATAAAGGTCTTCTCTCTGTGCAACCTTGCTCATCAGTGTGTGGTAGGTGATGAGTGTTTCCCCCATCTTGATCAGGCTTTTGTCCATATCAAGTTTTTCAGCAAAGATCTTAAAAAGTGAAGCACCGACAAGATGATGATCTCTTTTACGGCCTTTACCTGCATCATGTAAAAAGGTGACCAGTTTCAACATGACTGTTTCTTCATCACTCAGTGCAGTAAAGAGTGCCTGAATATAGCTATCTTCTATATGTTCCAGATGATACAGACAATAAATAGAGTGTATGTCTACCGCATATTGATGATAGCCGTCAAACTGGGGAAGATCAACTACTTTTCTGATAGGCGGTATGGTATATTTTAAGAGTCTTACATGGGAGAGTGTCCTGAGTATAGCATAGCTGTAAGGCTGTTCAAATATGGTATAGATCGTTTTATACAGTGCCGCGTCCAAACGTTCCGGTTTATCAGCGGTGATCAGTGCCTGAAGAAAAGTAGGATGAGCACGAAAAGGTTTTTGTGCATGCTTGGAAAGTTGTTTCAGCAAGGCATTGAAATTCTGGGGCTTTTTTTTGGGATAAATAAAGTTTTTTTCTTTCTCATCTATTTTATACTCTGTTGTTAATCTGTCAACCCAGATGGCACTGTAAAGTCTAATGATCTTCAAACTCTCTGTGACTTTCTGGGCAAATTTCATTTGCCCCTCTTTGACTTTTTTATAACCGAGTAAATGAGCGGTATCAGGTATGAGGTCAAGACGTAATTTGTCTTCTTTTTTGTGTGTTACCAAATGTAAAGCGGAACGCACACGGAACAAAAACTCCATGGCAATGCGGAAACTGCGGTACTCTTTCTCTTCTACTATATTGGCAGGAAGGTTTTTAATATTGTTTGCATTATAAAGTATTTTACCTACCCAATAGACCAGGTTCGCATCACGGAATCCGCCTACTCCTTCTTTAAGATTGGGTTCCATTGTGAGGGGGTATTTATGGTGTTTAGCTTCCTGTTCCTGTAGTTTAAGCCGGATATATTCTCCTATGTTGTCACGGCGTATTTGAGTGATGGCATTTTCTGTTTCCATCCAGACAAAATTTGAACCCTCTATAAAACGGGATTCTATAAGTGCACTTTTAATGGTGATATCGGTTTTGGATACCTCATACAGATCATCGATCGTATGTACCCTGTGTCCCAGTTTCAGACCGGTATCCCAAAGGATGTAAAGTATTTTTTCTATCATCTCTTTGAGGTTATATCCGGGTATGTCTTTATAGACGATCATAAGATCTATATCGGAATGTACACACAGTTGTTCTCTTCCGTAAGATCCCAGTGCAACCAGTGCAAGCGGAATGGAGTTTTTCATGGGGAGATAATCACCAAACATTTCTCTGCCGGCAACCTTATAGATCAGTTTTAGGATACTGTCTATTTTTTTGGTATGCTTCACAAGGAAATCTTTTCCTCCCGAAGTGGCAAAAGTCTCTTCCAGTGTGTCAAAATAGGTTTTGATATCTTTTTTGAGTACTTTAGCGATCTCTATATCTGCTGCATTTTCATACAGTAGTTCTTCTATTTGGGCTTTTAACTTATCCAAATGACTCTCCATAATGTTATAGTGGTATAATACCAAAAATAACTAATGATGGGTAGAATAAGATGGATCTGACAGAAGAACAGGCTTTAATTAAAAAAGTACGTAACAAAGGGAGACTGACCCGGGAAGAGGGAGAAGCGCTTTATGATCTGGATCTTTATACTTTGGGTGAACTCGCAGATGAGATACGTAGAAAAAAGTATGGCAATAAATCTTACTTCAACATTAATCGTCACATAAATCCTACCAATGTTTGTGCAGATGTGTGTAAATTTTGTGCCTACTCAGCCACACGTAAAAACCCTAATCAGTACACCATGACCCACGAACAAATACTGGACATCGTAGACAACTCAGTCAGTATTGGTGCAAAAGAGATGCATCTTGTCTCAGCACACAACCCTAACGATGGGGTGGAATGGTATATGGGAGCCTTTAGAAAGATTAAAGAAAAATACCCGGATTTACATGTCAAAGCCATGACTGCAGCAGAGATAGACTTCCTCACAAGAGAGTACGGTATCTCTTATGATGAGGTACTGGATATGATGATAGAAAATGGTGTAGATTCTATGCCTGGCGGCGGGGCAGAAATTTTTGATGAAGGTGTGCGTGAGTACTTATGTAAAGGTAAAGTTACCTCAGAACAATGGTTAGACATACATCAAAAGTGGCACGAAAGAGGCAGACAATCAAATGCCACAATGCTCTTTGGACACATAGAAACAAGAGCCCATCGCATAGACCATATGATACGTTTGCGTGACCTACAAGACAAGACAGGAGGTTTTAATGCTTTTATTCCGCTTGTCTACCAAAGAGAAAACAACTACATGAAAAACTGTAATTTCCCTTCAGGGCAGGAAATACTTAAAACCTACGCCATCTCTCGCATACTCCTGGACAACATCCCTCACATCAAAGCCTACTGGGTGACAGCATCCATTAATCTTGCACTTATTGCACAAGAGTTCGGCTGTGATGATCTTGACGGCACCATAGAAAAAGAGTCCATCCAGTCTGCAGCAGGTGCTGCAAGCTCTCATGGCATGAACTTAGATGACTTTGTGGCACTCATCAAAAATGCAGGGTTTACGCCAGTGGAGAGAGACTCTTTGTATAATGAGTTGAAAGTGTATGCGTAGGGTGGATTTTTATCGAAGTGTATGCCTTTGCACAACCCACCAATGGAATGTCGTATGACTAAAATATATTATCCTTATCAAGAATTCAAAGAAGACTTACAAATTCTCATCCAAAAAATAGACCAAAATTTCGATGCTGAACCATTTGATGCGATTTTGGGTATAGCCAGAGGCGGACTCTCTATGGCTCAACTCTTAGGTGAGTATTATGACATGAGAGCAGTTTACAGTATCAATACCATAGGGTATGAAGAGACAGAGAAAAATGACTCTGTTGAAGTGTTTAATATCCCTGAGTTGAAGAATGCAAAAAAAGTATTGATCGTAGATGATATTATAGATTCAGGTGATACTTTGGTCGAGGTTTTAGCTGTGTTAAATGAAATGTATCCGAACGTTACTTTTATCATAGCCTCACTCTTTTATAAAAAAACTGCTAAAATAGCACCAACATGGTATGTAAAAGAACCAAAAGGATGGATAGATTTCTTTTGGTCGGTAGATTTGAGGAAGAGATAAAATGGTATTAATGATAGACAACTACGACAGCTTTACGTATAATGTCGTTCAGTATTGTAGAGAACTGGGTGCGGACCTAAAGATCATTCGAAATGATGAAATGACGATAGATGAGATCAAAGCCTTGGATCCTGAAAAGATCATTCTTTCTCCCGGTCCTTCTACGCCTGATGAAGCTGGGGTTACTCTGGAGGTGATCAAAGCGTTTGCAGATACGACACCTATTTTTGGTATTTGTCTGGGACATCAGAGTATCGCGCAGGCCTTTGGCGGAGAAGTGATACGTGCGAAGAACATGATGCACGGAAAAACATCACAAGTGGCTGTTGATACCCAAACCCCTATCTTTAAATCACTTCCCTCAGAATTTCGTGCTACACGTTACCATTCACTGACGGTTAATAAAGAGAACCTCCCCGACAGTATTATTGCCACTTCACACAGTATGGATGATGATGAGATCATGTCCCTGCAGATCAAAGACAAACCTATTTATGGTGTACAGTTTCACCCCGAATCGATCATGTCTGAGCATGGACATGAAATGTTAGATAACTTTTTAAAACTCTAATATGAAAAAACAGCATCTGCTCATCGCAAGCCTTTTGTATATATGTGCGGTGCTTTACCTGGCTACTACAACCCCCATAAGTCCTCATGAGGCAAAAATATTTTATACTTCTGAAGACCTTGTATCTACTTTAATGCATTGGGGTGATGATCTGTTAGGAGGATTTATAGGACTCAGACTTTTTTTCCTCCTTTCCGGATTTTTAACGGTCTCCCTTTTTTACGAACTGAGCAGACGTTATTTTCCTAAGCGTGAAGATGCCTATCTGGCTACCGTGCTGTTTATGTTTCTCCCCGGGATACTTACGGCCAGCACACTGGTCAATGTGGCCATACTTGTTTTGCCTCTGGTACTCTTTTTTGTCCTGATGTATGAAAGAGGAAGCTTTTGGTCACTGCCGTTCGTGATGTTGGCACTCTTTTTCATTCATGAAGCGTCTATCATATTTTTTGTGGCACTGCTAATGTATTCTGTGGTGCATAAAGACAAAAAACTGGGTATATTTTCTGCAGCGTTTCTTATCGCATTTATCTATTTGGCAAAAGGTATAAAGATAGGAGGTATGCCTTCCGGACACTTTATAGAAATATTCGGACTCTATGCAACTGTTTTTTCTCCATTGCTCTTTCTCTATTTCTTTTATGCCATGTATCGTATATTGTTGAGGGAAAAGAAAACCTTGTTATGGTATATCTCATTTACTGCTTTGGCATTTTCCCTGCTTCTTTCCATCCGGCAAAGGGTGGTTATCACCGATTTTGCCCCCTATGTAATGATATCCATTATTTTGATGCTTGATGTATTCAACCATAGTGTACGTGTACGACTTCCTCAATTTCAAAAATGGTATAAAAGAGGGTTTTATGTAGCAATAGCATTTTTGGGAGTCAGTACTTCTCTTATTATTTTCAATAAAGTAACCTATATACTCACAGCTGACTCCGGCAAGCATTTTGCCAAAGGGATATATGAACCCTATTTCTTAGCTAAAAGACTGAAAGAGGAAGAGGTGCCCTGTTATACAGGTGCACGTGGACTGGTACGTTATCAGTTACGATATTATGATATTCTTCCTTGCCGCAACTACTAAAGTATGCGGCTCAAAATTGTTTCTAAAATACACAATATTTACTTTCTCCTTATGATTTAAATCACCTAAACGAAACTTAAAAGCAGATGATGCTAGACTGTTAAGAACTAAATTAAAGGAGAACTCGATGGCTCAAAAGGCGATTAGAGAATATGACGCAAAGTCAATCTTGGCAAAGCACTGGGATAAATATTTCCCAGACTTTACATATGCATATGAAACAGTAATGGTTCAGAATGGAGCAGACTTAACTGAAGCTGCTAAAACACATGCATGGTTAAATGAAAAAACACTGGTTGCAAAACCAGATATGCTTTTTGGTAAAAGAGGTAAAAATGGATTGGTACTTTTCAAAGATACTAAACCAGGTGATGTCTCTTTGGCTAAAGCGACTAGCTGGATTGATGAAAAATCAAGTGAGAAGCAAGAAGTATTCTTCTCGTTTGACGGGGATACACCAACAGGTGAGCCGTCAGTTGATATGTTGACTCACTTCTTGGTTGAGCCGTTTATGCCACACACACAGGATGAAGAGTATTATATCTCTGCAACATGTGTGGGTGATGACGATATGCTTTATATGTCTGCAGAAGGTGGGATGGAAGTTGAAGAGGGTTGGGACGAAAAAGTAACAGAAGTGGCTTTCTCGATCACGGATACAGAAGAGCAGATCGCTAACAAAATTAGAGCAAATATTCCTGCAGATGTTGCAGATAAAGATAAAGAGAATTTTGCTAAATTCGCAATCGGGTTCTTTCAGGCATATAGAGAATTAAATTTTGCATACCTTGAGATTAATCCTTTTGTGCTCCAAGGTAACACGGTAGAGCTTCTTGATATGGTTGCAAAACTTGATGACACTGCCGGATTTATGATGGTAGATGAGTGGGGTGATGTTGAGTACCCGACTGCATTTGGTATGGAAGAGAAATCTCCTGAAGTTATAGCTGTTGAAGAAGCAGATGCGAAAACAGGTGCTTCACTTAAGTTAACACTTCTTAAGCCGGAAGCTCGTATCTGGACCATGGTTGCCGGAGGTGGTGCATCAGTGGTGTATGCAGATACTATTGCTGACATGGCCGGTATTGATGATCTTGCCAACTACGGTGAGTATTCAGGTGGACCAACAACAGGTGAAACTAAATTCTATGCAGAGACACTTTTTGATCTTATGACAAGAGAACCGGATCCTTCAGGTAGAGGTAAAGTACTTATTATTGGTGGAGCGATCGCGAACTTTACAGATGTTGCTAAAACATTTACAGGTATTATCCAAGCATTTGAAGAGTATCAGGACAAACTCAAAGCAGTAGATACAAAAATTTATGTAAGACGTGGTGGACCAAACTATGAAAAAGGTCTTAAAGATATTAAAGAAGCAGCAGATAGAATGGGTCTTTACATCGAAGTGTATGGACCAGAAACACACGTAACAGATATTGTGCGTATGGCACTAGAGGAAGGTAAATAATGAATCAATTATATACAAAAAGCACACAAGCTATTTTTTGGAATAACAATAAAACAGCAATCCAGAGAATGTTGGATTATGACTATACGATCCAAAGAGAAACACCATCAGTAGCGGGTATTGTTGCTCCCACATCAGGTAACAAGTTTGAGAAATTCTTTTGGGGTGGTGATGAGATCATGATCCCACTTTTCAAAACAACTGCAGAAGCAAAAGCTGCTGAGCCACAGGCAGATGTATTGCTTAACTTTGCATCATTTAGAACTGCCTATGATGTCACTATGGAAGCCTTGAATCTTGGCGGATTCAAGTCCATCATGATCACAGCTGAAGGTATCCCTGAGAGACTTGCACGCGGTATGAACGAATTTGCCAGAGAGCAAGGTGTAACTGTTATAGGACCGGCAACTGTTGGCGCCATCACTCCGGGTGCATTTAAAGTTGCAAATATCGGTGGTACTATCGATAACATCATCAACTCCAAGCTTCACAGAGCGGGATCATGTGGTCTTGTAACAAGATCAGGTGGTCTTTTCAACGAGCTTTCCAACATTATCGCTATCAACGCAGACGGTATTGCAGAAGGTGTTGCGATCGGTGGAGACAGATTTGTTGGGTCTGTATTTATCGATAACCTTCTTAGAATGGAAAAAAACCCTGAAGTGAAATATATGATCCTTCTCGGTGAAGTGGGTGGTACAGAAGAGTACAAAGTGATCGAAGCTGTGAAGTCAGGCAGGATCAAAAAGCCGATC
>Ga0209013_10002697_pt1 | contig 16007 bp, 11 predicted proteins | sample Cruoilmetagenom2_FD_187291 | JGI IMG/M metagenome (GOLD analysis project Ga0209013, IMG submission 187291) | Oil polluted marine microbial communities from Coal Oil Point, Santa Barbara, California, USA - Sample 2 (SPAdes) (version 2) | ecosystem: Environmental > Aquatic > Marine > Oil seeps ... | reverse complement strand
CCAGCTATCTGCTGCAACGCCGAATCTACACGCATCTACTTCGTTGCGCTCGCTCGGCCTCCTCGGGGGAAAATAGGGACGAACGAAAATAGGGACAGCGACCTTTTTTAGGAAAGGTATCGAGATTTTCCCCCGCAGATGGAAAAAGGTCGCTGTCCCTGTTTTCGTTTGTCCCTGTTTTCGTTCCCTGTTTTCTCCGCCCTCACTTCGCGCGCCTTGTATCTGCAGGCATCTTCGCCGTTTCGCGACGATACCTGGTGAGAAATGCGGGTTTCAAAGGGGACTCCCGCTCCAAAAGGATTGTAAAGAAAGGACGCGTATTTGTCAACGGGCTGTTACCTCAAGAGAAATGGCCCGCATTCCCTGCGCTCTGGCTTGTTCGTCTTCCGGACACGTGCTATACTCGGCATCGTTAGCCCGCATTTCTCACCAGGTATCGTTGCGAAACGTCGAAGATGCCTGTGGATACAAGGCGTGCGACGGGAGAACTCCGGAGGCGTACCTGGCGGTACGTTGAGGAGGTCGACCAAGCGCAACGCAGTATACGCGGGCATATTCGGCGTTGCAGCAGATAGCTGGTGAGAAATGCGGGTTAGGGTTGCATTCAAAAGTATTTTGTCGTGAAAAAAATGAGAGCATGACACTCTGGATTCTGATTCCCGCCTCTGTCTGCGGCCTCCTTTACGGCCTTAAATCTCCCCGGTACCTGCGTCTTTTTTTTATCGGCCTGCTGATCCTGTTCCTTGCATGGCACACGGTTCCCGTGATGCGAGCCCATCTGACCGACCGGGGCTGGACCGGGCTGAGCGATATCGATCCATATGGCTGGGCGACGCACGCCGTTTATAAACATCATGAAGATCCCCACGGTAAAAAAGGATGGCTCTCCTTTCCCTTCCCTGTTTTTCCCGTCCTCTGGGCGGTATCCCGGGGCGGAACCCTGCCGGGTCCGCTCTGGAAAGTCCATTTTTTCTACCTGAATCTGGTCCTGGCTTTTGTGAGCGGAATACTTTTCTATCTGCCGGTGTGGATGTCTGATAAAAAAAACATTTTCGGACTTTTTTCAGGCCTCCCGTTCGTTCTTCTCTTCATGTTTTCGGAAGGCACGGCCAGAACCCTTTCCCAGGGGCAGGTGAATCTGATGGTTGCCTTTTTTCTGGGAGGGGCGGTCTGTTTCCTGGCATATTTCCTGGAACACCGCTCGGGTAGCCATCTTTCTCTGGCTATGACAGGCATGCTCCTTGCCCTGGCCCTCCTGACGAAGCTGATTGTTCTGCCTGTGTTCCTGTTTTTCCTCTTCCGAACCGCGGCACAGTTCACCGGCTTCCCTGGTAAAAAGAAACCCCTGCGCCTTTCTACGGAGAGCTGGATCATGCTTTACACCGTGGTGTTCGCCCTTCTGGCAATTCTGGGCACGGTCCTCATGCCGGGTGGTATTTCCTTTGACCACTATATCGGATTTTTTAAGAAAGGGGCGGATATGGGCGTCCATGACTTTCTGCGACGGCCAATGAATTTTTCGCCCGTCGCCGTCCTGATTCGTTCCGGCCTTGTGCCGGAGGTGCCGGGATTGATATCGTTTATCATGCTGATCATCCTGATCGCGCTGGCATCCATGAGGACCATAACGCCGTCCCGTTCCCTTTCTCTGGATCTGCTGCCGCCCTGGATCTATGTCACCCTGCTCTGGGCGCCGATTTCATGGAGTCATTACGCATGCTGGAGTTACGGTGCTTTTCTCATCCTGCTGACCCGTATCGGCCGTCTTTCTTATAACGGAAAAAGGTTTATACTCGCCTTTCTGCTTTTTCTGGCCTTCGGGTTGACCAGTATCAGAGCCCATCTCCTCTACCTCCCTGGAATCCTTTTACTCTTCCTGCTTTCCTGTCTCATGCCCTGTGAAGAAGACAGGTCGTCATCTGCATCCACTCCGGGACCGGCTGCAATTCCGTCCTCTTCTTGATATTTTTCCAGGAACAGAGTATCATTTGTTCCTGAAGAGACAGTTGCGGGAACCGTCTTTTCGGTTGAACCACCCCCGCATAAAATCAAGGAAACAAAAAGGGTGGAAACTTCCTTGAATACCGGACAAGCTCAAAATCCCGATTTCAGGCTCCTGGTGATCGGCGCCGGGCCGGCAGGACTGGCGGCTACATACACCGCCGCAAAAAAGGGGATCAAGACCCGGTGCTTTGAAAAAGACCGCCTTGTCGGAGGTATAAGCCGGACCGTTATATACCGGGACTTCAGATTCGATATCGGCGGCCACCGGTTTTTTACGAAATATAAAGATGTGGATATCCTGTGGCATGAAATCCTGGGGGATGATTTCCTGGTACGCCCGAGACTGTCCCGTATCTATTATAAGAACAAATTCTTTAACTACCCTTTAAAGCCGCTCAATGCGCTGAAGGGGCTCGGCCCTCTCATGTCTGCCAAAATAATGGCAAGTTTTCTAAAAAGCCGGCTTTTCCCTTTCAAAGAAGAAATCAGCTTTGAGCACTGGGTTACAAATCGTTTCGGGAAAAAGCTTTACGAACTTTTCTTTAAGACCTATACGGAAAAAGTCTGGGGAATACCCTGCACGGAGATCAGCGCCGAATGGGCGGCTCAGCGCATCAAGGGCCTCTCTCTATCAAGCGCCGTGATCGGTGCCTTCTTCAAAAGTCACAGTCGGAAATTCACCACGCTGATCGAGGAATTCAAATACCCCCGATACGGTCCCGGTCAGATGTATGAGACCATGACCGAAAAGGCTGCAAATTTCGGCGCCAGCACCCATCTGGGTGAAGCGGTCTCGGAGATTCAGAGGGAAGGGAACCGTCTTACGGGCCTTAAGACCCGGACGGAAGACGGGGAGGTCAAAGAATACCGGGGCGATTACATCATTTCCAGCATGCCCATATCCTCCCTGGTGCTCAGCATGCGTCCGTTACCTCCGGAAAAAGTCATCACCGCTGCAAAGGGGCTGGCGTACCGCTCCATTATCTGCGTCAATCTACTGATCGATGCGGAGCAGAAGAATCCCGACACCTGGGTCTATGTCCACTCTCCGGAAGTGGCCACAGGACGGATCCAGTTCTACAAGAACTGGAGCCCCTGGATGATTCCCCGGGAGAATCAGTCCTCTCTCGGCATGGAATATTTCTGTACGGAGGGAGATGCGGTCTGGCGTACGGGAGACAAAGCGATGATTGAGCAAGCAAAAAATGAAGTGGAAAAACTCCGGCTCATAGATCACAAAGATATCTTTGACGCCTTTGTGGTGCGAATGCCTAAATGCTATCCGGTTTATGACAGCGGTTATTCCGGGAAGCTGGCAGTCATCAGGGAATTTCTTGAAACCATTGAGAATCTTCAGCCTATCGGAAGGAATGGCATGTTCAAATATAACAATGCCGATCATTCCATCCTGACCGCACTCTATGCAATCAGAAATCTCAACGGTGAGAATCTGGATATCTGGGGCATCAACACAGGCCAGGAATACCACGAAGAAAAAAGGATATCAACCAGTTGACCGGTCTTCCGCTGGTGATTTCGAAGATCAGTTCCGGGGAAAAAATATGGAGAAGGGGCAGCGCTTTCGTTCTTTTTTCTTCCTTTTGCTGCTCCTGGGACTCCTTACCGCGCTTGTTCTGGGCGTGGTCTCTCATCCTCGCAAAGAAATCGGATGCCGTGATATGGCAGCCTATGCCGATATGGCCAGGTCCATCGTCGACGGCCATCCCTTTTATGTCGGCTTTGTACAGCACTATTTTTTAAAATATAACCACCCTTTTCACCCCCTGGACCATTATTTTCCGCTGAAGGGCCTTTTGATAGCGCCTTTCTTCCGTTTTCTGGGTGTATCCCCTTTTGCTGCCCTGCTTCCGAGTCTGATCATCGGATGCCTTCTCTTTCCTCCCCTCATCTTTGGTATTTGCCGGCGTCTCGACTGCAGCCCGGCAGCGTGTTTTGTGGGGGGGCTTGTTATGCTCTGGCATCCTCTTGTCATAACAAATACGGCCGAGGTACTGGCCGATCTTGATTTCTCCTTTTTTGCCGCCTGCGCCCTCTTCTGCCTGCTGGGAAAAAAAACATGGAGGCAGCCGGTCCTGGCCGCTTTCTGGATGGCCGCAGCTTTTCTGACCAAGCTGCCGGCCCTCTTCTTTCTGCCGGGATTCAGCCTGTTTTTTCTTGCGGATAAGAATGAAAAATTTTCCGCCCGGTGGAAAAACCTGGTCCTTTTTCTTTTCCTGTTCTTTCTTTTTTCCTCTCCCTGGCTTCTGAGAAATATCAGGCTTTACGGCGATCCACTGTTCACCACGAACCGATATGTAGCCGGATTGACCGGTTACGAAAGCGTCTTTGAATGGGACGGGCCGGGCGTGGCGCTGTACTGGGAGAAAGAACCGCCGGCGCTGACCAGTGTGCTCTCCCGATACGGGTATCGCCATGCCGCCGAAGTGCTGGCTCAACGATTTCTGGTGACCCTGAAATCCTTTCCCTTTCTGGGGGTCCTTGTTCTGGTTCCTTTTTTTACACGGGAGAGGTCCATCCGGGTCATAGCCCTTTGCGCCATTTTATATGCCCTGTTTTCACTGGTTACCTTTGCCGTGCATGAAAGATATCTACTGGCGGTTTTGCCCGCCGGCGTGGTCCTGACCGCCTTTCTTTTGAATTTGGCCGGCAGGGCTATGGGATCCCTTTTTTCCAGACCTTTCGCGGAGAGCAAAGGGGTTTACCCCGGGTGGTTTTACCGTCCGGGAAAAGTGGCAACCATCATGATTCTCATGTCATTATTGTTCTTCCTCGGAGACTTTGCCGAATCCACAGAAAAGATCATCGGGAAGTACGGGAAATATCGCACCCGGGCAACCTCTTATCCCTATCTGGTCTCGCAATGGATCGATCTGAATTTGCCGGAGGACGCGGTCATTATGACGACCTCCCCCGTGGAAATCCGTTATTATACGAATAAGATCACGCTGACTCCCGCCAGCGGGACGCCCCGGGACTTCCGTGAAATCCTGGATCATTATCAGGTCGAATACCTTGCCCTTCCGCCTACCGGCTCCGGGCCTCTCTTTGCCGCCTGTCGGGAATTTATCCGGTCACCGCTCTCTCAGGCACAGTTGCTGGTCCGGAACAAATCTTTCCGCGTCTGGCGTTTAAAAAAGAATCCGGCATTATCTCTCCCCTAGCCAGCATTTCTCACCAGCTATCTGCTGCAACGCCGAATATGCCCGCGTATACTGCGTTGCGCTTGGTCGACCCCCTCGGGGAAAACAGGGGAAAAATAGGGACAGCGACCTTTTTCTACTAACGAAAACGGGGACTCCACCATTTATATCTCAAAAATAAATGATGCCACCAACCAATTTCTCCTGTCGGAGAAATCAGTTGGAGCAACCGATTTCTTCTTGGGAGAAATCGGTTGGAGTCCCCATTTTCAAGAAAAAGGTCGCTGTCCCTATTTTCTATTTTCCGTTATAGAACTCCACAATGGCGTCACAGTAAGTCTGCGCAGCCTTCTGCCGGTACGCTGCCGTCTGCATTAACCGGGCATCCTCGGGGTTGTTCAGATTGCATACCTCCCATAAAATTTTAATCGGCACCTCGTTGTATTTCAGTACGGCCGGGAGAAAGGCTTTTCTGCGAAGAACATAGGACCTGATGGGCGTATATCTGTGGACAGCGAGTTTTTGATTGCGGCAAGCCCGGATCAACTCTTTTGCCAGCTTCAATGAAAGCCCCTCAGACCGGATACGTTCTTTACGGTCTGCTATGCTTTTTCGGAACTTTTCTCCCGGAATGTACACCATGGAGCCGCGGACGGAACTGTGCAGGGAGTCTGCATGCAGGCTTGTGAAGAGAATCTTCTCATCATTCACACCCCTTTTCAGGAGCCGGTTGAACTGATCATTGACAAGCTTCCACCGGAGATTGACGCCGGTGCGGCTGTTTTCCAGATAATAGGGCGGCTGGGTCTGGACGTATTCATCATGATCAAGGGTAATCTTATCGGTATTTACAATATTATATTCCAGGCTGTTATCCTTTGTTGTCATGAGCACTTCGGCACCGGTCGTTTCCAGAAGGAGTTTTCTCACCCTGCACGTGATATCGTACACATAATCGTCCTCCCAGACTCCATAGTGCATGGCGCCCACATCCTTTCCTCCATGCCCGGCGTCCAGAATAATATAGACCCCGTCCAGATTCCTGGTGGTGATGGTCTTTTCCACTTTTTCTGTTTCTCTGACCGTTTCCTCATAAGCTATCCTCTCCGGATCCGATGAAGGAAGATATTCGGGTAAAAGATATTCCTTGGGGATCTTGATGGCGAATCCCACCGGAATATCCGTTACATCTTTTATTCCGCTTCTCTCGGCCATTTCCCCGGCCAGTTCATTCACTTCTTCCACATCCAGCCGGCCCGTAAACCGGATCACCACGCTTGAATACAGGGCTTCCCCCCGTTTCAAACGGTACTCTGCGTACTCCCCCTTTCGATCCTGCTTGTACACAAGCGGAAATGCCTCCTCCTCTTTAATAAAATCAGGCAGGAGAATACTTTCATCGATCCTTATCTCCATTCCTGCAGACACCATGAAATCATCGAGCCTGTTATCTTCCATCAGAGCACGGAAATTTCCCCCATCTCCCGTGTACCATAAAGCGATCTCCCAGATTCTTTCCCCTTCGTCCCCCACGGTTCCTGCCGTCACGATGTGGTGCCAGGCTCCATCCGACAAATAATCCCCCGGGAACAGGTTTTTCAGACAGAGGGCCTGTAATTCCGTTCTGAGCAGTTCCAGAGGGATACGGACATAGTAAAGATCTTCAAAATCTTTGTTGAAATTCCAGGATTTTAAATCCTGCCATTGCCCGGGGTCTGCAAGAAATCTCTCTCCGAAGGCCCTGTAGTCTTCTCCCTCCACCGAGCGTGCCTCGAAAAAAATCTCTCTTCCGCCGGAGATGGCGACTTGCATCGTATCGGATAACAGTACCAGACGGTTATAAACTTCATGCTGGGCCGGACAATCCCGGACGCCGAAAAAGAGCACGAGACATAAGGCGTTCCATATACACACCATGCGGAAAATCCTGCAGTGCAACCGTCCGCCACGGCGGGCCCCGGCATGCATAACAAATCCGGCAACACGCGCGTATCCATGGAAAATCCGGTCAAACATTCCGGGATCTTCAGGAATTCGTCTTTTCACCCGTGCTTTCCCTCCCAGGGACCGGGATATCCGGTTTTTCTCTCCGGACTCCCAGTGTGTTTTCCAGAGCATAACCGATCTGCAACAGCAATCCTTCCTGAAAACAGGGCGCCATAAGCTGCACACCCACAGGAAGGCCGTTGTCCGTAAAACCGCATGGAATAGAGAGCGCCGGTATACCGGCAAGACTTGCGGTACTGGTATAAACATCTGAAAGATACATCTTCAGGGGATCATCGATTTTTTCGCCCAGATGAAAGGCCACCGTGGGTGAGACGGGCGTAATTATAAAATCGACCGATGCGAAGGCCCGGGAAAAATCATTTTGAATCAGGGTTCGCACTTTCCGGGCTTTCAGGTAGTAGGCATCATAATACCCGGAGCTGAGCGCAAAAGTACCGAGCATGATTCGCCTTTTCACTTCCTGGCCGAAGCCTTCACGTCTGGTTTCCATGTACATCGTCTTCAAATCCTTTTCGGATTCTTTCCTGTAGCCATACCGCACACCGTCAAAGCGGGCCAGGTTCGAACTGGCCTCTGCCGTATTGATAATATAATATGTCGCAACGGCATATTCCGTATGAGGAAGCGATATCTCTACCGGTTCAATGCCCAGCGCCTCCGCAGCAGTAATTGTTCCTTTCACGGCCTCCTCCACTTCCGGATCGAGTCCTTCTCCGAAATATTCAGATGGAATGCCCGCTTTCAGTCCGCGGACCTCTCTGCCCAGAAGCGAGGGATAATCGGGAACCGCCATATCAGCGGATGTGGCGTCCGATGCATCTCTTCCGGCAATGGCTTTTAACAGGAGGGCGCAATCATAAACATCCCCGGCCAGGGGTCCAATCTGATCGAGAGAAGAAGCAAAAGCCACGAGGCCGAACCGCGGCACCCTCCCATAGGTGGGCTTCAATCCGACCACGCCGCAGAAGGAGGCGGGATGTCGAACAGACCCTCCCGTATCAGAGCCGAGAGCCGCAGCCGCTTCTCCGGCCGCCACCGCGACAGCCGACCCCCCGCTTGAACCACCCGGGACTTTTTCCAGGTCCCAGGGATTTCTGGTGGTTTTAAAACAGGAATTTTCCGTTGAAGACCCCATGGCAAATTCATCCATGCTGGTTTTTCCGATCAGCACCATACCCTCCTTTTTCAGGCGCCTGATCACGGTCGCATCGTATACGGGGAGGAAATGCTTGAGGATTTTCGACGAACATGTGGTTGGAATGTTTCTGGTGCAGATATTGTCTTTAACGGCGAGGGGAATGCCCAGGAGAGGATATTCTTTGTCCCCGGCGGCGAATCTGGCATCCGCCTCCCCGGCCATTCTTTCTGCTTCCTCAAAACAGAGGAGATTAAAAGAATCTACCAGAGGTTCCACCGCATCAATTCTCTTTTTGAAGGAAGCCAGCACTTCTTTAGCGGTGATATCCCGGGCCCTCAATGATGTATGGAGCTCCCTGATGCTGTATTGAAAAAGTTCCATGCTATTCTTTTCCCTGCTCTTCCACCGGTAAAATCATTTTCGGTACGGTTACATACTCGCCTTTTCTCGAGGGCGCGTTCCGCAGTGCCGCCTCGCGTTCCAGGGATTCCTTCCGGACATCCCAACGGAGAACATTTGACGCTCCGTAAATATGCCGCATGGGCTGCACATCCTCCGCACCCGGACGGTTCAGGATTTCCACATAATGCAGAATATCATTCAACTGGTGCAGGAAAAGATCAGCCTCCTGCTTTGTGAGGGAGAGCCTTGCCAGAACGGCGATATGAGAAACATCTTTGCTGGAGATTGCCATCGTTTGCGTTGAGTATCCCGTGATTCTTATCTTATTCAAAGACATGATCCGAACTGCAACACGGGAAAAAACAGGCAGAACCCGGATCGCGAAACAGAACACATTGTTTAAGGATTGGATACAACACCGGAGCAAATATACAGGATGGAACAAGCAATTTCAAGCCGGAAACCGGAGCCCAAATCCACCTTAATGGGGGGACGTCCGTAACTAAGTAAATAACTCTAATTTCATCATCATGCCAAGTTATTTACTTAGTTACGGACGTCCCCCCATTCATGTCCATTTCCTTCGGTATTTATACCCCTTTTGTTGTTCGAAAATGATTCTGCTATAATACGCCCCGGAACGGTACTTTCATAAATACGGTTAGCGCCCGAATGCAGGCATATTTATGCATTGGGCCACCAGGTCGGATCATCGCTTTCCTGAGAGGAATATGACTATATTAACGGATAATATCGATTTTGCCCGGATCTACGTGCCGGAAGAAACCGGCTGGCAACCCCTGCCCCGCGACCGGATCGATAAGAAGGTTCAAAAAATAGCATGCCGTCTCATGGAAGCGGATCTCCTGTATCAGGCAGACATCGAAACCGCCCTTTCATGGCAGTATCTTTTTCTGATCCGATATGCCCGGGTCTCTCAGTATGATGTTCTGGTTCAACTGGCGCGGGAAGATGCGGCTCTGCCCCACGGGACCCTTTGCGTGGCCGGGTCCGGGCGGAAGTTTCACGGATTCCGCAACAGATCATGGGCCACCGTTCCCGGCAATATTCATCTTTCCGCCTATCTGGCACCCCGGCGGGAAATTCCGAACTTTGGCGCGGGCTTTATGGTTCTGGCCGCGGTTGCGGTTCTGCACACGCTGGACTCCCTGGATTTCTTGAAAAAAAAGGCCGGGGTCAAGTGGGTCAACGATATCCTTCTTGATCATGCCAAGGTCTGCGGCGTTCTCGCCTACACACAGACTCTCGGGAAAGCGGTGAAAAGCGCTATACTGGGGATCGGACTGAATGTTGAAACGACACCGGCTGTGGAACCGACACCTTTTGTACCAAAAGTGGGCGCCCTCCAGGAATTTATTGAGGACAAAAAACACTGCTCTCTGCAAACCGTTCTTTTCAGGCTCCTCCAGTGCCTGGAAACCGATTATGATATACTTCTCAAAGGGCATTATCTCGATCTGCTGGAAGTATACCGGAAGCGGTCCCTGGTGATCGGCAAAGAGGTCAGTATCTGGGCCGATACGGTTCGCTGCGAACCCCGGAAATTGAGAAGAGGAAAAGTGGCGGCCATCGGCCAAAATCTTGAGCTATATTTTGAAGATCATGATGCGCCTGTCACAAAGGGCAGGCTCGTTTTTGAAAGGGCATAAACAAACAGGGACGGAAAGAGTCTGCAAAATCATGCCATAATGGTGAAAAATGTTTCTTTTTGGTCAGGAAACAAATTCACTTGACACAGGGCTTTTATCAAAATATTATTACTTTTCTGAAGTCCATTATAAAGCCACAGAAAGTCGATGGCAAAGTGAAATTTTTTAACGTTTCATCATTCTCTTCAGACATGCGCCTCAAAACATGGAGTCCCCTATGATATCTTCCAGTCTGGCGGTTATCTGTGTCACAGCCTTCCTGGCAGTCTTTATTTTACTTTCCATACTTGCACTGGTGATGCGGTTGATCCTGTTGCTTTTTCCTGTGAAAGAAGCAGTCACGGATGCCGCAGTCATTGCTGCAGTGACTACCCTGTATCAAACCATATACCCTGGAACAAGAATATCAAGGATTGAGGAGGAAAAATGATTTTCACAGCCACACCCAAAAAAATAAGGGTTATGTTCACGCCTTTCCGGGACGGCCTGCAAAGTTCCTTTGGCGGTAAAGTGCGCCTGCAGGATTTTCTTCCAGCGCTGAAAGCCTCGGTGGAAGCCGGCATCCGGCATTTTGAATTCGGCGGAGGAGCCCGTTACCAGGCGCCCCTGTTTTATCTTAATGAAGATCCCTTTCAAACCATGCAAACCATCCGGGATACCGTTGGCCCGGACGTGGATCTGCAGATTCTGACCCGCTCTGTTTCCGGTGTGACCCTGACGACCCAGTCCATGGAGGGCCTGACCCTGCAGGCAAAATTGATGAAACAGTACGGCACGACATGGGATAGAAATTTTGATTATATGAATGATGTGCGAAATCTTATCAACACCGGCCGTCCTATTGTCGATTCCGGCATGCACCACCAGGTTTGCATCGCTTTGATGGGATTGCCTTTTAAATCCGACAAGGTTCACACAGCGGCATTCTATACGGACATCGGCAGGCAGCTGCTGGAAAGCGATGTGCATATCGACAGTATCTGCCTCAAGGATGCCAGCGGCACCACGGATCCCAAGACGATCTACGACACGGTCGTGGCCCTGAAGAAAATCATGCCCTCCGATATGATTTTATGGCTCCATACGCATGACACAGCCAGCATGGCGGTGGCCTGTTATATGGCAGGAATAGAAGGCGGTGTGGACGGTATAGATCTATCCGTCCGCCCTATGGCGAGCGGAACCGTGCAGCCGGACGTCCGTTCCATGGCGCATGCGCTGAAAGGCACGGGCTTCGCCCTGGATATCGATGCAGAGAAGATGACAGACATTGAAAACGTGCTGAATGAAGGGCTGAAGGAATATAGCTTCAATCCCGCGACGACGACGGCAGATGCAAGAGTGCTCGGCTTCCCCATGCCGGGCGGCGCCATCGGGCCGAACGTACACATGATGGTAAAAGCGGGTATTCTGCACAAATACAGTGAAGTGCTGGCGGAATTTCCGGTCGTCGTGGAGGCCGGCGGCGCATGGACCAGTGTCACACCCGGCAGCCAGCAGTACTGGCTGCAGGCCTTCAACAATGTCATGTACGGACGCTGGGAAAAATTTGACGGTGGATTCGGGCGGGCCGTCCTGGGCTACTTCGGCAAGACCCCTCTGCCTCCTGATTCCGAAGTCGTGAAAAAAGCTTCTGAACAACTGGATCTGCCCGTTTTTGATGGAAATCCGCTGGAAGCGGCGCCCAAGAATATCGAACCCGCCAAGAAAGCACTGGAAGAGAACAACCTCCCGGTGAATGAGAAAAATATCTTTCTCGTCCTCGGCGCGATGGTTCCCGGTAAAAAAATAGTAGCCAATGAAGGGCTGCGATTCCTGAAAGGCAAGGGGAAAATCGACATTCCCCTGAAGAAAAAAGAAGCGCCGAAACCGGCTGCGGCAGCACCCGCGCCGCAGGCGGCAGCACCGGCCATCACAGGCCCGGTGACTTCCAAATGCACTGTCGATGAAGGCGGCATTCAGCGGACTTTTCTTGTCACCGTGGAACCCGCAGCCGGTGCAGCGACCAATCCATCTGTCGCAACACAAACAGCCGCCCCGGTAAAAACGGCTGCGGCAACCGGCACGCCCGTTTTTTCCACCTTCGCCGGATCCGTGGAAGTGGCCGATATTAAAGTGAAAGTCGGCGACCGGGTGACGAAGGGCCAGGTCGTGGCCGAGATCGAAGCCATGAAAGCGCAGCACGATATCAAAGCGCCGGTGGAAGGCACGGTGGCCACGATTCTTGTTGAAATAGGGGATGAGATTGATTCTTCGAAACCCATCCTGACCATTTCATAAGAGGGGGCGAAATATGGATATGGTTCTCGAGTTACTCCGACAATCCGGCTTTGCCCATCTAAGCCCGGGAAATCTGATTATGTTCGCCGTGTCCGGGATCCTCATTTACCTGGCCATTGCCAAACAATATGAACCTCTTCTCTTGATTCCCATCGGCTTCGGGGTCCTGCTTGCAAACCTGCCCCTGGGACAGATGGGGTCCTACGGGGAAGGCATCATTGCCCTGATCTATGAGAGCGGAATAAAAACCGAATTATTACCACCCATTATTTTTATGGGAGTCGGAGTCCTGACCGATTTTCGTCCTCTCCTGGGAAGGCCCATGACATTCCTGCTCGGTGCCTCGGCGCAACTGGGTATTTTTGCTGCCGCCCTGGGCGCTGCATATCTTTTCGGATTTACGGCAAAGGAAGCGGTTTCCATCGGCATTATCGGCGGAGCGGATGGCCCGACCTCCATTTTCCTCAGCAGTCAGCTGGCGCCTCACCTTCTGGGGCCCATTGCCGTGGCCGCTTACAGTTATATGTCGCTGGTCCCCATCATTCAACCGCCCATTATGCGAATGCTAACCACCAGAAAAGAGCGGGCCATCGATATGCCGCAGGCCAGACCGGTTTCTCAGAGGGCGGTGATTCTTTTCCCCATCGTTACCGGAGTCGTGGCATGCCTCGGTATCCCTTCGAGCGCACCTTTAATCGGCATGCTCATGTTCGGCAACCTCCTCCGGGAGTGCGGCGTCACCGACCGCCTGAAAAAAACCGCCGGGGGATCGCTGATCAATATCGTGACGATTTTTCTGGGCCTCACGGTTGGAGCCACCATGGACAGCGCCCATTTTCTGACAGTCCAGACCATTCAAATCCTTATTCTGGGAGCTGTCGCTTTTACTTTCAGCACGGCCGGTGGCGTCATTTTCGCCAAGGCCATCAACCTGTTTCTGCGCGGCAAAAACAAGATCAATCCCTGTATTGGTGCTGCGGGTGTCTCCGCAGTGCCCATGGCTGCCAGGGTTGTCCAAAAGTTCGTATCCGACAGCACGGACGGAAAAGTGAATCCCCTGATGGCCGCCATGGGGCCGAATGTAGCAGGCGTGATCGGATCCGCAGTCGCCGCCGGTGTATTCCTGACATTGCTGAAATAAGGTCTTTCAGGGGACAGGGTCAGAATTCAGAATCGAAAACCTACCATGAAAGCATATGCATTCCGCCGGGCGGCTCTGAATCTGGTTCTCGGCCCTCCTGCCCTCCTGCCCGGATTTGTCCTTTTTTTTGCTCTGGAAATGATCCGGTATCAGTCGGGAAGCGCGGATATCCCATACCTCCACCAGGGGAAAACCATTTTCATTGTTTATTTGCTGTGCTATACCTTTGCAGGTATTCTTGCCGGTCTTTTATATGGTCTCTTTTGTTTACTCCATGCCATAAAAAAAGGAAAAAATATTCTCTGGCAGTGTCACGGACTCGCTTTTTCCTTTTCTGTGTCTTTTGCTGTATTGTTATTCTTAAGCCTGCATAACTTCAATCCGGAACAGACATGGATTCGAGCCATCATCATTGTTTTTCTGATGATCCTTGCATCGGGCGTGGCCCTTCTCGGCCGCATTGTCTCTACCTATTCCCCCGGGGCCGCTCTTTTCGCCTTTATCCTGATCGGCACGGTCTGTCTGCTGATTCTCCCGGCTGCAGTCCTTCACCGGGCAGCATCGACTTCTCCCGGAGATAAATCTCCTGAAACAATTTCTTTTTCAGACATCGCAGATATGATCAACGTCTGTTTCATTACGATTGATACGCTCAGAGCGGATCATCTGCACTGCTACGGCTACAACAGGATCGACACCTCGAACATCGACTCACTGGCTGCGGAAGGCATGTTATTTACATCTGCTTTCTGCCAGATCCCCATCACCCGGCCATCCCACACGTCTATGCTCACCGGCGATTATCCGGCTACTCAGGGAATCATAGACAACGTAACCGGAGTTCTGGATCCGTCTCAGGTTACCATCGCTGAAATACTTTCTGCGCACGGATACCGGACCGCCGCATTTGTAAGCACATTACCCCTGCATTCCCGGTTCGGCCTTGCCCAGGGTTTCGACGTTTACGATGACCGCTTTTCTGCTCCCCGGATTCAACTGCCGGCATCATTCAGACAACAGGGGGACTTCTTATTCCCCGCCTTCCTGGGGAAACTGATCAAAATAAAAGCAGCCCACAGCCGGGATGGTTCCCACACCACGGACCGGGCCATCCAATGGCTTTCAGAGCACGGCTCAGAGCCTTTTTTTCTCTGGGTGCATCTTTACGACCCCCACATCCCGTATCATCCGCCTCCGCCTTTTGATACGCTTTACCTGCCGGATGGAAAATACCGGGAAAGACCTTCCACACTGATTCCTGAAGATCTTGATTACTGGATTTCCCAGTATGACGGCGAAATCACCTATACGGATAAAAATATCGGGAGATTGCTGGACGCTTTCGAACGGCTCGGGCTGACCGGGAAAACACTCTTCGTGCTCACCTCCGATCATGGGGAAAGCTTTGAGCATAATTATTATTACCAGCATTCAGCCATGCTCTATGAATCACTGATTCACATTCCACTGATCATGCGCTTTCCGCCTGTAATCCCCGCCGGTACCACACAAGATACGTTGCTGGAAAGCATCGACATTCCGCCCACAATCCTGGATATCCTGCATATCGACCCTCCGGACAATATCAGCGGGAAAAGCTTCCTCCCGGTGATTCAGGGAAAGAAAGGCAAAGACTTCAAAAAAAAGATTTTTGCAGGTACGGATGTGGAAGTGCCGCCCGCGCCTTCCAGGCGGGACAAGCGGGTAAAATTCCCGGCAATTCATGCAAATAACCCGGGCTGGTCGGACAATGTGAAAATGAAGGGTCTCAGAACCATTCGTACGGAAAACTGGAAACTGATACTGGATGAGAGAAAGGCATCCGTAGAACTGTATGACATAAGAGAAGACCCGCAGGAACTGCACAATCTCGCGGCGGAAAACCAGGAACAGGTCGAACGTCTCATCGAAGCACTTCAGGAGTGGCTCGCATGGGGGGGCCGTTTGAAAGTCCCCCCTAAAGAGATTCCACTGGATGATGAAACAAAAGAGGGGCTGAAAGCGCTGGGCTATTTAAATGAATAGCCCGCATTTCTCACCAGGTGTCGTTGCGAAACGCCGAAGATACCTGTGATTACAAGGCGCGCGACGTGAGGACTCCGGAGGCGTACCTGACGGTACGTTGAGGAGGCTGACCGAGCGCAACGCAGTAAACGCGGGCATATTCGGCGTTGCAGCAGATAGCTGGTGAGAAATGCGGG
>Ga0209013_10002696_pt1 | contig 16011 bp, 17 predicted proteins | sample Cruoilmetagenom2_FD_187291 | JGI IMG/M metagenome (GOLD analysis project Ga0209013, IMG submission 187291) | Oil polluted marine microbial communities from Coal Oil Point, Santa Barbara, California, USA - Sample 2 (SPAdes) (version 2) | ecosystem: Environmental > Aquatic > Marine > Oil seeps ... | reverse complement strand
AAAAACGTTTCAGGGTGGGAATATCTATCCCTATTCAAAAAGAGAATTGGATCACTATTTAACCAATTTCAAGCATGATTTTGAACCAGGTATTTCTACTGTATATCTTCAGGTGAAAACACGGGATCCGTTTATTGTATCACTCTCGATTCTCGAAGAATCAGCATTATTAGCAAAACAGGTTGAAGAATCCATCTATACAGGCTTGATTTATGGTGGTATTGCTGCTATGTTGTTTTATAATCTGTTTCTATTTTTTGGTATAAGACAACGATACTATCTTTATTATGTATTGTATTTGGGTGCTTTTTTTGCCATGAATGCATCTTATAATGGTTATACGTTTATGTTTCTGTTGGGGGATCATCCTGCAGTACAAAACTGGTTACAGTCGATCGCTATTTACGCTTTTTCACTCACTGCACTTCTATTTTCCAGTTCATTTTTAAATCTAAGGAAATATCATAAGAGACTCTATAAGATAACGTCATATTCAATCTTTATCATTATTGTTATAGCATTGCTATCAGCTTTTATTGGTGGTTATCATTATCATGTGATGTACTCGATAATATTGGTGATGTTTGTGAGTATCTATATTTTTACTATAGCTCTATTCTCTTGGTTAAGAGGCAATCGTTCAGCCAGATTTTTTCTTCTTGGTGCTGCCAGTGGACTCATAGGTGCGATCATTACTGCTTTAACCGTACTCTCCTTTATTCCTTTTACCTATATAACGTATAAGGCAAATGATTTTGGGATGTATATTGATATTATTTTATTATCTTTGGCACTTTCTGATCGTATGAAAATTACATTGGAAAAAAAGCTCATAGCAGAAAAAGCAGCTAAAACAGATATCATCACAGGACTTTATAATCGTAGAGCCTACTATGAGATCTCTGAGATAGAATATCAACGGCTCTTACGGCACCCAAAAGAGCTTTCTGTGATTATGTTTGATATTGATCACTTTAAAAGTATTAATGATAATTATGGGCATAGTACAGGAGATGAGATATTGAATCGTATAGGGAATATTGTGAAAAATCTTATTAGAGAGTATGACTACGCTTTTAGAATGGGGGGAGATGAGTTTTTAGTATTATTACCAGAAAGTAATGATCAACAAGCCTCACAATTAGCTGAACGTATAAGGAAGGCAATAGAAAATTATACGTTAGTAAAGAATCCTAAACTTGTGATTACTGCCAGCTTTGGTATTGCACAGTATACCCAGATGGATATAAGTATAGAAAAACTTACAAGACGTGCAGATGAAGCACTTTACCAGGCTAAAAGGTCTGGTAGAAACAGGATTGAAGTGATAGATAGGTTTGCTATAGTATAAGAAAAAGAGTAAACTTTACAATGTTCTATGCTGAAGTCAAATAATAATCTAAAGTAAACATCATATCTTCATCTAGATCCAGATTGCTTCTCATCCAATTGATGTAGCCTCTGTCTTCATTTACGACTTCAGCTATCTCTCTGTCTTTGTATTTCCCAAATTTAAAGGTTTTCATCATCACAGGAGTTTGCGTAAGTTCAGCCAGTTTTTGCATAGGGTTTACTCCCGCATAATTCTCTTGTGTAAGACGTACCAACTTTGAAAGAAGCAATTTCATTACAAGGACATCACCTATGGCATCATGCGCTTTGATGGTGATACCAAGTTCCTGGGCTTCTGTTTGTTCTATTTGGTAGAGTTCAAGCGCGTAGCGTAGGTACTGAAGTCTATGACTAGGACTGTCTGGGATGAGGTGTTTGGCACAGCGCAGCGTGTCTATAAGGGTATAGTTGTTTTGAAAACCTTCTTTTTCCAGCATAGCTAAGTCAAAAGAGATGTTATGCGCTATAAGATAGTTTTCTTTTTGGTTTAGTTCCAGTACTTTTAATGCAAAATCAGTTTCATCATAAAGACCTTTGTCTGCGATGAGGTCAGGTGTGATGTTGTGTACTTCCATCGCTTCGATACTGATGGGTACAGGAGCCAGACACAGCTCATCAAACACTTCAATCTCATCTTTACTATGTACAATCATAGCGCCAACCTGAATGATACGGTCCTGTTCTTGATTACCTGTTGTCTCTGTATCGAAAAGTACATATTTTGCCATGCTTTATCCTTGAGTGTATTATGCATAGATAGTATCGTATTTTATCTAACAATCCCAACACTAAATGACAAATGGTATAATGCTACATCATATTATGAACTGTCTGTCTATGATCAGGCAAATAGGTTCAATTACAGGAAACACAATGGCTAAACACTTTACTTCGATCATCTCCAGTGGTTTTGGAAAATTCGCTTCTAAAGAATTCCCATCGGCAGTACAAAAATTTATCAATACAGGTTATGTCAAACTCATGGGACTTGATATGAGTGAATTTAAAGAGCCTAGCGCTTATCCAACACTCAATAAACTCTTTACAAGAGCGTTTGAAACACCAAGAGCCTTGCCCGAAGATAAAGATGCACTTATCTCTGGTGTGGATGCCCTCATTACGGATGCTGGGATGATTAAAGAGGGTAAAGCCTATCAGATCAAAGGTATGAGCTATAGTATAGAAGAGCTTTTTGGAGAATATCATAAAGAAGCAGTAGCTAAAGTAGAAGGAGGAGAGTTTATCAATTTCTATCTCTCTCCTAAAGATTATCATCGTTACCATACGCCAATGCGTCTCAAGGTAAAGTCACTAACTCATATTCCCGGTAAACATTATCCTGTCAATTTTCCATTACTTCGTAATAAAGTGGACCTGTTCATTGAAAATGAGAGAGTGGTGATAGAGTGTGAAGATGAAAAAGGAAGAACACAGGTACTGGTATTGGTCGCAGCATTGAATGTAGGTCAAATGGTCGTTACTTTTGAAGAGAAAGTAAGAACGAACTCAGAGATAAGAGAACCTGTTCATTATGAGTATGAAGATTTTTGGGTAGATAGGGGAGAATTTTATGGCTGGTTTGAGATGGGTTCTACCATCTTGACTTTCTCACAAAAGGGTAGTATATTCCCTGAAGTTGCTATCAACCAAAAGGTAAGTTTTTCAGATGTTTTAGGTAAAGTACTATAAGATATTATAAATAAAAGGGGCAAAGTATGCAAATTAAAGAGATAGAAGAGTATGCACAGGTTCGTGCGAAAGCAAGAGCTTACCTCTGTTATATCATCGGAAGACATATTTCTCAAAATATAACCAATGGTGATGTTGCAACTGTACTTGCAAGGCTAGAAACGCTTAATGAGAGTATCACTAAAGCAGAAGCTATCTATGCGCTTAACGGTAAAGGCATACAAATTACGGAAAATATTTCTAAAAATAAAAAGCTTCATGGCATAGGTAAAGAGGATGACAGAAGTGATAGGGCTTATTTTTATAAAACTGTAAGAGAGCATCGTTGTACCCTTACGGAACCATATCCATCAATTGTGAGTAATAAAATGGTTGTCACTGCGTCTTTTCCTATTTATGATGAAGCAGATAATTTGATCAGTATTATTTGTGTCGATATCTCTTTGGAAAATATTTTACGTATGGTGCATCCAAGTTCAATTGACTCATTTTCCGGAACATTAAGTAAAATTGCGTATACCGCTTTCTCTTTAGCACTTGCAGGCGTTTCTCTTTTACTGTTTGTCAAGGGTATTAGTGCATTTTTACATTTTGGAGTTGATTTTACTGCGCTAGATATCAATGAGATGTTTAAAGCTACGATTCTTTTGACCCTCTCGCTTGCTATTTTTGATTTAGTCAAAGCGATATTTGAAGAAGAGGTTTTGGGTAAGGAGAAAAAAGAGGGGGCAGGAGAAGGACATCAGACCATGATACGTTTTTTAGGTTCTATCATTATTGCGCTCTCTATTGAAGCTTTGATGCTTGTATTTAAGTTTGCACTTACAGATCCAGCCCAGCTTGAGTATGCTGTATATCTTATCTCTGGGGTTGCATTACTTTTAGTGAGCCTTTCTATCTACGTGAAGTTTAACCAATCAACTGTTAAAGATACAAAGAAGATTAAATAGTGGATAAAAAACTGATCATTTTTGATATGGATGGTACCTTGGTCAACTCTTCGTTGACCATAGCCAATGCCATCAATTATGTGCGTAAAAACCTGGGTTTTGAAGCTCTGGAACAAGAGTATATATTGAGACTTGTAAATGACCATACGATAAACCCAGCTCAAACTTTTTATCATGCACAAGTATTTGACGCAGACCACGAAAGATGGTTTTCTGAGTATTACACGAAAAACCATGAAAATGAACTGGTACTGTATGAAGGAATTAAAGAACTTCTTGAAAGCCTAAAAGAGAAAGGACATGCTTTAGCCGTAGCAACTAATGCCTATAGAGGTTCAACTATAGAATCACTTACACATTTAGAGGTATATGAGCATTTTGATACCATTGCATGTTATGATGATGTTCATGAAGGAAAGCCTCATCCAGCGATGCTTCATAAGATACTCGATGAGTTGGAACATAGTACCCATCAGGCACTTTTTATCGGAGATGGTCCGCGTGATGAGATGGCAAGTAAAAGAGCCGAGATAGATTACATCATGGTAGACTGGGGTTTTACAGACCATACAGATGCAGTACGCAGTGTAGATGATTTGCATGAAATGTTGGTAAAAAGTATCTAAATGTCAAAATCACTCATTACTGATACGCTTTCTATCCTTCTTATAGGGCTCTCATATATAGTTCCTGTTCAGTACCATGATGTGCTTCTGTTCACAGGACTTTTTGCACTTTCCGGCGCCATTACCAATCAACTTGCTATTCATATGTTATTTGAAAAAGTGCCATTTCTTTACGGTTCAGGAGTGATAGAAAAAAACTTTACTGCCTTTAAAGAGTCTATCCGTGGAATGATCATGAAACAGTTTTTTACTAAGGAACAGTTAGGAGACTTCTTCGCAAAAGAAGAAGAGAAGATAGACCTAACCCCTTTAGTCGAAGCTGCAGACTTCTCTCCTGCTTTTGATGCTCTCTCTAAAACTGTCATGGAGTCTAAGTTTGGAGGGGCTATTTCTATGTTTGGCGGAGAAGAAGCCTTAGACGGATTACGCGAGCCTTTTTCCCGAAAGTTAAAAAGTGCCGTAAGTTCTATAGTCTCTTCTTCTGCGTTTAAAGCACAGCTTGACCATCATATACAGAGCTCAGCTTTGAGTGAAGACATGATCGCTTCAGTGGAAGGACTCATAACAAGACGACTGGATGAACTGACACCCAAAATGGTTAAAGAATTAGTACAAGACCTGATTAAAGAACATTTGGGATGGCTAGTTGTGTGGGGTGGTGTTTTTGGCGGGCTTATAGGACTGGTTTCATCATTTATAATTTAAAACTGTATTCAGGCAGCTATTTATCGTTGTTTAACAGTAAAACGCTAAAATAGTGCTCATAATAATTCCCCGGAGACACTATTTGCATTTCATAAAGATACTATTGACTACACTTACGCTTATTTCTATGGCAAATGCCAAAAATTATTTTAAAACTCATGATGATATGTGTGAAGGTACAAAAACAAAACAATGTACAAACGATTATAACTCTGTGAGAAATCTACAGATTGCTTTGAATAGAGATAAAAATATAAAAGCAAAACTAAAGAGGGATGGTAAATGGGGAGAAAAAACAAAAGAAGCAGTGATTGCTTTTCAAAAGTATTATGGACTTTCTCACACTGATGGTTGGGTAGGTAAAGAGACCAAAGCACAGCTTGACAAAATCTCAAGAAAAATCAAATTCCCTAAAGATAAAAAAGTCAAACATGTAAGACTCATGAAGTATAACTCTTATACGGACTTTAGAAAACACACGAATCTCAGAAAAAGTTTCAGTATCTACGAAGATAAAAAGCTACTCAGTCATGCAAATGGTAGAAATACAACATTAAAAGTAGATATCTCCGAACAAAGAGTAAGACTCTATGTGGATGGTAAAGTAGCATTATGTGCTCCTTGTACAACAGGAGCAAAAAGAAAACTTGAACCAAACACCGGTATCATTAGAAATCAAAGTACACCAAAAGGAACATTTAAAATACAAGAGAAGATAGTAGATAAGCGTTCTACTATCTTTGGGAAAATGTATCGTGGTAAAAAGTTGGTCTATAAAGGTGATAGAAGAAAATACAAAGGCAAAAAAGCCAAATATATTGGTGCTTCACTTAAAAACTGGATGCGACTTACAAGTGGCGGTATAGGTCTTCATGCAAGTAAATATGTTAAAAGATACCCAGGAAGTAATGGATGCATCAGACTTCCATATAAAGTTTCAAGAACAATTTTTAAAAATGTACGTAAAGGTACACCGGTACGTATCGTAAACTAAAAGCCAAGTCCAGAACTCTTAATCCGTTATACCCCACCACTTTTCTTTTTAGCCACCATTGATGTTTTCATTGTCTTGTATCCTTGGTAGTCATCATCCCAAAACTCAGGTATATGTAAAAGTTCGCATTTATCATCAAATGTGGCTTCAAGCTCACCTTCATTGAGCATAAAAGCAGGGTTGGATGGTGCTCTTTCATTCTCTGGATGATGTAAAAATGTTTCGAAAAGTATAATTCCATTGGGTTTAAGTGCTTCTATCATCTGAGGAAACAGTTTACGTTCTAGATAGTATGTACACACGATGAGGTCATACTTTTTTTTAGGTAGTGTATATGTATCAAAATCAACCTCTTTAGCATGGATATGCGGTATGTCATTTAGTTTCTCCAGTGCGACACTGGAAATATCCAATGCATCTACTTCAAAGCCTAGAGAAGCTAAGTATTTACTATGTCTCCCCATTCCGCATGCGATGTCGAGTGCTTGTTTGCCTGTAGCAAGTTCTGCATAGTCAGTTATTAGTTTTATGGGTTCATCAGGTATTTTATTCTTCTGGTATTTTTCATCCCATCGTTCTTTATCTTTTAGTGCCATGTATACCCTTTTGTTTGAAGTCTGTTTTGGTATTATTCTATCAAAATAATTAATAATTTATATGCTCAATATGAAAAGTTGAAGCAGGGAGATACAAAATGTCGAATCGTAATACATTAACCTTTATATCATGGAATGTAAATGGTATCAGAGCAGTAGAGAAAAAAGAAGCACTCAAGTGGATAGATGAAGAAAATGTAGACTTCTTAGGTCTACAGGAAATTAAAGCAGAAGCAGACCAAATACCTGAAAGTATCTTTGACAGAGAGTATAAGTTTCAAAGTATCAACTCGTCATCGAATAAAGGACAGTCAGGTGTAGCACTCTACACAGATATAAAGGGTGAAGCATCTTGCTGTGCTCATGTTGACATTTTAGATGAAGGACGTATCAACGAATACCACTTTGGAGACATCGCATACTTTAATGTCTATTTTCCCAATGGACAACGTAACGATGAGCGATTGGTCTATAAAATGGAGTTCTACGATCGTTTCTTAGAGCATATCCTTGACTTACGCAAGCAAGGGAAATCAATCGTGGTTTGTGGTGATGTCAATACAGCACACCATCCTATAGACCTTGCACGTCCAAAAGCCAATGAAAAAACATCAGGATTTTTACCGATGGAGAGAGAATGGCAGGATAAATTACTATCTTGTGGTTTCATAGATACTTTTAGACATATGCATGGAGATGTAGAAGATCGTTACAGCTGGTGGTCATATAGAGCAGGTGCTAGAGGAAACAATGTGGGTTGGCGTATAGACTATTTTTATGTATCTGATGATCTTAGAGAGAAGATCGTTGATGCAGACATCCTTGATCAAGTTATGGGAAGTGATCATTGTCCTGTGAAATTGGTATTAGAAGTTTAAGTATTTAATCAATAGCACATGTGCTATCTTTAAATTCAAGCGTTGAAGCAGGGCCAACCCAACCTGGAGGATGTAAGGAAAATTTTCTTCCGAATTTAGCGATACATCCATCTCCATAATGTATTTCTTTCTTATATATATCTATAGAAATGAGAGTCGAAGATACTTTAGGATGTTTTTCTACAAATGAAGTCATGACATCAAGGTCTTTAGCTTTTTGTACTTGTGGTGGTAAGGCTGCAATTATAAGGTTACTAAATAGTAATAATATTAATATAGATTTCATATTCATCCCTTCAATATTATTGTACATTTTATACTTAAAAGGTTAACCTTTAGTTAAATGCCAGCCCTTTTCATAAGGACAGGGGTATGAGGAAAGAGAGATAGTTTTACTTGCTAGAAGATACTCTATCTCTTTTTGTGAGGTATAAAGGTATTTACTCTCTCCATTGGAATCTTTACAGGTACAGTAAATTTTATGGGATGCATTTTCTTTAGGGGTACAGAGAGATTTTTCTCTGTTTTTTGTTGTTAAGAGATGACTTTTTAATGTTTTTAATGCCTTTAAAAAGTCTGAATGTTTCATGACTCTTCTGAACCAACATAATAAAACTCATCCAAGCCATCTAAAAATGCCATAAGTAATTCATCTGAACACTCTTTAAAGTTTTTATGACCTTCTTTACGGAAGAGGGAAGCGAGTTGCTGTTTGCTAAGTTCAACATCTGCCAGACCAAAGATGATCTCTGTTTCTGGCTCTTTGAGTTCTAAGGCTATACGCAGCTTTTTGAGTATGAGGTTGTTTGTAAGCTCAACAGCTTCATCCGCATTTGCTTTCTTAGGTGATGGTCCTCTTTTGAGTGTAACAAGTCCATCTAAAAAAATACCTAACTCTTCATAGCTAGCTACTCTAAAACCATCATCTTGACTACGTTTTAGAAGAGACTCCAAATGTGAAGCTTCCATTTCAAACTCTTCAAGTTTGTAGGCTCCCACCATCTCTTCTGTCGTTAAGTTTAGTGCTTTTTGTATACGGTATAGTATTTCGTTTGTATTTATTTTCATATTATTTTTTCCCTGCTTCTTCAGCAAGCGTTTCCAATGCGATTTTTGCTTTTGTAAGTATGTTTAAACAATTTTTATCTTTAATGTTGTGTTTTAAAGACCAGTATTCAGGATTGGTATATGTGATGGTTGTTTTACCTTCATAGTCCGTTGTAAAAAGCATTCTAAGCGGCAGATCTAACCCCATCGAAGGGTTACAGTTCATCAGTACTGTACCCATCTTAGGATTACCAAATACCACAACAGTTTCAGGTTTCAAGTTCATCTCCACGCTTCTGGCATTAGCTTTGTGGTCTATGGTACTAAAGTGTGTTAAGCCTTGATCTTTGATGAGTTTTTCTAGTTTGGCTACAGAAGTAGAATGATCATTTTCACTCTCTACAGTTTTAAGAAATGTACCTTTTTTACTATCACAACCAAGTAAAGCAAACCCAACCAATCCAATTAAAAGTAACTTTCTCATCATTGTCCTTTTTTAAACGTTAAATCTAAAGTGCATTACATCGCCATCTTGAACAATGTACTCTTTACCTTCTAGTCTATTTTTACCGGCTTCTTTTGCACCAGATTCACCACCAAACTCTACAAAATCTTCATAACTTATGACTTCTGCACGGATAAAACCTTTTTCAAAGTCATTATGTATGACAGCTGCAGCTTTAGGTGCTGTAGTTCCTTTACGGATAGTCCAGGCACGTACTTCTTTGACACCGGCTGTAAAGTAACTTTCAAGTCCTAACTTGTCAAACCCTTTGTGAATGATTTGCTCTAGTCCAGACTCTGTTACCCCAAGATCTGCAAGCATCTCTTCTCTTTCATCATCATCAAAGTCTACCATATCTTCTTCTACTTTGGCACAAAGTTTAATTACTTCAGAGTCTCTTTCTTCGGCGTAGGCTTTGAGTTTTTGTACAAATTCATTGTCTTCACTGAGTCCATCTTCATCTACATTTGCACCATAGATAATAGGTTTAGAGGTAAGAAGACGTAAATCTTTGTTCATTGCTAAAAAGCCATCACTCTCTTTGTCTTCAAATGTAGAAACAGGAGAACCATCTTCTATATGCGCAAGTAGGGCCTCGGCAACTACGAGTTGTTCTTTTGCATCTTTGTCGTTACCTTTTGCTTTTTTCTTAAGCATCTCAATACGTTTAATTACAGCATCAATATCAGCAAAAAGTAACTCCTGCTCGATGATCTCAACATCACGAATAGGATCAATAGAACCTTCAGTGTGAACGACATTGTCATCTGCAAAACATCTTACGATATGTAAGATCACTTCTGTTTCACGGATATTTCCTAAAAACTTATTTCCAAGTCCTTCGCCCTTGCTTGCTCCGGCAACAAGACCGGCAATGTCTACAAAATCAAGTGTCGAATACTGTACTTTTTCAGGGTTTACTATGTTAGCAAGTATGTCCAGTCTTTTGTCTGGAACAGGTACCACTGCTTTATTTGGTTCAATGGTACAAAACGGGTAGTTTGCACTCTCTGCATTTTGTGCTTTTGTGAGTGCGTTAAAAGTTGTAGATTTCCCTACATTTGGTAGTCCAACAAGTCCGATGCCTAGTCCCATGATATTCCTTAAGTGTATAGTATTATTAGCGCGATTTTAGCGAAATATTGGTGAAGAGGGGGTTAGTAATCATATTCTTTACGGAATTTGAGATTGAAACTATATGAATTTAATGTTGAAATGTATTATTGTAAGAATGAATTCTATAAGTTAACTCTATCTGAAAAAAGAAATATTTTAAACTTATCATAAAATAATATTAGTATTCTTATATGATATTGGAATGTGATTTTTTAATTTATATCTTAAAAGATATGAGTTTATGTTTGATAATACATATATTATGGAGACATTAAGATGAGAATAGAACAGCATGAACAATTTATTAAACGTTGTATTGCACTTGCACAAGAAGCATTAGATGTTGGAGAAAATCCTTTTGGCTCTATCATTGTCAAAGAGAATGAAATTATTGCTGAAGCACGAAATAGTACTGTTCTTAATGATATCACTGATCACGCAGAAATTGTAGCAATGCGTAAAGCACAAAAACTACTTGATACCACTGATCTTTCTGAATGTATACTTTATTCTAATTGTGAACCTTGTCCTATGTGCTCCTTTATAATCAGAGAATTAAAAATTAAGGAAGTTGTTTTTGCACTACTGTCTCCTGGTATGGGCGGATATTCTCGATGGAACATACTTCAGGATGAAGGACTGATGAAATATGAACCTGTCTTTGCAGCCCCTCCTAAAATAACTATTAGAGTTCTTGAAAAAGAAGCTGCAGAACAATTTGAGAAAGCAGGATGGACTATGCACAAAACATAAAAGAGAAATATGTTTTTTAATGGTTTCTAATGAAGATATTGTGACTGTCTCCGTTATCAGTAACATATATCAAATACAATCTTTATTATCCTAATTAAATATGAATCATAGAAAAATATTGCCTGTTTTACATACATTTTCGCTATGATAAAAGCATAAGATTTTTATATAATAAAGAAAAATGGGGTAGTAAGATGGAAAATGCTTTACTGATCTTAATTATTACTATTAGCATATCAACCGTATTGAATGTAATTTTAAAAAAGTTCGATATACCAACAGTCATAGGGTATGTCCTCTCAGGTTTTGCTATCTCATCCATTTTCCATTTTGCTGCAGACTCTAAAGAGATGTTATCCCATTTAGCAGAGTTTGGGATCGTGTTTTTAATGTTTACTATAGGGTTAGAGTTTTCGGTCAATCACCTGAAAAGGATGAAAAAAGAGGTCTTTGTATATGGTGGTTTACAAGTGATACTCTCAGGAATACTCTTTACCTCATTGGGATCCTTAATGTTTGATTTGGAGATTAAAAGTGCTATTGTGATAGGTTTTGCACTTGCACTCTCTTCCACAGCTATTGTTCTGAAGGTCCTTAATGAAAATAATCAGATTCACTCAGGTTATGGCCGTACTACGCTTGGTATTTTACTTTATCAGGATCTAGCGGTTATACCTATACTTTTAATGGTTTCATTCTTTACTTCAGAGACAGAGTCATTGTCTGTTCTTCTCTTGGAGACACTGGCCGGTGCTATTGTCGTTTTTCTGATTATTTTTATTATAGGTAAATATTTTTTAGAGCAGTTTTTTTCCTGGATCATGTCATCGGGTTCAGAAGAGATCTTTTTAGTTGCCGTTTTGCTTGGAGTGATGGGTGCTTCATACGTTGCCGATGTATTTGGGTTCTCCTACTCTTTAGGTGCTTTCCTTGCAGGGATGATGATAGCCGAAACAAAATACCGTTATCGTATAGAAACAGATCTCATACCTTTTAGAGATATTCTTTTAGGGGTATTCTTTGTGACCATAGGGATGCTTATTGATTGGCATTCTCTTGTGAATTATGGACATATTATCTTGGGTTTACTTGTAGGGATAATGCTGCTAAAAGGTTTGATCATCTTTGGTATTTTACAGTTTTTTGTCCAGAAAAGAACAGCATTTAAAACAGCATTCGCACTCTTTCAGGTAGGAGAGTTTGCCTTAGCTGTTTTTGCGCTTGCATATGCGAATGAGTTGATCTCTAATGAACTGAATCAAATTATGATCATTACAGTAATTCTTTCAATGATCATTACGCCTTTTGTATTGAAAAACATTAAAAATCTTGCAGATTTAATCACTAAAGAACCATTAGGACTGCGTGATCGAGCACTTTTGGGTGATAGCTATCGAGACCATATTATTGTGTGTGGTTATGGACCTGTGGGACAAAAACTGGCTAAAATGTTTAGAGAAAGGGGACTGCTTTATGTCATACTTGAGCATGATGTCAGGGTAGTTGATAATGAGATCGCCAAAGGAGAAGAAGCGATCTATTTTGCTAATGCAGCACAAAAAATGGTCTTGTCACATTTTAATGTTAATCACTGTACAGCAATCATCGTCACGATAGAGAATGAGATACAAAGACAATTGATCTGTGAGAATATTGCTTCATTTAGTCCAAAGATAAATAGTATCGTAAAAGTAAATAATACTGTGGAAGAAGAGGTGATTTCATCATTGGGAATCAAACATATCATCAATGGCAGGGACACCATTGCTGATATGTTGGCAGAAGAGGCATTGGCATGCCATCTTGGAGTTAAAGAGTAAAAGTAGTCTCAAAAGGTGTTGTTACCTTTTGGGATACGATTATTTTCCTTCACTCTCCGCAAGCTTTTCTATAAGCTTTACCATCATTCTAACACCGGCTCCAGAAGCACCAAAAGGATTTTCTCCCCATGCATGTTCTACAAATGCTGGACCTGCAATGTCTATATGTGCCCATTTGTCTGTGTGATCTTTATCTATAAACTCAGAGAGGAATTGACCTGCAGTGATCGCACCACCATAACGTGTATTTGAGATGTTACATACATCTGCAATATCAGATTTAATAGTCTTTTTGAGGTAAGGGTTGAAGTCTAAGGCAGTTGCCAATTCACCTGAACGTTTTGCAGCATCTACAACAAGTGATTTCATCTTATCAGAGTTACCCATCACACCTGATGTATAGTGTCCTACACCTACCACACATGCACCTGTCAGTGTTGCAAAGTCGAAGAGGTAGTCAGATTTTACTTCCTGCTGTGCATAGCAAAGTGTGTCTGCAAGTACTAATCGACCTTCAGCATCCGTATTACGGATCTCGATCGTTTTACCATTTTTTGCTACAAGTACATCATCTGGTTTATAGGCATCTCCACCTATCATATTTTCTACTGCACCCACAAAACCATGTACTTCTACAGGTAAGTTCATCTCTGCTACAGCTTTCATGATACCAAGTACTGCAGAACCACCACTCTTATCTGATTTCATTGTTACCATGAAGTCTGCCGGCTTGAGGCTAAGTCCACCACTATCGTAAGTAAGACCCTTACCTACAAGAGTAACCACGCATTTTGCGTCTTTTGGCTTATGTGTAAGGTGGATAACTCTTGGTTTATGACGGCTTGCACGTGCAACAGCAAGCAGGGTTTCCATCTTCTCTTTTTTAAGTGCTTTGGGCTTAAGTACTTTACATTTTAGTCCTGTTTCACTTGCCATTGACTCAGCGATGTCTGCCATAACATCAGGATAACAGTCATCAGGAGTTGTGTTTACAATGTTACGTGTGAAATTTGTTGCATCTGCTGTTATCTGTGCTTTATGTACAAGAAGAGAAGCTTTTTCTATGTCCACTGTGTGTTCACTGTACTCCTCCAGAGAGATAGTAATGTGTTTGATCTTATTTTCATTTTTCTTACTTTTATAGTTTTCAAAACTATACGCACCCAAGATAAATCCTTCAACCATAGCACGAAGAGAGTTTGTACATTTTCCTCCATTTAGATATGTGGCTACTTTGATAGACTTATATCCAGTACCTTTGAGTGATTTTATGGCATTTGCCGCTGCAGTTCTAATGGCAGTACCTTTTAAAGACTCAGATCCAACATAAAGTCTATCTTTACTTACAAGTAGACAAGTCTCATCTTGTCCACCTAAAAAACCTGCTTTTTTAAGTAGTTTTTTGTCTTGTATGAAACGGTGGTCTGTATTATTATCGATAACAATAATAACTTCTACATCACTATTGATATCTTCGACAGGGAGTTGAGTTAATTCGAAATTCATTTTATATCTCCTAAATATTAGTTAAATTGTTCTTTTAAAATACCTTGAGCTTGTATCATGTCTTTGTCCCCACGTCCGGAGAGATTCACTAAGATCGTTTTACCTTTTACTTCTTCAGGTTTCATCTTCTTAAGGTATGCAATAGCATGTGAACTTTCAAAAGCAGGGATGATACCTTCAGCCTGTGAAAGCCATACAAAGGCATCCAATGCTTCATCATCAGTGATATAGTCATAGGTAGCTATACCTTCATCTTTTAAGAATGAGTGCTCAGGACCTATACCAGGGTAATCCAGTCCTGCTGAAATGGAGTGCGCTTCTTGTACTTGACCATCTTCATCTTGAAGCAGGTAACTCAGTTGTCCGTGAAGTACACCTGGGCTTCCTTTTGCAAGAGAACAGCCATGCTTAGAATCAAGTCCAAATCCACCTGCCTCTATACCGATACACTCTACACTTTCATCTTCTAAAAAGTGATTGAAGATACCAAGTGCATTTGAGCCTCCACCGATACATGCGATGACTTTATCGGGTAGACACCCTTCAACTGCATTTAGTTGTGCTTTTGCTTCCCATCCGATGATAGACTGTATGTCACGTATCATCATAGGGTAGGGGTGAGGACCTGCAACTGTACCGATGATGTAATAGGTGTCACGGGCATTGGTTACCCAGTGTCTGATGGCGTCATTCATCGCATCTTTAAGCGTACGGCTTCCAGATTCAACCGAATGTACTCTTGCGCCAAGAAGTTTCATACGAAAGACGTTAAGTTCTTGTCGTGCTACATCTTTTGCACCCATAAATATGTCACATTCAAGGCCAAAGAGCGCTGCTACTGTAGCTGTAGCGACACCATGTTGACCTGCACCGGTCTCTGCGATCACTTTTTTCTTGCCAAGTCTCTTTGCAAGTACTGCTTGAGCTACGGTGTGGTTTATCTTATGTGCACCCGTATGGTTAAGGTCTTCACGTTTTAGGTAGATCTTTGCATCAAGTTCTTTAGAGAGGTTTTCAGCAAAGTAGAGAGATGAGGGACGACCTACGTAGTTTTTGTAGTAGTAGTCCACTTCTGCCCAAAAGTCTTCATCAAAACGTACTGCTTCATAGTCAAGTCTGAGTTTCTCAAGTGCTGGCATAAGCGTCTCAGGGACAAAACGTCCACCATAGCCTACTTGATCATTTTCTATGCTACCGAAATGTCCTAAGTCATCTGGGTCATGTGGGCTTGGTTTTGGGATATATATTTCTTTATGTAAGTTCATTTATTTCTCTTGTATAGTATTGGATAGATTATATCCAATGAGAGGTTAGAAATCGCCTTATTGGGAGTGAATCAGCTTTACTGGATCAAACGATATAGGCAATCTCAGCCTGTGAGTCAAGTCTCATCGGTGGTCCCCAAAACCCAATTCCGCTATTGACATAGATATG
>Ga0209013_10002694_pt1 | contig 16018 bp, 15 predicted proteins | sample Cruoilmetagenom2_FD_187291 | JGI IMG/M metagenome (GOLD analysis project Ga0209013, IMG submission 187291) | Oil polluted marine microbial communities from Coal Oil Point, Santa Barbara, California, USA - Sample 2 (SPAdes) (version 2) | ecosystem: Environmental > Aquatic > Marine > Oil seeps ... | reverse complement strand
TAATCCACCCCCAGGATCATGAGAAAGACCATGTCCCCCAGGCCAACCAGGAAGTTTATCCCGGTCAGGACAGTCATGTACTTTCGCACGTCTTCGGTGATCGATGACAATCGCGTGATTGCTGATGCATTTGGATCCAATCCTAATCGCGACGGTTTGGGCAGTGAAATCGCGGCACTGATCATGAAGAAGAAGATCACCAATGCCCATCCAAATTGGACAAGCAAATTAACCACACTCTCGATCACGCCCTGACCGATTTCACCAATTTGGGCGCTGCTGCTTGTTGAATCGGTGCTCGATTCTTCACTCCCTGTTTCCGAAGTAGTCGTATCTTCAGTACCTGTGTCTGAGGCAGTCGTATCTTCAGTACCTGTATCTGAGGTAGTCGTTTCCGTGGTGGTTTCTTGGGATCCATCATCCAGGTATTGAGGCATATCGGTAGCCAAGGCGGTAACCGAAAGGAACATCACGAAAACCACGAGTCCTAACAGCAACACCACTGCTGATATAGTCAGCAGCAATGAGAGCCAGCCGGGTAATCCACGCTTTTTCAGGCGACCCGGGAGGGGCAGCATCACAACGGTGATCACACCCGCAAGCAAGATCGGATTGAGGACATCAGCTGTTCCACGGATGCCGAACAGGATCACAAAAAAACTTGCCACCATAACCAGATATATCAGACCGCGTGGTATTTTATTCATCTGTTACCTCCAGATACCTTATGAATGATTTAATCAATTCTCGTCATGATCAGAACTCTCTGATTGAGTGGACGACTCGACGAACTGCACCGCAGAATCTACGGTTGGGAAGTGATGATCATCACCGATTAACTCGAACAGCTCCGTTCGCTGGCTGAATTCCAGAACCGGGGCATGCACCTCAGCCACATAGATCTCGATGCCCTTGTTTTTCAATTCGCGCAGCAAGGAAATCAGCATTTCTGAGCCGGTCACGTCCAGAGAATCCTGTGAGGCTGAATCCAGAACCAGAGCGTGCGGAGCCGGATCCGCTTCTTCAATCAGCTTCAAAATCTGTGCTCGAACCGTAAGAGCATTCGCATAATAAATCGGTGCATCCAGGCGCAGGATCAGCAGGCCGGGAATCGCTTCATTCTCAGGGTGCCGGATCAGGTCGGAGTAATACCCGGGGATAGATGGCACCCGCCCCAGCGAAGATAAATGCGGCCGGCTCGAATGGTAAATTACCAGCAGCAGCGAACAAACCAGGCCGATGATCATGCCCTGCAAGACATCAAAGATCAGCACACCTGCGAAGGTGATCAGCGCCATCCAAAACTCCGTCCTTGATACCAGGCTGATCTTCTTCAGCTTCCGGGCGACGATCAGGTGCCATACCGCGTGAATGATCAGCGCTGCCAGCACCGACTCCGGCAGGTTGGTAAAGAGCGGTGTAAGAAACAGAAGGGTAATCACGGTGGCAGCCCAGGCGACCAGATTAGCGACCTGCGATTTCGCTCCTGCCCCCTCTTTCACCGCGGATCCGGACATACCGCCAGCCCCGATCATGCCGCCAAACAACCCGGTAGCGAAATTAGTCAGCGCATGTGCATTCAGCTCCTGGTCGGCGTCGATTTCATAATGGTGCTTTTCCGCAAATTCGCGCGCCACCGCCAGCGCTTCGCTGTATGCCACCAGGAAGATGCCCATGGCCGGGAGAAACATGGGTAGGATTTCGGAGATCGATACCTGAGGCAGGGAAATTGATGGCAGTCCCTGCGGAAGCTCTCCAACTATCGCTACACCATAGTTACCATTCAGATCCAGCACGGAACTCAGAGCAATATATGCAAACAGCACCACCAGACCGGCCGGTATCTTCTTGTTCCAGCGGTGCAGCAGGAACAGCAGCGCCAGTGCAGAGGCCCCTACCACGAACGTGATCCAATTGGCCTCGGGAAGGTGTCTGCCGATGTCGAATAATTTCTCAATAACGTTGCCCTCGCCCTTCTCCATGCCGAACAGTTTGGGAAGCTGCCCTACAGCCACGAAGATTGCCAGGCCGGTTACGAAGCCGTCCATGACCGGCTTTGACAGGAACTGCGTGATGAAGCCGATGCGGGCCAGTCCGGCCACCAGGAAAATCACTGCGACCACCAGCACCAGGGCGATCGCATAAGCCTGGTAGGTCTCCATATCCGAGGGTGTGACACCCATAGACACCACTGTAGCAGCGATCAAGGCTGCCGTGGCTGACGTGGCTCCGACGGAGAGGTGCCGTGAAGATCCAAATATGGCATACACCAACAAAGCGCCGACCAGTGTGTACAACCCCATTTGCGGGGGCAGATCGGCGACTCCTGCATAGGCCATCCCTTCAGGGACGACCAACCCCCACAGGGTCAACCCGGCGATGATATCCGGGACCAGCCAGCCCCGGTTGTATTTCGGGAGCCAGGATAAAATCGGGATCAGCCGGGATATCCTGCTAGGGGTTTTTGAGCGTTCCAGGGATTGGGTCGACATGTACTTTTCCTTTGTTCGTAATTTCTTTATGAGTCATCTTCAGCAGCTTTTTCTGGACCCATTTTTTTTAACAGCTGCTGCAGTTCTTCAAGTTTTACGTTGATCGAGGCAAGTTCCTGTTCAACCGTGGGTGCGGTGGCTGTATCAGGTGCTGCTAGCTCTTCCAGACCAGATGGCAGGCCGATCAGCAGGCGGGACAAAAGGCTGGCCAGTACGGCGATGATGCCGACCCCTGAAATCATGGTTAACAGGGTAATGAATTGACCCATGAAGGTCACCGGGTAGAAATCTCCATATCCTACCGTCGTAATCGTCACGATCGAAAACCAGAATGCTTCCCACCCGGTCGTGATTTTTGCCATCGGTACTCGACTTTCAAATTGGAGCACGAGCGCGCTGGTGGTCGTCAGGACAATAATGGTCAGCAGGAGCGTGGTATACCCGACGTAGCGATGTCGATGCTTGATGACATCCGCAACCATTCCCTCTTCACCTTTTCCACGCTGATGACGCAAAATGCGTTCAAACCGGTTCAATCGGGCCAGGCGTAAGAGCCCGGAATATTTAAATACGACGCCCAAAGTTGGTATTGAGCCGAGCAGATCTAACCAACCGCGTTCTCGGAAGAAATAATCGGACTTCCTGGAGGCTCTCTTTAAGTTGATCAAGAAGTCGACCAGGAATATGGTGCAGATCAGAATGTCATAGATCTGGAGCAGTAATAAGGTGTTTTTATCAAGTGGCAGAAACAATAGAAGCATGAGGATCAGAGAAAAGATCGTCAGCAATAGGATGAACAGGTTGTAGGCATTGCTGTGTTTGGAAGTTGTATTATCTTGATGTGCCATATGACCCATCCTGATTTTGCATATTCCTTTCGACAAGATTCAGCTGCAGATCATCTTCTATTCTTGATCACCAGATGTTTTTTCGTTAGGCGGTCTCCCAACAGGATGACAACCGCTAACGTACCCGTTGGGAGACCGTTCAAATCATTTCACTGCTGGACAAATCAATAAATCTCTCGCCAAGAACCCTGACAGGTCATGCGTCAGGGATGCTGGCAGCCGCGGCACCCAGGTCTGCGGCGCCTTCAGCAACGTCTTCGACACCTTCTTTGGCGAGTTCTTCCGCGATACCGGATTCGACAGCAGCCGTTTCAACTTCCACGACACCCTCGACTCCCAGCAGAACCCCGGCTTCAGCGAGATCCTGGCTGCGCTCTTCCATGGCTTCCGAAGCGGCCAGGCGAGTTATACCTTCGGCAATTTCTTCGACGCCCATTTCTTCAATCTCTATGCCTTTAGCCGTGAGCACCTGGGACAGGGCCCGGCTGCCGGCAGATTGTATGATGGTATCGACGGCGATCTCCTGCAGCTGAGCGCTGCGGTTGTTCAGGAATGCGGTAAGCACCGGCATAACCATGCGCTCTACCACTTTACCGGCAGCTTCCAGTTCGCCTGCCAGGCGAGCCAGCTCCAGCCCGCGTTCGAGGTCCTCTTCGCCCATCAAGCCCACGACAGCGCTGATCGCGGCCACGTCTTCCGAGGCTGCCAGCAGCTCAGCACCTTCGGCCACATCTACCACGCCGGCAGCAGCCACCACGCCGCTCAGGTCAGCCACGCGCTGTGCTGCGACCATGGCGTCCTCTGCGCGAGTTATGTCGCTTGCCCCGGCTGCCAGTTCACCGGCAGCATCGGTGGCGAGTTCGCCGGCTATCTCCAGCTCTTCCCCGCCAGTCACGATCTTCTCCGCGCCGGCTTGAGCCAGCTCTTCCGCTGCGTTGTCAGCCTGCAGTTTGCTATCTTTTTCTTTTTTCTGTTCTTTCTTTGCGTTCATATGAATTCTCCTAATGCTCTTATCTTGATCATGGGAATTTTTCTTACTCCCGGATGTGCTATGCACTGTTCTCCTGGGAATTTGATGCGTCGGGTGCTTGGGATGTCTCTGCGGGGGAACTCTTTTCAGTTTGCTGAGCTGCAGCGACAGCTGCCCTTACGCTTGTGTAGATGTTCTCGGATCCGATTTCATCCATGGCGCCGATTCTCTCGAACAGTTCCATATTGGCAGAATCCACACGTGAAAGGAAGAATTTGATATCCTGCTTCTCCAGTTCACCAGAGATTTTTGTCAGGATCTCTACCCCATCCATATCTATATCCGTGGCTGCATCCAGGTCGACCACCACGCTATGCGGTTCGTAATCCTGGACTAATTCCATAACCTCAGTCCGGAAATTCTCGGCATCCGCGAAGAACAACTGCCCAAAGATCTTAGCTACCAAGACACCCGGGATCGTCTCAGCGTCCGGATACTTTTTGGCGTCAACATAAAGGTTCTCTGACTTGTCCAATCCCATGGGGCGCACTGGCGACTGCGAGGCGGTAGCGATCAGCATCAGCAGGGAGACCACGACACCGATCATAACACCAGCCAGGATGCTGATAAAAAACAGGCCGATCGCGGCTGCCATGAAAGCGGCGAAGTCCCGCCGGTTCAGCTGGTAGCGGCGGTACTCCTTGATTTTTACCAGCCCGAGTGCAGCATCGATGACCACTGCCCCCAGCACGGCGTTCGGCAGATCGGTGAATAATCCAGCCAGGAAGAGCATGGTGAGCAGGATCAGGGAAGCGATTATCAGGGAGGCAATCTGCGTTTTTTGCCCGGCCGTGTCTGCGACGGTAGTCTTGGAGAGGCTCCCATCGACGGCGAAGCCGCCAAATAACCCTGAGATGCCATTCGCGAATCCCTGGGCAGTCATCTCCTGGCTGCTGTCTATCTCGTAATTATGCTTGGAAGCAGACTCCCTGGCAGCAGCCAGCGACTCGCTGAAGCCAACGAAGATGACTGCCAGCCCGCCCACTGCGAGTGTCAGTAGGCTTGCGCCCGAGATGTCGGGTAAACCGAATGTTGGCAGACCGGTGGGTACTTCGCCGACGATCGACACCCCGTAGCTTTCCAGGTCGAGCAGAGAAGAAGCAGCAATGGCTGCGATCACGACAATCAAGGAGCGCGGCCATTTTGGCAGGTAGCGGCGCATCAGCAGCAGCACGATGATTGCCGTGCCGCCCACGACCAGGGTGGGGATGCTGGTCTCCGGCAGCTCCTGCAGCGTGCCGATCAGCACCTGGAAATAGCTGCCGTCAACCGAATCGACCCCCAAGATCTTATGGGATTGATCGATGATCAGGCCGATACCAAAGGCAAAGACAAAACCTTCCAGGACTGCCCGGGATAAGAAGTTCGATAACCAGCCCATCTTGAACAGCCCGAGCAGGATATAGATCAGACCGGCCATAATTGCCAGGGCGGCGGTGTAAGCGATCCAGTCATCCGAGCCTGAGGAGGCGCCCAGCGCCACGACCACGCTTGCGGATACCGCCGCCACTGCGGCGCTGGGACCGGTGATGACCTGTTTGGCTGAGCCGAATAATCCGTAACCGATCAGGGCTCCAAAAGCGGCGTAAAGGCCATACTGCGGCGGCACGCCGGCGATCGATGCATATGCAATGCCCTGCGGGACAAGCAGCGCCCACACGGATAAGGCCGCGATGATATCGAAGCGCAGCCAATCTTTATTGTAGCTGCTTAACGAGCTCAAGATGGGAATATAAGATTGAATGCCGCCTTTGCTCTGTTTATTACTCATGACGATCTCCTTTTTTGGATGATAAATTGAATGATTTGGAAGCGTATCAGTTTAATCACGACCCTCCTCGGGGGTTTGAAATTGAAGTAGGGTGGGCAAATCGACAATTAATTGAGTTTATGCGGCGCGCTAGGGGTGGTTATTTTTCTCCTCATTTCCTGTCTCATGCTGTTTCTGGGAATTCACCCTCAGATCCCTTGAGATTTACCAGCAGGATGTGGATGCTGATCAGCAGCACCCACAGCGGGAAAACGAGTAAGATCCAATATAAGAAACCAACACTCAGCAGCAGGAGGAGCGCCAGGGCTATGCCGAGAATGGCCATCCAGCGCTTGAAGATGCCAGTGCGCAGGGCCAAGGTGCAGGTTGTTAGCATGAACACACCTGCCATCTTAACCGTATAGACATTCATGATCTGGTAAACAGTGATCCGGGCGTAATTGTATATGCCGGGATCCATAGATGATTCCAAAGAAGCCTGGTAAAGATTGAGCAGGCTGCCTGCTGTTGCTGCTGAAAAGAACATCATGGCCAAAAACAGGAGCCCGCTGCCGAGGAACACCGTGGCAAAAAAACGGTCCTCATACTCCCCAAGGCGGTCGCGGATAACCGCGATGAACCACAGAAATGCGATCCCGGCGAAGGGCACCAGGTTCAAGGCAAAGGCAACGGTCTTAGAATTTTCTGCAAGCCAGCTGCCTGAATCCAGGGGATCTTGGGGAACAGAAATCCTGATCAGCACCAGGCTGATCAAGATCAACACTGAGAACAAGATACCCGCAAGAGCTGCAGAGCGGGGTGTCCTGAGCCTCGCTTCGGTATCTACCGCTGCCTGTTTCATAACATTCTCCTGACCTTAGGTCCCTGCAATAAAACTCATTTCACATACAAGCTGGATTTTCGCTTTAGTGTTGACCGGATAACGATCTCAATTTAGCAATTTAAATGGATCCGGATCGCGGTCACCACCCAGGAAAATTCGCTAAGATGGCAGCACCTCAGTCTTCACCTTCTCCGGACTCGGTTTCGGCGGAGCTGGGTTCGTCCGGCGCCTCAATTTCAGCTGTATCTTCTGTCTCGACATAATCCACAATGACAGCCTGGTCTTCTGTGATGACACCCGCTTCTACAACCGTCCCACCCTCCGTGGTTACTCCAACCTCATAATCCACTTCATCTTCTGTCACCAGCGCTGCCCCGGCGACGACGGCCTCATCGGTGATGGCGAGGCCGAATACCTCAGCGGTATCTTCGCTGACAGCCACTTCCTTGACAACCAGGGTGTCCTCCGCCAGCAGGATGCCCAGCGCCATGCTCTTGCCTGCTTCCAGATTTTGCGAAATTTCCTCGGCCAGGTTTTTTACACCCACCATAATATCTGCCTTGTCTACCTGCTTGTGGACAGCATCAAGGAAAGCACTGCTTGTGATTGCGACTACAGCTGAAGAACCAGGTTTTAATGCAACCCCAACCGTTTCCAGGCTCTGGTCGATGAAACCCGCATCTCCGTGGGCAGCTGCGGCTCCGATGGCAGCACCTGCCCCGGCACCAACAGCCACACCGGCTGGGCCGCCCAATATTCCCAGGATGCCGCCGATTAACGCACCTGCTCCAGCCCCTTTGCCGGTGCGCATGTCGCCTGTTTCGTGATAATGCACCTTGCCCTCCCCATCCTGGCGGATGACAGCAGCTTCTTCATAGTAGAACTGCTTCTGCTTCTTGGCCTCTTTCATGGCTTTGAGTGTTTCATCGGCCGCGGTCTCATCAGTAAACGCCATTACCAGAAATCCAACGGCAGGCTTTGCTTGTGATTGTGTATCGTTCATCTTACTTCTCCTTATAAAGCGTAGATTTATTGGATTACTGCAACCAACTTTCAGATTCACCACTTAATCGGCAGCGGCTTCACTCTCAAAACGATGATTAGCAGTTGATCCTATCTATTTCAAGTTCTCTAAAGAAAAATTCAATTATTTCGAATCAAGCTGTAGGCAGTCACTTCCATCACCACTGTGCCAATCTGCTTTCCCAGGGGCTGTTCAAGAATAATAAAACTCCTCCTTCTAACCACCATATGTAGGGCAGGCTGGTACCCGTCCAGGGTGTTTCTATACCTGCCATCACCTATGGCGGCTTAGAAAGCCGCCCTACTTTAGGGACAGCCCCTGGATTGTTTTAATGAGCTATGGATCTGGGGATCGGTCTCTGGTTAAGCTTGCGGTAAGCATTTTGCTCACCCTCTGGGCAACCAGGAACTCTTTCCCGGTTGACCCCTCTTCATCATATCCAGATTCGTACCCGGACCAATCCATGTCCAGACGAAGCCTTTGACAGTCCTTCGGTACTCGATAAAAACCATCCTTTCTGGCAGCTTGATCTCGCCATCAAGCAGGGAGGCCCCGGCTTGCGCCCTGGGCCTCCCTGGATTGATTAAAAACTCAACCGGCAGCGCCGTGGGCGATGCCATGCGCCTGGCGATGCTGGTGCAGGGCTTCCTCCGCTTCCTGGTGTGCTGGCTTGAGGTCGAAGACCACGTTCTTCACCGCGCCGGTGAAGGCGTAGGGGGCTTTGTCCTCGTAGTCCAGGTCGACCACACCGCCGTTGTCGCGGCCGATGTCCATACCGGCGTAGGTCGTGTAGAGCATTGACACCGTGATCGGCATGGTGCCCTCGCCGATCTGCTTATCATTGGCCCACAGCGTGACTTTCCCGCCGGTGCCCGGCTTGGGTTCGTCTGCCTCGAAGAGCATCTTGACCGTCACCTCTCCAGTCGGGATCGGTTCGGTGGAGGTCTGCTTGTAGGTATCTACACCCAGGAATTGGTAGGTGTGGTTCAGCAAGCCCTGCTCGTCGACCCACAGTGCGAAGCCTCCGATGAAATCGGCGTTGGCCACGATCACGCCCTCGGCACCACCCTCGGGTACGTTCAGCTCGGCTTCGATGGCATACGTGCGTCCCATGATGTGGGGGGTCAGGGTCATCGCTACATTCTGCACGTCGCCGGCATAGCTGAAGCGGGTGGTTGTCGGCATCGGCGGCAGTATGCCAAAGAACGCCGCGAAGCCGCCCAGCAGCGGCAGCACGTTGTTGCGCTCCGCCTCCTGCCAGAAGAGCTCTTTGAGCTCTGCGAGCTTCTCCGGCTTTTCCTCAGCCAGGTCATGGACCTGAGAGAAGTCATCCGGCAGGTAATACAGTTCCCATTTATCTTTTTCAGGATCGTAGACATCCGGTCCAAATCGGTTCAGCGTAGCGGGAGTGAAGTCCCAGGGCAGCTTGTCCAGCTTGGCGCAGGCCCACCAGCCGTCCTTGTAGATCGCCCGGCTGCCGTAGTTCTCGAAATACTGCACCGTGTGGCGCTCCTCGGCTTCAGGTTCGTCAAGCGTGTAAGCGAAGCTGGTGCCGTCCATCGGCTGCTGTTCGATCCCGTCGACCTGTTTGGGTTCAGGGATGCCCACCAGCTCCAGGATGGTCGGGCCGACGTCGATCACGTGCGTGAACTGTGTGCGGATGTTTTTGTCCGGCTTGATGTGGTTTGGCCAGGCGATGACCATCGGGTCGCGCGTGCCGCCCAGGTGGCTGGCCATCTGCTTACCCCACTGGAAGGGGGTGTTGCCTGCGTGAGCCCAGGCCGCCGCATAGTGCGGTGCGGTGTGCTCGCCGCCCAGTTCCTCGATGCCGCCGAATTTCTCGATGATCTTGAGCTGCTCGTCGGGTTCGAGCACGACGCCGTTGAAGAAAGTCGTCTCGTTGAAGGAGCCGGTGGTAGTGCCTTCCATGCTGGCGCCGTTATCGCCCCAGATGTAGATGATCAACGTGTTGTCGAGCTCGCCCATCTGCTCGATGGAGTCGAGCAGCCGCCCGACGTTCCAATCGGCGTTCTCCGAGTACCCGGCGAAGACCTCCATCTGCCGTGTGTAGAGCGTCTTCTCAGCCTCGCTGAGCGAATCCCAGGCTGGGAACAGTTCCGGGCGCTCGGTCAGCTCGGTCTCCGGCGGGATGACCCCCAGCTTCTTCTGGCGCTCGAAAGTCGCCTGGCGGTAGGCATCCCAGCCGTCGTCGAACTTGCCCTTGTACTTGTCGGCCCATTCCTTGGCGACGTGGTGCGGCGCGTGGGAGCAGCCGGTGGAGTAGTACATGAACCAGGGCTTGTGGGCGTCCTGCGCCCGCACTGCGTGCAGCCATTCGACGGATTTATCGGTCAGGTCATCCGGGAAGTAGTACAGCTCACCGTCCTTGCCCTCAGGCACACCGATGATCGTATTGTCCTGGGTGATGACCGGGTCGTACTGCCCGGCGGCGCCGGACAGGAAACCCCAGAAATGGTCAAAGCCCCAGGCCAGCGGCCAGCGTTCAAACGGACCTGCTGGACCGAATGCATGGCCGGGTGTCAGGTGCCACTTACCGAAGCCGCCCGTGATGTAACCGTTTTCCTTCAGCACGCGCGGGAATGGTGCACAGCTTCTCGGCCGCTGGCCGGTGTAACCCGGGAATGGCCCCGGGAATTCGGCGACGCCGCCCATGCCCACCCGGTGGTGGTTGCGCCCGGTCAGCAGGGCAGCCCGGGTCGGCGAACAGACCGCCGTCAGGTGGAAGTGGTTGTAGGTCTGGCCCATCTCCTGCACACGTGCCAGGTTTGGGGTGCTGATCCCGCCGCCGAACGTATCGGGACCGCCGAAACCGGCATCGTCGATCAGCACCAGCAGGACATTCGGGGCGCCCTCGGGCGCCTGTGGACCCGCGATAAATGACCAATCAGCCGCCGATTGACCGATCGTGTGAGCGGACGCCCCGCCGAACTTGCGGTCGGGGATCGGCAGCACGGTGCGATCGGGATCAAACTTGCCGCCCGCCTCTGCCAGGGCTGCCTTTAAGCCATCCTTGCCCTTCTCATCAATGACAGCAACCGACTTGCCGGGCGAGTCGGGCAGGGCTATCTCGGCCGCCAGGCGGTCTCCTTCGGGCACGATGGCCAGGATGATCGCCGTGCCCGGCTTGAGTTTCTTGCCCAGCCCTTCCTCCATGCCGCTGACCACTTTCTGCTTGGCAAACTTGCCAACCAATGCGCCGCCTGCCGCGCCAACCGCGACTGCAGCCAGCAAAGGCGGTGCAGCCAGGCCTACCAGGAGACCGACACCGGCACCCCAGCCCATACCTTTGCGGCCGATGTGGTCGCCAGTCTCACTGACACTTAATTCGCCATCCTTGTCTTTCTGGACCAGGATCATGCCGTCGGTTTCGATCTTCTTATCCTGCACCAGCTGCACGAGCTGGTCGAAGTTTTTCGTAGCCGGCTCTATGGCAGGGTATGCGGCGATGATGATGATACTATTATCTTTACTCATTTTTACTCCTTCGTTGCTGGCGCGCCGCTGCTGCGGACACGCAACGTATCTGGTTGGTAGGTATTCTCCTTTTGAGAAAGGGCTGTAAATTAATGCTCAGCAAGGGTGCCTACCGGGGGCCGGGACCACGGCGACGGGTGCGGCGCCGGGTACGGCGGTGCATGCCCGCCGCGGATACCGGCGAAGCCGGGCGCCCGATCACGTCGATAAACAGCGCGCTCGGTCCACCGTCGGCAGGCATCTCGCCATCCATGATCACGACATCATAAGTGAGGTCGTTGCCGGACAGGACCGGGTCTATCAGCTCGACCACGATGTCGCTGACCGAGTCGGGGTGAAAGATGGACAGCACCGCGTTGGGCGGGTTGGATTCGAAGCTGTCGGGTCCTTTATCCCAGCTATCTACAAACTCCTCCGAGCTGATATGACCGCTAACACGATCGGGCCGGTCGGAGAAAAACAGGGTGGTCGGGGCCAGGGTGTACATGGTGAGCCTGCCGTCATCGTAACTCATGGAGTGTGATGTCTGCACAAACAGCGCCTCGATCTCGTCGGCTTTCATTACATGACTTACATCTTTGTGTTCTTCTTCCATCTTTATTACTCCTTATATTCGAAAATTCTAGTTTCCAAAATTACGCGTCTGACTTGTTGGGTGACGTTTCTGGAGGGAAGCACCCAGTTCGGATCTCTCTGCCGGGCGTTTCCCTCGCTTGCAGACCGTCTAGACATGCGTACTGCTATCTATCAGTCTGCCAGCAGTTTAGCCTTGGCAGCCGCGAATTCCTCATCAGTCAGCACACCAGATTCATGAAGATTTCCCAGCTTCTGGAGCTCGGCGACCATGTCAACTTCAGGTTCCTGTTCGGGTGGCGCTGCGTACTCCTCGGGTGGAGGAGCTTGCTGCTCTTGGTACTGTTGCTGTTCTTCATAATCCTGTTGGTCATATTTCTTGTTCTGGTGGTGGTGTACCGCACCTGCCGTACCGGCGACGACCGCCGTACCTACTACGGCCGCACCTATCCTTCTTCTTCGCCTTCTTCTTCTTGCTCTAGGCATATCAACCTCCTGATCTATTGTTTTGATTAAATTTTTAAACCCGGCTAGGCTTCAGCCTGGGCAAAAAGTTCCAGTGTTTCATTTATGACCTCGAAGGGGATGCGGTCATACATCACCATGCGGCCGCTGGCCCGGGTCACAGCTTCCCCGAATTTGACCGCCCACAGGTTTTCGAACAGCAGCAAGGCAGCCGTGGTGTTATCTTCCATCGCTTCAGCGATCACCTCGATGTCCTCGACCTGGATGATGCCGCTGATATCCACCTCCAGCGGATCAAAGATAGCTAAAACATTGTCAGGCAGCTCCTCCATCTCGAGTACCTCGTGATTCCCATCCTGGTCCTTTATGATGATGACCAGATCGATCAAGCGGATGATCTCTTTCTGAACCAGCTCGAGCAATTCGGGCAGGCTTTCCCCTGTGAGCTGGTCAGTCTTGAATTCAATTGCAACAAAGTCAATCGGACCGTATGTCATTGGTTTCTCCTATTGTCAAAAAATAGCTACCATATGCAGTTGGGAGAGGTTGGGTGTATTTCAACGGGTTAAGTCGCCCAAATACACCCACTCTCACGTTCAAATGCATAGCATCTGTTAATAATTTGCCAGTGGGTCATCTTCCGGATAGCCCGGAACCTGCCCGCGTTTGTGGTAGCCACCTACATAACTGGCGATATCCGCTGCGATTGCCAATCCCATCCACAACCAATCCCAGCCTCCCATCGGGAACACGATCACGTACATCAGTGTCGTCCAGGGGGCGAAGATCAGTCCCAGGATACTAACCAGCCAGGGGAAGTTAAATACTTCGAAGGCTGCGGAAACCTTTAGCGGCAAAAATATCCAGTAAATCAGGAAGGCCAGACGAGGGCCAAAGAAAAGTAGAACAGTGAAAAAACAGCACATGATCAACTCCTTTTTGAATATAATGGTGAGACGAAGGTAATCGGCTCACTTTGAATAACTCCAACGCATGATTTCTACATGATGGGGTCCTGAATTCAGATCGTCATTCCACGTTCAGCTTGATCCCGCCCATCATGCCGGCCACGGCATTGTAGACCAGCGCCACGATAAAACCCGCCAGGGCGCCGCCCAGGGAGTGGATCAAACTGCGCCAGATTACTGACAGGAAAGTGGTGAAAGTATAGGCCGACCAGTTCAGCAGGTTCATGTCGATGAACCAGGACTGTGAGCCGAAGATCCAGCCCAGGATCCAGAGGTAGGTTCCAAATACAAAGGTCCAGAAAGCTACCACGACCGCGCCGTACACAACGAAAGATGTAACATTGACCGATTTGATGGTTTTCATTAGTAGAGTACTCCTCTCTCTGTAGATGTTTGTGCAATTTTTGATTCCTAGTAATGAATGGTGTGATTACTTTCGTAATCCGTTCTTCTCCTTATTCTTATTCTTTATTCATCGACCTCCTTTCAACAATTAGTTTAGTTCTCCATATTATTTGTTTCAGCTAAGCGGAGATTGTTCAGGATGGTTAATAGCTCGTCTGGTGGAGCATCCTTAATAACGAAATAATCTGTACCCGCGGCCATGATCGTTTCCTTATGCTCCGCTCTATTAGATAAGAAAATGATCACCGGTGGGCGGGCAAGATTGTGGATATTGGTTATCCGATCTGCTATCAATTGTAAAGATGCGTCCCATTCCAACAACAGCACGTCCGGCTGCGAGGCTTGCACCTGGGTTAATAAACCTGGCAAACGATCTGATATACCCGCCACGACCATGCCAGGCTGGTGATCCAGGAGCATAAGCAGCGCAATTTTGAGCCTCTCATCAGCACAAGCTAAAAATATTCGCATCGGTTTCATCAGGTGTACCGCCTACTCAACACAGTGGCAGCATCTTTTTGGTGCAGGTTGTTAACCACTGCACGGCAGAGATGCTTCAGGGGTTTTATATGGCGCTCAACGGATTCGATACCAGTATGGCATACAACGCTTGGGGTCTCATCAGACATTCAGTCTATCTCCCAATAGGCAGAACGACCTATTTTAAAATAGGCTATTCAGAGTGATCTTCAACCTGGGGAGGCGCGCAAAATTAATAGGATGCGCGGGCAGAATTCAGCACATCCTATCGTTCGTAAATCAGGTGGGTCAGGTTGTTAGTGGATTAGGAGACCAGACCGTGTCTTATCGCCAGAGCGGCAGCCTGGGCGCGGTTGGCGGCCTCCAGTTTTTGGATACAGGCGCTGACATGATGTCTGGCTGTAGCAGGGCTGATCACCAGCCGTTCAGCGATTTCTTCGTTGCTCAATCCCTGGACGATGAGGGCTAATACTTCTCGTTCCCTTTGGGTCAAATCACTCCCCGGTTTCAGCGGGCGCGTTTTGATATCGATCAACGCTTTCGTCGCTTCTGGGGCCAGGATCAGCTGTCCGAAATAGGCTGAGCGAATGGCGTTTGCCAGGGTGTCGATCGAAGCGTTCTTAAGGACATAGCCTATTGCGCCAGCCTCCAGTGCTTCTTGGATAAGATCGTCCTCAGGAAAACTGGTCAAGATGACAATCTTCACTTGTGGATACTGCCCAAGAATGGTGCGAGTAGCCTGGATGCCACCCATCCCAGGCATGATGATATCCATCAGGATCACATCCGGTGTATTCTGATGGCAGAGTGCCAGCGCCGCACGGCCATTCTCTGCCTCTCCGATCAGCACCAGGTCATCAAAAGCCAGCAGCATATTCTTCAACCCGTCTCGGACGACAGGATGGTCATCGACGACCAGCACATTGATCGGTCTTGGGTCAGTCATTATCCCCCGTTTCTCCTCCCTGGCGCGACCAGGTGATGGCGAGATCTGTCCCATGACCAGGTTCGCTTTGAATCCGCAGATCGCCTGCGATCTTCACCGCGCGTTCAACCATGATCTTGATTCCCAGATGACCCTCCTGGACCAGCTCGGTGTCGAATCCACGTCCGTCATCCTGAATTCGCAGCTCGATCCGGCCGTCTTCTTCTATGAGGGATATATTGACCCGGGATGCTGCCGAGTGAACAATCACATTGTTCAATGCTTCACGTGCAATGCGATAAAATGCTAAGGTCACCTTTTTCGGCGGTTCCGGTACGTCCATTATCGATGTGTTAAAGACGGTTCTAGAACGCCCTTGCGCAGCTTCAACCACGGTGTGTAACAGTTGATTCAAGGTTTGGTCTCGCAACTCCCCGCTGCGCAATTCGATCAGCATGGACCGCATCTCGGCTAGAGCCCCGCGGATCAACAGGCTGAGCTTGTCCATATTCTGGTGTGCGATCAGCGGGTCTTTGTCCCAGATACGCGGGGTTGCCTCGGCCAGCACACTGGCGGTGAATAAGGTTTGGGTCACCGAATCGTGCAGCTCACGCGCCAACCGGTTGCGTTCATCGACCATCACCGTTTCACGAATCTGCTGGTAAAGACGGTTGTTCTCAATCGCGATCGCTACCTGGTTGGCAGCAGCCAGAATAATC
>Ga0209013_10002693_pt1 | contig 16019 bp, 12 predicted proteins | sample Cruoilmetagenom2_FD_187291 | JGI IMG/M metagenome (GOLD analysis project Ga0209013, IMG submission 187291) | Oil polluted marine microbial communities from Coal Oil Point, Santa Barbara, California, USA - Sample 2 (SPAdes) (version 2) | ecosystem: Environmental > Aquatic > Marine > Oil seeps ... | reverse complement strand
GACAAGGCTTTTGCGCGGGGGGCGCAGGGGGGGCAAGCATTGACGTGTCGTTAAGGTTACGCGGGCAACAGGCGTTTGGATCAGTTTGAAGCCCAGAGAAGCAAATGCCCCGGCCAGGGTGCGAAGAACGGGGCGGCTCTGTTCTTGCTGAGCTGGTCGAAGCGGGGCCTATATCTGGCTCAGGATTGCCGGAAGCGCTTGTCTAGGGCTTTGAGGGGTATGGCTCCAGATTTCGGCGCTGTACGGGCAGTACGCCGTCTCGCTGAACCAATACTGAACCAATGGGCCAGGCTGGGCTCGGTCGTAAATCTCTAAGTCTCTGAAGAAGTTGGCTCCCCGGGCCGGACTCGAACCAGCGACCCAGCGGTTAACAGCCGCTTGCTCTACCAACTGAGCTACCGGGGAGCAGGGCAGGCCGGTCGAACCCGCGCCGTACCGACGCGCTAGATAGCAAAACGATGACGTGCTTTCCAGCGCTTTACGCGTGCCGGGCCAACGGAAGTTGGCGATGGTTGCCTTGCGCGCCAGGAGGTCTTATCCCCGGCGTCGGGCCGGTTCAACCAGAATTGGCAAAATTCGCAAAGTCGAGGGCGCTCCGGCGCGCGCCTCTTCAAGGAGCTGACGTTTCCGAGCATGGCCCACAAGGTCCGCATCTTCGACCGCCGCCTCCATCTGCCAAAATCCAAACCGGTCCGCATCGGATTGGGGACCATGCTTGTCGGCGGCGGGCTCTTGGGCTTCCTGCCCGTCCTCGGCTTCTGGATGATCCCCTTAGGCTTGCTCGTTCTCTCCGTCGATCTGCCGGCCGTACGCCACTGGCGGCGGCAGCTCACCGTGTGGTGGCATCGCCGCAAGGACGAGAAGCAGACGGGGCAAAACGGAACAGACTAAAGACACTCGACGATGGCCGCCGCCGTGAAAATTGCTGAGAGGACATCGTGCAGATACGCGATATGAAAGCAAACGACGTGGAGGCGGTCGCGCGGTTGTGGTGGCTGAGCTGGCACGGCGCGCACGCTGACATCCTACCGGTCGAAGTTGTGCGCCAGCGGATGCTCGAATGCTTCGCGGCGCGGGCGGAGCCGCTTGTCGGATCAACCCGTATCACACTGTCCGCCGACGACGCCCAGGGCTTCTATACCGTACGAGGAAATCAGGTCTTTCTGCTATTCGTGGCCCTGGCATTCTGGAGACAGGGACTAGGGCGCTATTTGCTGTGCGATGCCGAAGCGGCGCTGGCAAGACGGTCGTACAGGGTGGCTTGGCTGGGTTGCTATAGGGGCGAACAGCACCGCCGCCAATTTCTATGAAGGCTTAGGATGGAGGCGGACGCGAACGTTCCTCGAGGAGCATGCTCGCGACGAGGACCGCCGCTCGATCCTGTTGGAAGCCTGGAGATATGAGAAGTGCCTACACGCGGAAAACGTAGGCAGGTCAATCAGCTAAGTTGTTGGAGGCCACGCCCGGAATCGAACCGGGGTATACGGATTTGCAGTCCGCTGCGTCACCACTCCGCCACGTGGCCACCGGGTTGGACGTTTTAGCTCACATCTCGCGCGTGTCCAGCGTCTCGTTGGTTTTTGCATACACCCGCGCGCCTTAATCGGAGGTAAGCCTGCGAGCGGCGCGGCGTTCGGTCGCGCCGTTTGGCTGTGGCTCCGGCGAGGGGGGCTCAGGGAAGCCGCACAAACTGACCGGGCCGATGGCGGGAACGTGGGGCAAAAAATGACAAGGCGCGCGGCGTATGACCACTGTTGCGATGATCCCACAGTGCATTGAGTTTTTTACGGAAATACCGGGGGAGTGACCCTTCCCGGCTATCTTTTGACGTTTCGCTTGCTTTATTGTGAGACGCGGCAACGGTCGGGGCTCCGTTGACCGTTGGGAGATTGAAAAGAGTGCTTGGTTTGCAGGGCAAGTGTCAGTCGTTGCGCTGTGCGGAGCGTTCGTCGTTCCGACGCATGCTTGCGCTCGGGATCGGGCTCCTGATGGGCGCGGCATTGGGTCTTGTGCCGACATCCGCCTCAGCCGAGACACTGGAGCAGGCGCTCGCCGACGCTTACCTCCTCAATCCGCGCCTCAATGCCGAACGGGCGCGTCTGCGCGCCATCGACGAGCAGGTCGCTCTGGCCAAGTCGGGACTGAGGCCAAGCATAATTGGCTCTGGCAGCACCGCCTATCGGAATCAGAACAGCAATTTTCGGGGAGCCGGCGCTGCGTTCAGCAGGGGAATTGGGTCCACCGGCGTGACGCATCCTCACGGCTATGGCGTCACCCTGTCGCAGTTGCTGTTCGGGGGGTTTCAGAACCTGAACGCCGTGCGTGAGGCAAAGTCCTTGGTGCAGGCGCAGCGCGAGACGCTCCGTCAGGTGGAGCAGGTCGTGCTCCTCGACGCGGCCACCGGGTATGTGAACGTGGTGCGTGACCAGGCCGTGGTTCGCCTGCGTGAGAATGATGTGCGCGTGCTGAGCGAGCAATTGAAGGCCACACAGGATCGGTTCGATGTGGGCGAGGTGACCCGGACCGACGTGGCCCAAGCCGAGGCGCGGCGGTCCGAAGCGCTCGCGACCCTTGCTGGCGCCCAGGCCAACCTAAAGACCAGCCGGGCGACCTACGAGCAGATTGTCGGCCATCCCCCAGGGAACCTGCAGGCGCCGCCGTCCATCCGTCATCTTCTGCCGAAATCTTTGGATGTGGCAATGACGCTCGGGGACGGCGAAAATCCCGCAATTCTTACCGCTGTCTATAACGAGGAGTCGTCACTCTTCGCGGTTGAGCGGATCATGGGCGAATTGCTTCCCACAGTTTCGCTTGAGGCCCAGTACGACAAGGCCTTCGATCAAAGCCAGTCGATCAGGGATACCGAGACCACCTCGGTCACTGGCCGTGTCAGCGTCCCGCTCTACCAGGGCGGCAGTGTCTCTGCGCGGGTGCGTCAAGCCAAGGAGACCAACAACCAGCTGAAGCGCGAGGTCGAGGACGCCCGCCTCCGGGTCCATGCGGACGTCATTGCCAACTGGGGAATCTTGCAATCTTCGGGCCCGGCCATCCGGTCCGCGGAGTCCGCGGTCTCGGCCAATAAGATCGCTCTGACCGGTGTCCGGGAGGAAGAAAAGGTGGGGCAGCGCACCACGCTGGATGTCCTGGATGCGCAGCGGGAGCTTCTGAACTCCCAGATTGGGCTCGTTTCGGCCCTGCGCGATAGGGTTGTCGCTGAGTATTCGCTCTACTCAGCAATCGGTCGCATGGATGCCCAAACGCTCGGCTTGTCAGTGCCTTATTATGATCCGTTTGAGCATTATGAGATCATCAAGAACAAGCTTTTTGGCCTAAATCCGCCAGAACCGCCCCTTGCGGGCAACTGAACCATTCCTACGCCTTCACGTTAACCATAGACGCCAAACATCAAGCCAATCGAAGACTTGGCCATTAGCATTGTGTTAAGTTATTGGTTGGGATTGGCTCCGGCAGATTTGGCTGGGCAATGTCAGTTTGAGAGGCGGCAAGGGATTTAGTTATGAGCAGCACCGAGCGCGCTCCCGAACCGACGATGGAAGATATTCTGGCTTCCATCCGTCGGATCATTACAGACGATGAAACAGGCAAGGCCCCCGGCGACAAATCGGCCGCCACGGCGCAAACCGAAGACGAGGGTCTTGAGGGCGAAGCCGATAATCAGATTATCGACGACATCGCCCGCGTCCTGAGTTCCAGCGGCGACGCGCCAGCCAACGAGGACGAGGAGATCATGGATCTCACCGGCGAGCTTGGCGGGCTGGAGCTGGTTGAGGACGATCAGCCCGAAGAACTTCTGGCGACTGCTGAGGTCGTGGACACCACCCCCGAATTCGTCGACGAGACCAAAGAGGTCGGCGACCTGCTGGAGCTGGACGATGTACAGCCCGATGATCTCCAGCCAGATATCGAAGTCGTCGAAACTGTGGAACTCGTCGAGACGGTCGAAGTCGTGGAGTTTGCGGAGCCGACCGAGGCAGTCCCTCAAGCTGAGGAATTTGCCGTGCCGGAAATGCCGCCTGTGCCCGAGATGCCGCCAGTGCCGGCACCGGAGGTCTTTGCGCAAGTTGAGCCGGAGGCGCCCAAGCTGTCTGCCAGCGACGAGGCGGCAAGCGCGCTTGAGCGTGCTATCGCCGCGCTGAAGGCCGGTCAGTCGCCGTCAGCGGCTCCTGCACCAGCCCCGAGTTTCGAGGCACCAGTCCCGAGCTTCGAGGCTCCGGCCCCGAGTTTCGAGGCTGCCGCCGATATGAGCCCCGAGCCGCTTGAGGCAGAGTTTGCCGAGACGCCGACCGGGGTTATTCCGCTGCCTGGCGACATGCCGATGGCGGTCCCCATGGACTCGCCGGCACCGGAATCCGAAACGCATTTGGACCCAGAAGCCGACGCCACTTTGGAATTGGAGCCGGCCTCGGATGCCGCGCTCACGCCTGAGAGCCTTGAGTTCGAAGCGGAGGGCGAGGCCGAGCTGGTTTTGTCGGAGACCGAAACCGAGGATACGACCGTTCTCGAAGAGGCGGAGCCCGAGAGCGCGCCGTTCTGGCCGCCGCAGGACTTTGGCGTGCCGCCAGCCGAGCCGGAACCGGCACCAGTCTTCACGCCGACCGTACCAGAGATTACGTCCGAGGTGCTCGTCACCGAGACCAATGGCGTAGCTTCGCACGAGACACCCGGGTCCAAGACGCTTGAGGACAGTATCAAGGAGATGCTTCGTCCGATGCTGCGCGAATGGCTGAATGAAAACATGCCGCGCATGATCCGCGAGGAACTCGACTCGGACGCGGTGCAACGCAGCCAAGACTGAACTCCGCGGGCAAGATTGGATCGCGGGCAGCACTGTGCAGCGATTGAAACTGAGCGGACGGCCGTGTCTGCACAGACGATCATTGACAGCATGGAAGTTGCGGTCGTAGGACGCGCAGGCGCAGTGTTTCGCCCAGCATCACCATGCTGGGCGGTTCTTTAGAAGCCCACGTATCCAGGCGTTCACGACCGTCCATGCTCGACAAGACATACCAACCAAAGAATTTCGAAGGCCCCGTTTATCGTGCCTGGGAGGGCGCGCGCGCTTTCGCCGCAGGCCGCGGCGACCGCGAGGGTGCAAAGCCATTTGCGGTTGTCATCCCGCCGCCGAACGTCACCGGGTCGCTCCATATGGGGCACGCGCTCAACAACACGCTGCAAGATGTCCTGGTGCGCTTTGAGCGCATGCGGGGCCGCGACGTGTTGTGGCAGCCGGGCACCGACCATGCGGGCATCGCCACGCAGATAGTCGTCGAGCGCCAGCTTATGGAGCGGCAGGAGCCCAATCGGCGGACCATGGGCCGCGAGAAGTTCATCGAACGGATCTGGCAGTGGAAGGAAGAGTCCGGCAACACGATCATCGGCCAGCTCAAACGCCTCGGCTGCTCGTGCGATTGGTCGCGTCAGCGCTTCACCATGGACGAGGGCTTGTCCAAGGCTGTTCGTAAGGTCTTCGTGGAGCTCCATCGCGCCGGATTGATTTACAAAGACAAGCGGCTGGTGAATTGGGACCCGCAATTGCTCACCGCGATCTCCGATCTCGAGGTCGAGCAGATCGAGAGCAAGGGCCATCTATGGCATCTGCGCTATCCGATCGAAGGCGTCACCTTCGATCCGGAAGACCCCTCGACCTTCATCGTGGTCGCGACCACGCGGCCGGAGACCATGCTGGGCGATACCGCCGTCGCCGTTCATCCGGACGATGAGCGTTACAAGCATCTGGTCGGCAAGAACGTGATTTTGCCGATCGTCGGCCGGCGCATTCCGATCGTCGCGGACGAGTATTCGGACCCCGAGAAGGGCTCCGGAGCGGTGAAGATCACGCCCGCGCACGACTTCAATGACTTCGAGGTCGGCAAGCGTCACGGCCTGCCCATGATCAGCGTGCTCAGCAAGGACGCGCGGCTCGATATCGGGCCGGAGACCGATTTCATGCAAGGCGTTGAGATGACGCCTCAGCTGCAAGGCAAGGTCCTCGAATGGAACGGCGTGTTTCGGTTCGCGGCGCGGACTATGATCGTCGAGTGCATGGAAAACCACGACTATCTCGAGAAGATCGAGGCCCATGTTCATGCGGTGCCGCATGGCGACCGCTCGGGCGCGGTGATCGAGCCGTTCCTGACCGACCAGTGGTACGTGGATGCGGCGACGCTCGCCAAGCCCGCCATCGAGGCGGTGAGAAGCGGCCGGACCACCTTCGCGCCGAAGAGCTGGGAGAGCACCTACTTCCACTGGATGGAAAACATCCAGCCCTGGTGCATCTCGCGCCAGCTCTGGTGGGGGCACCAGATCCCGGCCTGGTATGGGCCGGACGGCGAGGTCTTCGTTGCCGAAAACGAGTTCGATGCCAAGGCCTTGGCAAAGGCGCATTACGGCAAGGATGAGCCGCTCGCGCGCGATGAGGACGTGCTCGACACGTGGTTCTCCTCCGGGCTGTGGCCGTTCTCGACGCTGGGCTGGCCCGACGAGACGCCGGAGCTTGCGCGCTATTACCCGACCGACGTGCTCGTCACCGGGTTCGACATCATCTTCTTCTGGATCGCCCGGATGATGATGATGGGGCTGCACTTCATGGACGAAGTGCCGTTCCGCAACATCTACATTCATGCGCTGGTCCGCGACGAGAAGGGCCAGAAGATGTCGAAGTCGAAGGGGAACGTCATCGATCCCCTGGAGCTGATCGACGCCTATGGCGCCGACGCCTTGCGCTTCACGCTCGCGGCCATGGCCGCGCAGGGGCGGGACATCAAACTGTCCGGCGCGCGGGTCGAGGGCTATCGCAATTTCGCGACCAAGCTTTGGAACGCTTCGCGTTTCGCCATGATGAACGACTGCATTCCCGTCGCCGATTTCGATCCCAAGAGCGCGCAGACCACGCAGAACCGCTGGATCGCCGGTGAACTGGAGCGGTCTGTCTCAGCCGTCACCGAGGCGCTCGAAGGCTTTCGTTTCAACGACGCTGCCGGTGCCATCTACCATTTCATCTGGCACATCTACTGCGACTGGTATCTCGAACTCAGCAAGCCGGTTTTCGCCGGCGAGGACGAGGCGGCGAAGGCCGAGACGCGGGCCATGGCGGCTTACGTGCTCGATAAGGCGCTCCAGCTCCTGCATCCGTTCATGCCCTTCGTCACCGAAGAGCTTTGGGAGAAGCGTGCCCCGGAGGGGACACGCCGCGAGAGCCTCTTGATGCTCACCGACTGGCCCACCCATCAGGGGCTCCAGGACGCAAGCGCGGATGCGGAGATCGAGTGGGTGATCCGCCTCGTCACCGATGTACGCTCGGTCCGGGCGGAAATGAACGTGCCGGCCGGCGCCAAGGTGCCGCTGGTGATCTCGGGCGCCGAGGACAAGACCAAAAAGCGTGTCGCCTCCCATCTGGAGACGCTGTCGCGGCTGGCTCGGATCGAGCCCATCGATTTTGCTGAGACACCGCCGGCGGGTTCGGTCCAGATCGTTCTGGACGAGGCCACGATCGCGCTGCCGCTCCAGGGGGTCATCGACATCGATGCGGAGGCAAGCCGCTTGAAGCGCGAGATCGACAAGGTCGGCGCCGAGATCACGCAGATCGATGCCAAGCTCGCCAACGATAAGTTTGTATCCCGCGCGCCACAGCATGTGGTCGAAGAGCAACGGGAGCGCAAAGCCGATGCCGAGACGACCGCGACCAAGCTGGAACAGGCACTGAAACGGCTTGAAGCGGCGCTATAGGAGCTCAGACACGGCTCTGCCAACCTGCTGCGGCAGGCGGTGAACGATCGACGGGCGGGCGCCGAGAGGCCCCGCCCTCTGTCGTTATGGAACGCCGAAAAGTGCGAATAACCGCGACTGTAACTGATTTACAACAAACCAAAGACTTTGCGCCTCGTTTGCGCCATAAAACTTTGTGAAATCGACACTAGTACAGTGGATCATTGGTCTTGTGAGACACTCGCCAAGATTAAGGCGAGGGGGGGCAGGGCAGGGAGCGACTGGCTGATAGGCTTGGCTGAGAGGGATGACCGTCAGCGCGGCTACTGTTGGCCAGCATTAGGTAAATGGACGCAAAGACGTTCGATAAGTCCCGTTTGCCGAGCAGGCACGTTACGGAAGGGCCGTCTCGGGCCCCACATCGCTCGTATTACTACGCGATGGGGCTGACGCGCGGCCAGATTCACCAGCCCTTCGTCGGCGTCGCCACCTGCTGGAACGAGGCCGCGCCGTGCAACATCGCCCTGATGCGCCAGGCGCAGGCGGTGAAGCAAGGCGTTGCGTCCAAGGAAGGCACGCCACGCGAATTCTGCACCATCACGGTGACCGACGGCATCGCCATGGGTCATCAGGGCATGAAGTCCTCGCTGCCCTCGCGCGAAGTGATCGCCGACAGTGTCGAGCTGACCATGCGCGGCCATTGCTACGACGCGCTTGTGGGCCTTGCGGGCTGCGACAAGTCTCTGCCCGGCATGATGATGTCGATGTGCCGGCTCAACGTCCCGTCGATCTTCATCTATGGCGGCTCGATCCTGCCCGGCACGTTCCGGGGACGCCCCGTCACGGTCCAGGACCTATTTGAGGCGGTCGGCCAGTACTCGGTCGGCAACATGTCGGTCGAAGATTTGGACGAGCTGGAACAGGTCGCGTGCCCGTCGGCGGGCGCTTGCGGTGCGCAGTTCACCGCCAATACCATGGCCACCGTGTCCGAGGCTATCGGTTTGGCCTTGCCTTATTCGGCCGGGGCGCCCGCGCCGTACGAGATCCGGGACCGGTTCTGCATGGCCGCGGGCGAGAAGATCATGGAACTGCTCGCGCTCAATATCCGTCCGCGCGACATCGTCACGCGCCGCGCTCTCGAGAACGCGGCGGCTGTTGTCGCGGCGTCGGGCGGCTCGACCAACGCGGCGCTGCACTTGCCGGCGATCGCCCATGAGTGCGGCATCCAGTTCGATCTCTTCGATGTCGCCGAGATTTTCAAGAAGACGCCCTATATCGCGGACTTGAAGCCGGGTGGCCGCTATGTGGCCAAGGATCTGTTCGAGGCGGGCGGCGTGCCGCTTCTGATGAAGACGCTTTTGGACCACGGCTATCTGCACGGGGACTGCATCACCGTCACGGGACGGACGATCGCCGAAAATCTTTCGAAGGTTCAATGGAACCCAGACCAGGATGTTGTGCGTTCTGCTGATACCCCAATCACACCGACAGGCGGCGTGGTGGGGCTCAAGGGATCGCTGGCGCCCGATGGCGCCATCGTCAAGATCGCAGGTCTAGCCAATCTGAAGTTCCGTGGACCCGCACGTTGCTTCAATAGCGAGGAAGAAGCGTTCGCTGCCGTGAGTGCGAAACAATACAATGAGGGCGATGTCCTCATCATCCGTTATGAGGGGCCAAAAGGCGGCCCCGGCATGCGGGAGATGTTGTCGACGACCGCTGCGCTTTACGGCCAGGGGATGGGCGACAAGGTTGCGCTCATCACCGACGGCCGCTTCTCCGGCGCCACGCGCGGTTTCTGCGTCGGCCATGTGGGCCCCGAGGCGGCGGTTTGCGGTCCGATCGCTCTTGTGCGCGATGGCGACATGATCACGCTGGATGCGGTCGACGGCCGGATTGACCTTGAGGTCGACGAAGACGGTCTGGCGGTGCGCGCGGCAAAGTGGAAACATCCCGATCCCACGTTCCACAGCGGCTACATCTGGAAATATGCGCAGCAAGTCGGTGCGGCGCGCGAAGGCGCGGTAACCCATCCCGGCGGTGCGGCGGAAGGGAAGTGCTATGCCGATATTTAGCGCATCTCAGATCGGCGGCGCGCTTGCGGCCTTTATCGTGCTGACGCCCGCAGGCGTGAGCAGCACGGATGCACCGCCGCCTTATACGTCGGCCACCGATGCCTATCGCCAAGGCGTGAACGCCATGAAGGCCGGCCAGCCGGACTCGGCGCTTCCCGCGCTGGAATACGCGGCGGACCATGGTGTCCTCGGTGCACAGCTCAAGCTCGCGCGGCTCTATGCCAAGGGCGGAGCGGTGCCAAAGGACGAAACCAAGGCGTTTCGGTATTATCAGCACATTGCCGATCAGTATGCGGACGTTCCGGCCTCGAGCCCGATCGCCCGTTATGTGGGCGAGGCCTTTTGTGCCCTTGGACAGTTCTATGTCGACGGGATTGCGGACATGCCGCTGTCCCCGGATCCGGCCTACGCCGTGGGGCTGCTGCGTCATGCCGGCGCTTATTTCGGCAATGCTGAGGCGCAGTATCGACTCGGGCGGCTCTATCTGACCGGCACGGGCATGGAGAAGAACCCAACTATCGCCGCGAACTGGCTGACCATGGCCGCACGCAAGCAGCACGCAGGCGCGCAAGCCGTGCTGGGCGAAATGCTCTGGCGCGGCGAAGGCGTCGCACAGCGGCAAGCGCAGGGGCTCGCTCTGCTCATGCTGGCGCGGCGGAACGTGCGTCAAACGAGCGACGACGCCAAATGGATCGTCGAGAGTCACGACAGGACGATCGCGATTGCGGCCCGGTTTACGATTGCCGATGCCGAAGCGTTAATGCCTGGACTGGGCGGCGCGCGCAGCACGGCCACGGCGGTGAGCATCCCGACCGCCCCCGCGGCCACCCGCGCGGTCTCGGCAGCGCAGCAACCCTCGCTGTCCGCACGCTCCGAGCCGCGGCTTGGGCCGGTGGACCTGGTTCCGCCCGCAGCTATGGGACTGTCAGCCGGCTTCGGCGCGTCGGAGTCCGGCATGGGCGGCCTCCAATAGCAGGCCGGCCAACGCTTGCTCCCCTGACTTCCTGATTTTTGCAGAGCCCTTGAGTGTGCTTTAGACCGCCAGCTCCATGACGACCGGCACATGATCGGACGGTTTCTCCCAACCGCGCGGCTCGGAGTCGATGTCGCAGGACACCAGTCTGTCGGCGGCCTGAGGCGAGAGCAGAAGGTGATCGATTCGGATCCCGTGGTTCTTCTGCCAGGCGCCCGCCTGATAATCCCAAAAGGTGAATTGATGCGGTTCGTCGTGACAGGCGCGGAACGCATCGGTAAGGCCAAGATTGACTAGGCTCTGGTATTGCGCTCGTGTCTCCGGCCTGAATAGCGCATCGCTGACCCAGGCGGCCGGATCGTAGACATCCTCCGGCGTCGGGATGACGTTGTAATCTCCGGCGACCACAAACGGCTCCTCATAGGACAGGAGTTCCTTGACCCGCGCCTTGAGCCGCTCCATCCAGGCGAGCTTATAGGGGAACTTCTCGGAGTCCGTCGGGTTGCCGTTGGGCAGGTAGATGTCCACGACGCGCACGACCCCGGACGGGACCGAGACCACGCCTTCGATATAGCGGGATTGCACATCGTCCGGATCGCCGGGCAGGCCGCGAATCACCTCGTCGAAAGGCAGCTTCGACAGAATAGCCACGCCGTTGAAGCCTTTCTGGCCATGGACGGCGACGTTGTAGCCGAGCTCTTCGAAGACTTCGGCAGGGAAGCCTTCGTCCACGCTTTTGATTTCTTGGAAACAGGCGATGTCGGGCGAGGCGGAGCCGAGCCAGGTTTTTACCGTCTCGAGCCGGGCCTTGATGCCGTTGATATTCCAGGTCGCGATTTTCATGCAGCCACATAGCCATGCCCAAATGGGTGGGGCAACCGCGCGGGCGCGGCGCAGGCTAGTTTTACACTAGACCGAGAAGCTTGTGCCACAGCCGCAGGCTGCCGTGGCGTTGGGATTGCTGATCTTGAATTGGGCGCCGATCAACTCGTCGATGAAGTCGATCTCCGAACCAACGATAAAGGGGGCAGATGTCGGGTCGATGGCAACGGTGGCGCCGTCGCGCTCGATCAGCATGTCCTCGGGCGCCGCGCTCTGGATCAGGTCGAAGCGGTACTGGAAGCCGGAACAACCGCCACCCTCGACGCTGACGCGGAAGAGCTCAGCGTTGCTGTCGGCCTTGACGAGTTCGACGATGCGCTTAGCGGCGCTCGGGCTTATGGTGATAGACGGCTCGCTCATCTTCAGTTAGCCACTCCTTCGTGACCTAATGATGGGAATGGCCAAGGGCGTTGTCAATCGGCGAACCCGGACAGAATGAGCATCTGCGGCAACGAGCGGCAGCGTGCGAGGAGCCGGCGGGGATGGACCTTCCTGCAACTGATGCCCTGCTTGCGCCCTACGCTCAGGATGTGCGGCTCAGCCGGGGTCGGCGCATCGCGGAAGACCCAAGCCCCATTCGCCGGCCCTATGCGCGCGATCGCGACCGCATCTTGCACTCGACCGCGTTTCGCCGCCTGAACCACAAGACCCAGGTCTTCATCTACCATGAGGGCGACCACTTCCGTTCGCGCCTGACCCACAGCCTGGAAGTCTCGCAAATCGCACGGAGTATCGCCCGGGCGCTCCGGGTCGACGAGGATCTGACCGAGGCGGTCGCGCTTGCTCACGATCTCGGCCATCCGCCGTTCGGGCATGCCGGTGAACGGGCGCTCGATGCCGCTATCGCCGACGCGGGCGGCTTCGATCACAACGCCCAGTCCCTGCGCGTGGTGACGAAGCTCGAACGGATTTACGGCGGCTTCGATGGGTTGAACCTCACCTGGGAAACCCTGGAAGGGATCGTCAAACACAAGGGCCCGCTGGGCGGGAGGGGGACGCCCGTCCCGGAGCCCATTCTGGACTATTGCGAGACGCATGATCTCGGGCTCAACAGCTTCGCCTCGGTAGAAGCCCAGATCGCCGCGCTGGCGGACGACATCGCCTACAACGCGCACGATATTGACGACGGTTATCGCGGGGGGTGCTTCTCGTTTTCGGACCTTGCCGGCATCCCCTTGGCTGGACGCTATCTCGACGAGCTGGACGCGACCTATCGCGACCTCGAGCCGGCGCGCCGCCTCTACGAGCTCAAACGGCGCCTGATTACCGCCATGGTCAACGACGTGCTCGAGGAAACACTCAAGCGCCTTGAGCAATTGCCGTCCCAGAGCGCGGACGGCGCGCGGGCGGCCAATGGAGCGATGGTGGCATTCTCCGGGGCCATGCGGGCTGAGCTCGACCAGCTCCGTAAGTTCCTGTTCGGGCGGGTCTATCGCCATCCGCGCGTGATGCGGATCATGGGCGATGCGGAGGATATCGTGGTCGAACTCTTTGACCTTTACGCGCGCGATCCTGGTGCACTGCCGCCGGAGTGGCGCGAGGAAGCGCGCGGGGGAGATCCGCGTGCCTCGGCCCGTCACGTGGCCGACTTCATTGCCGGGCAAACAGACCGCTACGCTATCGCCGAACACCGCCGATGGTTTGACGCGACCCCGGATTTACGATAGTCGCGCGCCAAACACCTTCCGGAGCATTCATGGACGTTTTTTCTGGGTTCCACGGCCACGTCTTGGCGGCCGTTCAGCAGCTGAAACACGATGGCGTCGTGCCGAAAGACGCGAACGTGGATGGGATCGCGCTGAGCGCGCCCAAGGATGCCGGCCATGGGGACCTTGCCACCAACGCCGCCATGGTGCTGGCGAAGCCGGCGAAGATGCCCCCCCGCGCGCTGGCCGAGCGCATCGCGCCTTTGCTCGCCTCGGACCCTTTCGTCGAGAACGTGGAGATCGCCGGGCCCGGCTTTATCAACCTCACCCTGAGACAGGCCTTTTGGCCCAGCGTGCTGCGGATGGTGCTGGAACAGAGAGGCGCGTTCGGCCGCAGCGCCATTGGCAAGGGGGAGGCGGTCAACGTGGAGTATGTCTCCGCCAATCCAACGGGCCCGATGCATGTGGGCCATTGCCGCGGCGCGGTGTTTGGCGATGCGCTGGCTAATCTTCTCGCCTTCGCAGGGCACGACGTGACGCGTGAGTACTACGTCAACGACGCTGGGGCGCAGGTGGACGTCCTCGCGCGCTCCGCGTTCCTGCGCTACCGGGAGGCGCTGGGTGAAGACATTGGGGAGATCCCGGAAGGGCTCTATCCAGGCGATTATCTGAAATCGGTGGGCGAGAACCTTGCGAGCAATCACGGGCGCGATTTGCTGGACATGCCCGAGGCCGAATGGCTCCCGGCGGTGCGCGGTGTCACCCTGAGAGCCATGCTCGGCATGATCGAGGAGGATCTGGCCCAACTCGACATCCGCCATGACGTATTTTTCTCCGAACGTTCGATGATGGAAGGGGAGGACGAGGTCGCCGAGACCATTGCTGATCTGAAATCGAAGGGGTTGGTCTACGAGGGGCGTTTGCAGCCACCCAAGGGCAAGCTGGACGAGGACTGGGAAGACCGGATCCAGCTTCTCTTCCGCGCCAGCGAGTTCGGAGACGATCAGGATCGCCCCCTGGTCAAAGCCGATGGCTCGTACACTTATTTTGCCGCGGATATCGCCTATCACTTCGACAAGTTCAGACGCGGCTTTAAGTCGATGATCGACGTCTGGGGGGCCGACCATAGTGGGCATATCAAGCGCATGCAGGCCGCCCTCAAGGCGCTCACCGACGGTGCCGGCGATCTCGACGTTAAGATTTGCCAGCTTGTTCGGTTGTTCAGGTCAGGCGAGCCTGTAAAGATGTCCAAGCGTGCGGGGACGTTTGTGACACTGCGGGAGGTCGTGGACGAGGTCGGGGCAGGCCCGGTCCGGTTCATGATGCTCTACCGGAAAAACGATGCGCCGCTCGATTTCGACTTCGCCAAAGTCACCGAGCAGTCGCGGGACAACCCGGTGTTTTATGTCCAATACGCTCACGCGCGGGCGAGTTCGGTCCTGCGGAATGTTGCCGAGGCATTTCCGGACCTTGCGTTGGAGGGGGAACAATTGGCATCAGCTGATCTCGATCGGTTGAACGATGAGGGCGACCTCGCGCTGATCAAGCGCATGGCCCAGTTTCCCCGTATTGTGGAGGCTGCAGCTCAAGCACACGAGCCCCATCGCATCGCGTTCTATCTTTACGATCTTGCCGGAGACTTCCATGGTCTTTGGAACAGAGGCAAAGACTTGCCACAATTACGTTTTATTCACCAAACTGACCGAGAGTTAACCCGTGCTCGTGTTGCGCTGGTGGTAGCCACACAGCAAATCTTGGCGTTGGGATTGGGGATCCTCGGCGTTCATGCAGTGCACGAGCTGCACTAGCTGAACTTTAGAACGCGGGGATGGTTCGAGGGCAGTAACCATGTCCGCGCAAGATGGTGGGTTCGGCGGTCGAAATGCCGGACCTTCTGTATTCGATTCAAACTTTGCCCAAGGCGCTAACGCGCAAGGGTAGAACGCGGCAAGCACGTCTGGGGTTCCATCGTGGGGGACAGGCCAGGCAAACACCGGAAAGAGTGAGGTACCTCCATGGTTCAAGGAGCCGGCCGGCCAGGTCAGCCAAATCCAGGACAGCAATCCATTTTTGGAAATGGCGGTCCTTCGTTTGCGCAGATGCCGTCCTTCAACCCGGTGACACGCGGCGGTCAGCAGCCCGCAGCCCCCGCCCAGCCCGCCGCGCCGCAGCCAGCTCCGGCAGTGTTCAGCCCTCAGCCACAGGCTTACGCCGATCCCGCCTTGCATCATCCTCATCCCGCACAGCCTCAGGCCCCGCAGCCTCAAGCCCCGCAGCCTCAAGCTCCACAGCCTCAGGCGTATGCCGGTGGTCAGGATTTACACTCTCAGCCACAAGGTCAGCCGCAGCCCCAGGCTTACGCGACGCCCGCAGCCCCGCAGGCCGGCGCGCCCAACCGCAAGCTTCCGGATTTCGGTGCCGTTGACCCCGGCTTTCCGGATTCGATTTTCGGCGATGTGAAGCTTGGCGCAGGGCTCGAGGACCACACCGCACCGCTGGCGGACGAGCCGGCGGCGGATGCCAGTTTCCCGGACGAGGACGCATCGTTCCCCGAACCCGCGGCCCCAGCGGCCGCTTATCAAGCCGCACCGGCAGCCTATCAGCCCGAGGCCTATGCGCCGCCGCAGCCGGAAGCCTTTGCGGCTCAGCAGCCCGAGGCCTATGCGCCGCCGCAGCCCGAGGCCTATGCGCCGCCGCAGCCGGAGGCCTATGCGCCGCCGC
>Ga0209013_10002692_pt1 | contig 16021 bp, 36 predicted proteins | sample Cruoilmetagenom2_FD_187291 | JGI IMG/M metagenome (GOLD analysis project Ga0209013, IMG submission 187291) | Oil polluted marine microbial communities from Coal Oil Point, Santa Barbara, California, USA - Sample 2 (SPAdes) (version 2) | ecosystem: Environmental > Aquatic > Marine > Oil seeps ... | reverse complement strand
ATTATTAGTTCCAAAGTATAAATCTAAAATATATTTGTTCCATTGTACTTTAGTTATTTTTGATTTCAATTAAGTTCCTATTTATTACGTCTTATTTTTTATTAGGTTTTATGAAATATGCTCATTAACTATGTCTATCAACGGACCATATTTTTAAATTCTTCATATTTTGAATTTCTATCGGTAATACACTTATTTTAGTATTACGCATTAAAAGTTTCTTTAAATTTTTTAATAAGATTACTATGATCACCTTTGTAAGGTTCTCTATTATTATCAATATTTAAAAGATTAGTTTTATATTTATCCCAATTAATACCCTCTGTACCTTCTAATTTTTTTCTATAAATAAATATAGGGTTAAAAACATTTCTAATTCTACTTCTAAATGATTTATCCATAGTTTTATAACCCTTAGTGTGAGTACCTTGGTAATGCCATATCCACATATCTCTATATTCAAAATCGGTGTTGGACATAATATTCATAAGACTAGGCGCCATACTCGGTTGACCAAATATAATACAATGAGATCCCGGTTTAAGAATTCTATAACACTCACTCCATATATCCTCATTAGGCAACCCTTTATCCCATACAGGGTTTATCCCAACCCCATATGGGATATCACTTACAAGAGCATCCACTGAATCATCACAAAACTTTTTTAATTCCTCTTCTGATTTACCACAAATTAAACTAAACCTATTATTAAACATCAAACGGAGCCTTCCATGATATAAGTTTTCTAATCTTAAGATTTACAAAATTACCGTACCCACCATTAGTTATTTTTTGTATAAATGGATTATGCAGATATTTTCTAGATAAATATAAATTAAAATTATCCAATTCACTATTTATAATACTAAAATATTCCCTACAACCAACAAAATCTTCTCTATTAAATCCCCAATAAGACCCATCAACTATTCTATAATCCACTACAAGATTATTACGCTTATCCACACACACTATCACCACCATAACATCCATAAAACTGTTTAAAAATTCATCATTCCAAGAGGGATCAATATCTTTTTTATTCACAACATCTTTAATTTTAGCAACAGTTGGATAAATAGTGGCATTACCTATAATAGTCTTTGGTAAATGATACAAATTTTTTCTTTTAGAAAAACTAACTTTCTCAGATTTTAATTCAACTGCTACTAATGTATTTAAATTGTATGTATCAAAAGGATCCTGACTACCGTTTATTACCCATTCACCCACATTACCAAACTCCTCTCTTAAATAATTTGTCAAACGTTCAGTATTTTTATCATTATATGATTGTGGGTACCACTCTGTGCCAGTATCTTGCAAATTAAGTAAATGGTCTTCAACAGTAATTGCAACCATCTCTTTATTACCACCAGATACCATACCATCAACAATCTTAATCTTACACTTTTCATTGTTATCTACGCAATCTCTAACCTTCGTAATAGCACCAACAATGGGCGTATGATTACCTTCAATGGCCTTCTCCATTTTTAAACCAAATAAATTTTCCATAATTCTTTACCTCGTAATTCTTAAAATTTGGATTTTCTCAACCCAGTTATTTATATTATAGAACAATTCTACCATTTTGCTAGACAATTTATCTATTTTTCTTTCGAATTTTAGTCTTACTGTCAAAATTTATAGGTTTTTTACCTACCCATTTGATAAATCTCTTTACATCCCTCTGGTCTTTTAGCTTACTTATGGTGTTGTAAAACATCCCCAATTCCTTGTTCGTGAACAACGCATGAATTTGCTTATGGCACACCGAATGCAAAACGACGGTAGGCTTATGCGAACCGCCGTTAGCTTTTGGCACCAAGTGGTGACTACTTTCACACCCTTTTACAATTTCTCTACCACATAATTCACAATTCATAATAAATCCTTACGAACTTCTACGATTACGTCTAGTGCCACGTTTAGTACTACGGCGGGTCTTAGTAGTCTGTTTACTACCAGGCTTACATGGACCGGCGCCACGGCCGGTTTTAGGCCCCTTACCATTTGGGCCAGTTCCATCTCTTCTAGGCATATTTATCACCCCCATCTATTATATATCAAAAATCGTACTGAATCTAGACTCACTAAAAGGAAAGTACTTAGCTTCAGGTAACAATTTTATCATCTTATCAGCAGATGCTATATCCCAACTATGAATAACTATTGTAGAGCCATAATTAGGATTATCTTTATGGTGAACCAAAAATTCTGCTACATCACAACAATTGCCACCATAAGGCCCCAACTCGCCGCCTAAAAACAAATAGTCATAAAAATTTTCAATCATATATCTAACAGCATCGTTAGAATTCTCAGTAATATCTAAATTCTGGTGACCAAATCTCTCTATAAAAAATATAACTCTATCTGTTAAATAATCAACCACCAAAATGTTTTTGTCTCTCATAGCTCTCCTCAAGTTTGGTAAGGTGGATGGATAGGAACACCCACCATACCTATATATAGACAACATTCTGAGGAACACGTGCATAAAAACGTGAGCAACTTTTCACGTTAGTATAAACTGTTAGGACGCGGTAATACCAGCATGTTCCAGCTGCTACAGAATGTTGGTGCTATTAAACACCAAGCCTATTCTTTACATGTTGTGTCTGAGTAAACCTTGTGTAACGCTCGCCACTTTCAGCCCGCCAAGACCCAAGTGTACGTCCATTAGCGTAGCGTCTTTGAAACCTAATAGCTTCAGAACTTCTACCCAAAAACTTAGCTAAGTAACTATTCATTTTTGGAGTATCTGGAGTAACTAAAACAGCAGCAATATCCACATCTGACCAAGCCTGTCCAGCACTATCTTCTCCACCATACCAAAACAAATTAGCATTGCCATACCTACGTTTCTTCCACTCTCTGCGGTACTTAGCAGTATTAACCATCCACCACGCAGAAGCATCCCGTTCCAAATTCGAACCGTCTTTACTTCTTACAGCAGCTTCAAAGTTTTTAATAGCTGCTTTGAACTTTCCTGTGGCCATATAGGCCAAACCCTTTTCCAATTTACTTCTAGTCCTGTTTGTTCCAAACATAATAAATCCTCCTGAATTCTTTTTTTATTCCTATCCTTCTATTTTTTTTCCACAAAACATACAATTATGAAATTTAACACCAAACCTTTCAATATTAGTTCCTTTATCTGTTTTATCTAACTCTACCCATGCTAATATCCAATGATTATCTTCTTTCTTGAACACATCATTGTGATCCATCATATATTTCATTTCTGGGCAATCGCATGGATATTCCATTAAAATATTGTCTCCTGACATTCCCTTTTATTAGCAGTTTTGTCTTTATACTCCCTTTGCGGTTCTATAAAATATTCAGAAATTCCAGCAAGTCTGTTTTCTGCTTTCTCAATATATTCATGGTCTAATTCATACCCAAGATAGTATCTTTCTAACTTCTTAGCAGCTGCTGCTGTCGTACCTGACCCCATAAATGGGTCGAACACAACATCCCAAGGAAAACTATACGCTTTTACACAAAATTTAACAAATTTCTCTGGAAACATCGCCTCATGTAATTTATTATTCTGCACAGATCGTACTTTCCATACACCATGCACATACTTCTTCCAATCTTTTTTATTTATCCACCGCCCATCGGACGGAGATTTATCTTGTCTAGCTGTTTTTCCCTTCCTAAAAACAAATACATATTCCCATGCAGGTAGGATACGATATTCCGCATGTTGAACTTTATCATGAAAAGTTACATGAGAGCTGTTTGCCCACGGATCGTCTTTTTCCCATACAATTCTAGCATGCAAATATGTATCTAAATTTCTTAACGAATCTACTAACTTAGGAATCACCATCACTTCTTCAGGAAAACCACCATTATATCTGGATCCGACAGCAATATCTCCTATATTTATAATTATTTTTCCACCAGGAACTGTTACCCTCACAACTTCCTGAAATACTTCACGAAGCATCTCAAAATAAGATTCTAAAGTAGGTAAATACTTTTCATACTTCTTACCTACATAGTAAGGAGGCGAAGTAACTGTCAAATGCACACACTCATCCTCAATCTCTCGAAGATTACGTGAATCACCTTGATAAATTCTGTTTAAATTCATAATACTCCTTACAATATTTATGAAGTGAGCAGTGTTTTTTAGATACGTATGTCTCTATACCAAAACAGGGCATCTTTGTTTTAGCCCATTTAGCAAAACATTCTATACACAAACCACTGCTACCTATATCTGGGCCATCGCCCCACACTTTACCGCATCTAAAACAGTGGAATGTGGTGGGTACGGTGTGCTTACTGTCACACATACCTTTTTACTAACTCCATTTATATTATAGAATAAAATCAAACTTTTGCTAGATAAAAAATGAATTAAATATTAAGCAAATGGGTTAGCAGGGGCTGTCCCAGGAACCCAAGTATTACCCTGCCATATCCAACGAGTATCACCAGAAGCACCACCACTTTTCTTACCAAAAGAGTTGTATCCTTCAGATGGGTAGTTTCTATATTGAAGCATTCCATCAGCAGCAACTTCGTCCTTATCCATAACGTCATCGGTAACTACATCTATATCGCCAAGACCAGTAATCTGCAACCAATCATTCAGAACTCTGAAATTAGGATTCTGCTGAGTACCAATCCCATCTTTTCCATAAGGATTGTAATTAAATAGTGACCAATCAACGCCGTGGCCTAAAAATCCATCATTAATAACCCTTGGTGGATTTATTTTAGGATCGGGACTCCCAAAAGTAGTTTTTGTGCGGTCATAAGTCATTCTTGCGCCTACAAAATACATATTGTAATTAGATATTACACTACTAGGTGAACGATTAGAATGAATCTGATCACCCTCAAATACCCAAGTACTCCCAATATCTTGAGGATTTAACTGATAATTATCAAATTGATTTGTTGCCATCTCTATTCCCTCCAAAATTTTTACAATAAAAAAGGTTAGTAGATAAAATCTACTAACCCTTCATCTATATTATAGAATACAATTTCAATTTTGCTAGATAGAAAGTGAAATTAGTAAAATAAATATAATCATCAAAAAAAATAATTATGGAGGAGGTGGTTTTTCAAAAAACTACCAGCAAGATTACAAGCACCATCAACAGGATATTGGAATATCGTCCTAGATCTCGGTAATGGAACTACAACTATCAAGCATTCCATCAGAATTATTAAATCTTAAGGATGAAATAATACTATCAAGTTCAGAAACAAACTCTTTACTAACATTTGGTGTAAAAATTCCATGTGTCCAAACAAGGTCGTTTATTTCATTCCGTACAGTGATGTCAAATTTAATATTCATAATAAAAACCTCCTTATTTATAACAAATCGTTTGAGCAGACAGGAACAAGTCAGTGCCTTTTACATCTATAGAACGCCTGCTGCTCAACTCAAACGTTATGTCTTTTGTACCTATATAAATTATATATAGGCACTTTAATGACTCTAGGCATTTTTGAACGTGGCGCCTTCTAAACGTTCAATGAATTACCAATGCCTATGACTAAAGGAGGACCCTTAATGGTAATCAAGGTCCTATTACTGATAATCTCTTTGATTAGATTAATCCTTGAACTCATCAGCGGGGCGTTATGTTTTTAAAACCCAGCTAATCTTACAACTCTATGTAATTCTTTCAATATTTTATCCCAACCAATAATTACATGCTTAGGCCATTCAGATTCTTTAGTTTTCCTGACTGCTGCATTAATTCGTGTGGTTTGATCATAAGCCTGCCATTTACCACTAGGATTCATTTTATTTAAATCTCTACGCCTATCATAAATTTCCCTAAAATTGATCATAAAAGGCGTACCATCCCTATCAATTTTTATCCAATATTGTGGAATATCATTACGCCAATAGTCCAACTTGCGCAGAAGGGCAGTTATTTCAGTCATACCATCTAAGATAGAATATCTTTTAGATTTATGTTCTTCAAGTTCTAGTTCTGCTATCAAACAACCTTTAGCGCCAGACCTACTACGTCTTTTATACTGACCTATGAGTGTAACATCAATAATTCTTTTTCTTCCTGTCTTTTCAATTAACTTTTCGTACTCTGCTTTCTGTACCTCAACTCTTGGATGTCTATCTTTACACCAAGTTACAATCTTGTCTAAAACCTCTGGCTCACTTCTTGGTACTTTAGCTTTTTTAGGCATGTAACATCTCCTTTTTTTACGGCTCAATCGTTTCTTAACAGTATCACCGTTATAACCATTCTCTAATGTCAGCAATATTTTCCCCCTTAGAATTTTTCTCCACTTCTAAATCGATATATATCTAATATTTTACCTTCCCAAAATCTTAATTCAACACCCGATTCTTCAAACATAATTCTACTACGTACTGCATGTTCTAACCACTGCGCATAGTTGTTATCATCCCAGGACTTGTCTACTATAACCTCAGCAATACCACAGTTAATTATACCCCAAGCACAGTCATTGCAAGGAACTCCATTTGTGTACATCCTACACCCTTTAACGGGAATTCCCACCATGGCAGCATTATAAATAGAATTTCTTTCGGCGTGGGAAAACCAAAAATATTTTTCCGGTCTTTGTTGTCTTTCAGGCACATCATCATTAATGTGTCTTGGAAAACTATTATACCCAGTAGATCTAATCTCATTATCAGGCCCAACTATAACAGCCCCAACATGAGTACTCTCGTCCTTACTACGCATAGCTACTAAATACGTCATTGTCATAAAGTAATCATCCCAATCAATTTTTTCCATCAATCATCTTCCTCCAATTCGAATTCTGCCAAATTTTCAATCAAATCCTGTACATATGCCTTTAATTCATATAAATAATCCATATCCATTACTACAATTTGCTTCAAAATATCTTCTAATAAAATTTTCAATTCATCTATATCACCATCTGTTTTGTATTGCTCTATTTCTGGTCTACCCATCATTATAATCGCCATATTCTTTTGCCTCCGCAGCCCTAGTTATTTTCAAGAACTCCAGCCTAGCATTTAAATCTTTAGCTTGCGCAGGATCTTTACACATCAATACATATAATACATAAGAATCACCGCACAAATCACAAATCACATCAACATCAATAGCACAATTATCTGTTAACAAACTACTAATATCATACTCCCCATGAAAATCACACTTATCACAGTAAAACTTCACAACATTTTGGTTGTCGTAATCGACTACTATCATTATACCCTCTCCTCAAATGTGATAATATGTTTATCTAATTTCTTTTCAATCCGCTCACAATAATCACTGTCCAGGTCTGCTGAAATCCAATCCCTACCCAACCTTCGACATACATCTATTTCCGACCCACTACCAGCAAACAGTATTAAAACCACATTCCCAGGCATAGTAACGCTTTTAATTAATAATGCCGAAATCCTATCAGGAATAACGCATGGATGGTCTGTTTTTTTATACCATTTACTTACATTCTTAACCAAGTCGGCATAAAACCAAGAGTATGGAGACCTGCCCTTACTACCATTTTTCATTAACTTCCTTATCCGTTTGTCATTTTGGTTAATGTAAGGCTCTGCTACATTTTCCTTATAAAATTTACTTTCTTTTGACTTCATACAATGTAAAATTGACCTGTGGGCAGTGGTAAATCGTCTTGGTGAGTGCCCAATGTTTGAATTATAAATCCACACGTATTCTTGTACATCGTAATAAGCGTTGTCCAAAAATCTTGCCCATAAATAAGCATTATTACGTGGATAATTGATAAAAAACGCACTCCCAGTGGACTTTAATACCCGCGTCGATTCAGCAGCAAGGGATATATAATCACCTATGTATTCATTAAAAGCTTTGGTATAACTTACCCCACCATACTTAACGCCTTTATTATAATCAACATCTGAATAAATACAATCTACCGATTCATCAGGTAACTCTCGTATTAATTCACCTATATCTTTATTATGTATCTTATTTAGAAATTCCTTCATAATCCCCACCTTTAAAATATTCTATGATTTCCTTGCTTGCTTTTAATACGAGACTCGGTGTACACGGAATAGTATCAGCACCATCTGTTGTTTCAATACTATACACCGCACCCTTACCAAACTTAAACATAATTAATTCTTTTGCCCACTTAACAAACCTATCTCTAGATCCAATAGAATTAGCATAAACAACAGTAATACTATCATCTTTTATACCAACAGAATAAGAACTAAGTCTTCCTTTAATATAGTAATACTTATGTTCTAATGTTTCAAATTTACTTTCATCTAGATAACCATGAAAGATCCAAGCAGATCCAGAATGCAAAGGCGGCTCCCATTTAAAAAAATGAGCATAATCAAAAGGTTCTTTGTTAGGTATCCAACCAGCCATATCACAAAAACTTGGGTAATTAAAAGCTCCAAGATCGAAAGCTATATCATTGTCCATTTGATATTTTATCATCGGTAACTCCTATACCCACAGCTTTCTGATCTAATACACTGTAAGTAACTTCATGCCAGTCATAGAATTTACTACGCTTCTGTTTAGGCAGACTTATTTTCCAGTATAACTTATAATACTGATACTTAATTGTTATCCATAGTTGATATAACTTCGTCATTATTGTCTCCTGGTTTTACATCTTTTAATTCGTCCAACTGTTCCATGTTTTCTTCATGTTTCTTTTTATCTAAATATATTTTATTCTGACCCTCATCAGCTGTATCATAAAGTTCAAAATCAAACCGTAGTTTTTTAACGCTATCGAGAAATTCAAAATCAGTAAATACCGCTCTATGACTTTTAGTAGATAAACCCACTATACCATCAATTATAAACCTTATAGTGTCACCTAATTTCTTTGGATCTTTTTTAATTTCTTCCCAACGCTCTTCTTTAAACTCTATTGAAAACCATACAGAACTACTACTAGTCGAATTAGTTTTTTTATAAATATCTTCAAACATTTTATCTCTCCAATTAATTATAGTCTATATAACCATCCAACATACCTCGTTTTATGTAAAATTTCCCATCTTTTTCTACATATTCTCCCGGCATTAACATGGCATTATATATCTCTTCTTTTGTTGTCTCAATCCACGGGTTGAACTCGTTCGCATCCAATATTACTTCACTACACGGATTAACCACACTGCAACAAACCTCATCATTCATCCATACTTTTATAGTTTTATAATCATCCTTAGTCCAATACTCCGTTGCTGGATAGCTACAGTATTTTGTTGCATCTGGAAGCATATTTGCAATGTTTTCTCTATCCCCTTTAGACAATATAACCATAATTGGTTCGTTTTCGCCATCATAAATTCTATCCCCCACTTTTACCTTCATTCTAATTCTCCTTGTAATAATGATTAATTACGGTTCTCAAACTAGCAGGTTTCAATCCAGGCCACCCCTCTGCAAATTCTAAATACTTACTGTCTTTTTCGGAAGCATTTACATACATAGGAATGTCCCTAATTCTAACTTTTATCTCGTAACCATCCCCGTCTTTGACAAACCTTCTAATTTTTAACCATTTATCTGTTCCAGCACCAAGTTGGTTAGTTCCTGTTGCCCTCACATAAAATTTGAGCTTCTTTTTATCCGGCTGAGTAGCACCATAAAGCATTACTTGATCGCCTTTACTCATTATACTGCTCCTAAAACTTTCATTTGGTTTGCCAACCACCAAACTCCGCCTTGGCTTTTAGGTCTAACTATTTTTTCATAATCCTCTATTTTTACCTTCATCCACACCCTGTCTCTCATTGATAGGTGCGGAGCTTCGGGCTTTGATGTAGTATGCCACCCTGGTCGCACAGCAAACCCCTTAGTAGGATGGTTTTCTGAGTGCAGCCACTCTCCTATAGGTATAATCTGCCTTCTATTAATAAAAAGTGGCCCAAGTGTACCATTTTTTCTTTTTTTTAATAATTTATAAGCTATCATTATTTAACACCACCACCATCATCACATTCCACAGTCCATACTTCGTCTTCAGTTCTTCGATACGGGCCCTTAGTTACTACCCATTCTGTAACTCCACCTAATCCGATTACCGGCGTACCATCTGGATCAAACATTCTAAATTTGTCATTGACTTCAAGTTCTTTGAACTGAATTTCTGACCATTCCTTGTTTCTAAACACCTCTACTTTTCTTAATTCTTCCATTTTTGTACTCCTTTAATCATGAACTAGTGTGACAATGAACGTAACTTTATTACGATCAGTATAGTGATTTAAAGCGTATCGTAATTTGTATTCCATCTCTAACCATTCTATTTCTTCATCATTAATAGACAATCCCCTATCTCTAATAACCCCATCATCACGTATCCTAGGAAGATCTAGACATCTATAAGTTGACGGAAATAACATATGATTTGCGTATTCTTTTATCAACTCTTTAGCTTTAGCTTCACAATAATAACTGGTTCTTATTTTAGAATCAAAATAATCTACAGCAACTGGGCTTATATACACATTATTAGTACCGTATTTATCAAAAAGTTCTTCTTGTGTTAACATAATACCTCTCTATAATAGTTTGTAAATTAACAGGTTTTAATCCAGCTAATTTATTTTGTATAAAAAACATCACCGCAGTATTTACAAGTCATTTCGCATGAAGGCCAACTACCACAAGTTACTTCATATTCATGTTCCCCATCAGGTGACTTAGGGCACTTATCTCCAGCGTCACTGCCATATGATCCTGCATCTATTGAGCTACTCATCTTTATTAACCTCGGCTAAAAATTTATACTTTATGTCTTCTCGCATATGATCAAAAATCAAATCAAAATTAGATTTCAAAAAATCTTTATCTTCAATTCTCGATATACTCCATTCTGTATTGTGTGCTCTACAACGCATAGTCATTTGTACATTCTGACCTTCCTTATTAAAATAAAGGCTCGGTTCAACTACACATTCAATTCTACTAATAAAATTTTTCATTTTAATTCTCCTTCTAATTCTTTACACTACCCACCACAGCATATACAAAAACTTCTGGTTTACCATCTCTCCACACAACACGTTCACCGCCTCTGTGTATAGAACACATACACTGGTTAAGATTAACTTCACTTCCATCCGGTTTAACCATAGTATCTGCTTTTATTATACCAAATATTCTTTTATGGGTAGATATACGACGAAATACTAGATCATTAACTTTGTCATTAAGCATGTAACCAAACCTATTACGACGTATATAAGAACGATGGCCTCCTTTGCCTTTCAACAAAAACTGCATATCTTTAGAACACGTCTTACTTATCCACTCATTAGCAAAATCTATAGCAGCTCTGGATTCCTCTTCAGTAAGTTCTTTTTGTATCTCGATTTGAAATCCTTTAGTCATTTTAATTCTCCTTCTTTTTCCCACACAAAACAATCTACTTCCCAAGCACCGTTATATCCTATTTTAGCATCCATTATGGCTTGATATTCTTCAATTACATATTCATTATCATAACCAGTGGTAAATCCAGTCGAAGGTATAGAATATATCCTAAACATGTCGCCAGATTTAACTTTACTAATAGTAGATAACTCCCACTCACCGTCTTCTCTTTTAATCCGCACCTCTCTATCGGTTTCAAAGTTCGGTTTTCTTTCCCACTCTTCTTTATATATTTGTGGCTCTACTTTTCCGTCTTCTCCAACTATTTTCATTATATTACATAACTCCTATGCGTATCAATAACAAACTTTTCTACCAACTCCCTGTTAGGACTATGTGGTAAATTAGTAGTATCGTACAAACCTTCTACTTCTTTTTCAATTACATCAGCTAATGATAGAACTTCACTCATTGAATACTTCCCATGCCTAATATCACGCAATAAATATCTGCTCTGAAGAGGAAATTTTAAATCCCCGGTCAATAATAATTCTTGGCCCTCTTTCAACAATCTAATTAAATTCATAGCAAATTTCACGTCGTAGCCATATTTGGAAACTAATTCTTGCCTGCTACCAAACTTAGCTAGTCTAGCAGCCAACATTTTTTTAGCTTTTTTAATAGTAACTGTAACAGGCATGTTTACATCACCTATAGTCACATGGTCTTTCTTTCTAACAAAAATTGGATGATGTTCTATATCTAACAAGAACTGTTTATCAGTACTGTGGTCGATATAGTCAATCGCCTCCAATAATTTTTCGTAATTCTCAAGTTTGATTACCATTTTATGTTTTTGAGAAAAAGCATAACCTAAAAACCTATGTTTGATCCTCGTAGATAAGAATTCATGTCTCAAATTCAGCAATTTATACCCAATATCGTTAGCAAATAAAACATTAACAGGATTAACAAATAGAATTTCCAAAACGTTGGGATTATTATCCAACGATAATCGAGCAAACTTCTCCAAAGTGTGGGCTTTAAAATCTATAGCATCTTTAGTGTTCTTACCATCAGCATCCTTAGACTTAACGCCAAGATCAACCTCCCCTTTTGGGATACGATTCAGTCCTAACAAATATTCAGCATCAGGCACAAAAATTCCTATGAAATCCTCATCTGATTCCGGCGTAGATGTACCATAAAGATGACTTCCCACTCTTACTTTTAAGATTAAATTTTTTAATGCTAATTCTTGTTCTTTCATTTTACTACTCCATAAATTCATCATCAAACCCAATAAATATTCCAGTATTATTTACATATGGATTATAATATATCCAACCGCCTGGAACTCTAAGTACTCTTAGGGGCAAACATTCAAATTCACTACCAGAACCACGTTTTGCAATTATTGGATCAGCTATCAATTCCTCATTCAGTTCCATATCATAAATACTTTTTCCAAACTTATGTTTTGAACTGTCAGTCATAATTAACCCCCTAACATCTGAACTTCAAACCATTTTTTAGATACTATATTTTTTCTCATATAATCTTGCTCTTCATATAAATCTTTTGGACCGCCGTAAATCCTTTTTTCCACTAAAACATCATTTATAGCAGCATTTACTTGTTTAGCACAATCTTCCGGCAACATACCACCAGTACCCGTACCAAGGCCTGGAAAAACTATACTCAATGCATTTATACGTAATGCCTCTATGAGTGCTGCTTTAGCCGCTAGATACGCATTTATAGTATGAGATATGTTCTCTGGTACCCTCATAGTTGGAGCCGCTATCAGATATATATACTTCACAAGTTGTGGTGGGTTAAAAATCTTGACAAAAGTTGCTTGGCCTATAAGCAACTCGTGATTAAAATTTAATCCTATATTTCGTCTAAGATCCTCCTCTATAGATTTTCCAAGATAATTTCTATAATGTAAGTCTATTCCACCAGTCATAAACCCGAATGAATTTGCAGGACTTACTAAAGCTTCAGCATCTATGGACATTATGTCCTGCCTAGTAACAGTTACAAAATCATGGTGACCACAAAATAATTTCCAAGCATTAAATAGATCATCTTCTCTAGCGCATAAATATATTTCCATACTAATTCTCCTTATGCTTTAACAGGTTTTTCTAACTTGGTTCCCGCTATACCAATAATCCAAGTTTCGCCAGTCTCAACATCTACTTCCATATTAAACTCTACTTCATACAAACTATAAACAAAATCATCTGAGGCTTTTTCTGACAAGCCTAATTCTTCTGCTTTTTCTCTGTTGCTACTTTTGTCACTATGTAAATACGTCAAGTAAGATTTTCTAACCGATTCCATTTTAATTCTCCTTGTCTTTTACACCATTAAAAATATCACAAAAAATACTCCACTCGTTCCTAGTCATATCAATAGTTACTCTAACCATGTCATCTGTGATATTGACATATGGTTCTGACCTAAACACCTGTTTTTCTATTATTTTCATAGTAATGGCAAATCTCCTGTAATTTCATCTATTTTATCTTCCCAATCCGGGCCTATTGCTATACAAGTAGCTGTTTTATTTCCATGGAATTCTGTGAAACCACTATCCACTATAAAAGAGCAAAGCAACCCCTCAGCTTCCGCCTTATTGTATAGATCTCTTAGTTCGTCCTCTGAATTTACATATAGAACTATTTTAGTGAAAGAACCATTCAACCACTTCCACATAGGGGAGTTTACACTCATATTAAGAGTCCACAACTCTCTACTATAAAAAGCATCTTCTTGCTCATAGGAACTAACAGCCATCCTATCCAAAATCACCGCCAAAGCAGCATGAGCAGCTTGAGCCGCTATTTTGCCCTTTCTCATGTTGAGGTCTTTTCTGACCACTATTACTTGCTTAACTTCTGTCATTTTAATACCGCCTAACACAATTTTTTTACACATTTATTATTGTCAAATATCTGCAAAAATTTATTACCATCAGTGCGCGTATCAACACAAATCATAGTGTAATCTTTTGCAGGATATACCCATTTTGATAAAAATCGTTGTGTATAAATCTTATTTTCGTAGTAATCACAGTCATTAGAAAATAATTGTTCTTTTGTTTTAGCAAAGCGGACAAATCCTTCTACTTCATTTAACATCCAAAAATATTCACTACCATCATCGATTGGAATAACAACCCAATCTTCGACATATCCAAAATAATCATATAACTGCTTTTGAATTTTAAAATAATCATTCAACAATTCCATAGTTTTACTCCTTGTCAGCAACTTATTACAGTTACATAGTCATTGCTTTAAGAGAACTCTAAAGCCACCAACTTTTCATTACCCTCCGTTTAAAGCTACATGAAATTTTCTATTAAAATCTTCCTCAGTCATTTTAAACGTCCACCAACCACGTGCTTCTTTAAAAGATACGGCAAATGTTTCCATGTCCGGTAAATAAGCAGTTATTATACCAAATTCCCCCGTGTCTTTATCAATAGCTATTCCATGCTCAAACATATTCTTTCACCCTCCGAAAACTTTTTCTATGTATATCACAAGGGCCTATCATTTCTATCACTTCTCTATGGTGTCTGGTCCCGTAACCCCTGTTTGTGTTAAATCCGTATGCTGGCCATTTATCGTGGTAAAAATCCATTATTTTATCCCGCCACACCTTAGCAATGATACTGGCAGCAGCAATCGAAACAGACAAACTGTCCCCCTTGATAATAGGTTGAGCTGGTATGTCTATAAATTCAGGGACAAAATTGCCGTCAACCAAAACAAAGTCGGCCTCCGGCATATTATATACTACATTTCTCATCGCTAATTTAGTCGCTTCTCTAATATTTATCTCATCTATCAGTTTTTCATCTACTTCGGCAATAGCATAAGTACATGACTTCGTAATCTTATTATAGAACAATTCTCGTTTTTTGCTAGATAACTTCTTTGAATCGTTAATACCAGTAGTATCAAAACCATCAGGAATATAAACAGCAGCAGCTACTACAGGCCCAGCCAAAGGACCTCTACCTGCCTCATCGACACCAATAATGTACTGATATCCTTTGTTTTTTAGCTCTAATTCTAACTTATATGTTGGTTTAGTCTTCATTACAATGCCCTCTTAAAAATAAAAACAGACTCATACCCCACTCTTAACTCTGAATTTTTTCCCATCCTTTGTCTTGGCGTTTCTATTCTAAGACTTTCCAATAATTCAAATTTCATAGATGTTAATGTTTTAACATGCCAATCAGACACATATATCTGTTTTCCAGCTCTAATATGATCACTAATGTTTAATATAAATAGACCATCCTTTTTTAATACCCGCTCACACTCTTTCCATACAGCAGTATGAAGTGCTTTATATTTATTTCCCCACTGCATTCTACCAGAATTGTTTGGGTTTAATGATCTACCAAGACAATGTCGGTAAGTGTTTCTTACATAATTTTTGTGGGGCTGATGGTCAACAAAATGGTCTGCCATCCTGTTCCCATACGTTGGTGAAGTACACACCGCATCAAAAACATTATCACGTAAAGGCATGTGTTGTGAATCAGTTATAATGGCTCCATTCATTTTTGCCCACTCAGGCTCAATTTCTAATAAAACAGCGTTTGGCACAATTTCTTTAAG
>Ga0209013_10002691_pt1 | contig 16025 bp, 14 predicted proteins | sample Cruoilmetagenom2_FD_187291 | JGI IMG/M metagenome (GOLD analysis project Ga0209013, IMG submission 187291) | Oil polluted marine microbial communities from Coal Oil Point, Santa Barbara, California, USA - Sample 2 (SPAdes) (version 2) | ecosystem: Environmental > Aquatic > Marine > Oil seeps ... | reverse complement strand
ATAGTGAGCTATTTCGAGGACTTTGTGAATGAGGATCGTATAAAGACAGCCTGAAGATGAGATGCCAAAATGTAAAGTTATTTTTGAGCGAGCCCTTACCTGGGAAAATGAGTATTTTTAACGAGGACTTCGGGTCTCCAATCCCTTCTTTTTCCTTAACTCTGAACCTGTGAACTGTTACCATAAAACCAGTGAAAAGCTGCCATTTTATTTACCCTTCAGGAAAGCCGAGGATACCCCATCTTCGGAGCCGTCCGCCTCAGGAGGATTACCGAGGATTCGCGGTAAAGTACTACAGCTTCCACCTTGGACGTCCATAAAATTGTGAATAGTGCTTATTTTTCCAAGACTTCTACAACCTTAAAAGCAGTGAAGACCCATCTGCTTCCTGTTTTCCTAAAAACGCATTCAAGTTCATGGATCTCGTCCATGTTTTCTCCACTATTTAGGATACCTTTCACCCTGCATGTTAAATTGGCTTTCCCAACTTCCTTATTCTGTAAATTGATGCCTAAATCATAGAACCGCAAAGATAGTTTTGAAAATTGTAACCGGGCGTAATTGGCAAGATTGGTTACCTCTGGGTTGGCGTAACTACCGGAGATTAAGTACTCAGGCGCCTCAAGCATACAGCTTTCAGCGAATAACATGCCAAGTCCTTTGATTTTCAGTGCGGTTTTAAGAACCTTTTCACCGCGTTCTTTTGACACATACTCCGTTAACAAATCAAACTGCTTTTTTACTTTGTCTTTTTCACTTTGAAAGAGGCATGGTCTTACAAATACTACACTTAATATTAACAAACCAGCTATTACTATATATTTAGTTCTTACCATAAGGGCGTACCAATAATGCGCTTCACCGAAGTCTGTCCGAAAACATGATTTTCAATGGGCACATCCCTATTATCACCCACAATATACACGCGGTCTTTACCAACCTGTCTGGGTGCAAGATTCCAGTCACACGGATAATGTACATAGGATTCATCCATTTCCCGCCCATCTATAAAAAGCCTCCCTTTTCGGAATTCTACAACTTCTCCCTCCAGTGCGACTATACGTTTTAAAAGCATTACTTTTTGACCTGCAAGGCGTATCACAACTACATCATATCTCTTTGGCCTAGAAAAGATCGAATACAATCGCCAACAAAAGTTGATACCCCCGTCACTATAAGTTGGCTCCATGCTGTGGCCTTTTATGTGGAGTGGGATACAGATATAGCCGAAAAACAGATAGGCGGTAAACGCTACCAGCAAAAGCCTTAAGAATAACCACCGTGTTAACTTAGGAAGCAGAAACTGCTTAATCTTCGGCTTTAGTCCCATAGCATTCAAGCCTGACTAAAAAGGAGTTTATTTTTTGCGCACTAGGCATATAAAAAAAAGTCCAACTGCTGCCATAACCACATTGATAATGAAGGCATGATTGTAGACACCTGTTGTATCCCTCAAAATTCCTGTTATCCAGTGTGCCAGAATTGCACCAAGTCCATAGAATGGTGTCCACGCCCCAATAACCGTCCCCATTGCATCCCGGGGAAAATAGTCCCCTGCACAGGCGCCATAAATGGGAAAAGTTACGCCGTAAAAAAAGGCCAAGACACCTACAAAAATAAAAAGCAATTCCCATGATTTTCCAGAGATATATATGCCCATTAAACAAGCGGTAATAAAAGCGTTGGACATGATAATTGTCCGTTTTCGGCCCAGGTAATCGGACAGCGGCAGGATCGTCAAAACGCCCACAACCTGGGCGGCACCATGTACAGTTGCAAGCAGGCTCGCCTTTTCCATGGGCAAATCCATCTGGTTTTGAGCATAGTCCACCATAAAAGTTGTAATGCCATAGAGGCTGTAAGTAATCGAAAAATAAGAAAGTCCAATAAGCCAGAACCTGCAGTCCTTAAAAACCATGGCAAGGGAAATGTCCTTTTTGTGCTTTCTCTCTCCTGTAGCACGGAAAAGGGAAGGGTCCTTCTTTCCCCCCCATGGCACATATCCTGAACCTTCCGGAGCGCTTTTAAGCAGGAGGCCGTTTGCCAGGACCATTACAAGCGCACCGGCACCCAAAAAATACCAGGCATAACGCCAGTCAAAATTGTTTACGACCCATGGAAAGACCGCACCCATAGTAGCAAATCCCAAACCATATCCTGTAGAAAGTATTCCCAGGGCAAACCCTCTCCGATTGGAAGAAAACCAGCGCTGGACTACTGTAATTACAGGCGTCCACATGCCTGTTGCTCCAAGACCGGCAATAGCGTAAAAAAGGCAGGCCATAGAAAGTGTTTGAACGGTTCCCATTAGAAGGGTGCCAAGACCGAGAAAAAAACAACAGGACGTGATTACTGGGCGGGCGCCGAATCGGTCGGTAAGATAACCGGTAAGAGGTGTAAGTGTGATATAGGTAAAGAGGTAGGCGTTATAGATCGACCCACCGGCCGCCCGGCTTAAATCAAGATCCCGGATTATTTCCGGAAGCACTACACCGTACCCGAGGCGCACGGAATAATTAATGAAGAGATTGACAAAGCAGGTAGCCAAAATGATCCAGGCCCAGTGGATGTTTTGTCTTTTTCCCAAGATGATGTCTTCCTCCACCTATATTTCCAGTAAGACAGCCTGAAGATGAAATGCGAAACCGTTAACCCGCTGCGAAGCAATGGTACTAAGTCACCCCGAAGAGGCACAAAGAAAATGTGAAGCTATTTTTTAATCGATCCCTTAGGCTGCATTTTACTCAACTGCTAATTCAACCGCACTTTCTGCATGTAATTTTGTTGTGTCAAACAAGGGAACTGCTGTTTGATCCTGCTTAACCAGCAACGCAATTTCCGTACACCCAAGAATGACTGCTTCGGCGCCTTTTGATGCCAGTTTTTCAATTATCCGCAAGTATTCGTCTCTGGACTTTTCTTTAATTTGCCCCAAGCAGAGTTCATTGTAGATTACATCATGAACTATTTCTCGATCATTCTGGTCAGGAATATATACTTCTAAACCATATTTACTCTCCAACCGTCCTTTATAAAATTCCTGCTCCATTGTAAACTTTGTGCCAAGAAGGCCTACTGACTTTATTCCCTTGGCCTTAATTTTCTCAGCCGTTGCATCAGCAATATGGAGCAAAGGAATATTTATACTTCGTTCTATTTGAGGTGCTACCTTGTGCATTGTATTAGTGCAAATAACCAGAAATTCAGCCCCGGCAGTTTCTAAACCTGTCGCTGCATTACTCAAAATTCTAGCCGTTGCAGCCCAATCACCTGAATGCTGCAATTTTTCAATTTCATGAAAATCGACGCTGTATAAATAAATTTTTGCAGAATGAAGACCACCCAACTTAGCCTTTACACCTTCATTAATCATCTGATAATAAGTGGCCGTCGACTCCCAACTCATACCACCAAGTAACCCTATTGTTTTCATATGCATAGCATCTACTCCTACAACCTGAGCCTGACGGCCTCGGTTATTCGTAGACCGCTGACGTAAAGGACCCTTTTCTCTTTCTGGCTTGGCATTGGTTTTATTCACCTGTATTAATAAAAAACATGTTTAATGAAGCTACCTGATAATATTTCTTTCGTCAAGTAATCAAGTCAAATAGCAAATCTGAAAATGTTGCTTGATTACCAATTTCACTACTTCAGCTCAATATTAGACAACAAACATACTCGCCCAAAGAGGTATGAGGTTAAGGGTCAGCCCGCAAACAAAAGAACAGATAAAGACAAATAATAAAATTCCTACAGGTAAAGATAAAATATCAATGTCGGCGTTATATAGCGTGTAACGTCCATAAGAAACTAAGAAACTTGAAAGGTGTTCAATAGGGGTTAATATGGCCATTATGCCTGGATCAGAGCGATTAGATGCACACGGAGTATTACATCACATGATGATCCGGGGATAGAGCGTCCAAAGATATTTAGAAATAAGCTGTTATGGGTGTGTCAGAGAGCCTGGGGAAACCATGAAAGGCATGAAAAATTATTAGGTCTTACACAACCGGCCATTGGTTATCCTGTTGACATGAGAGAACTACTATGCAAAAGCGAAAAATATGATCTGTTTGATTAATTTCTTAGTTTCTTATGGACGCCCAGGATTTTTCCTTCCAACTGCAGTACTCTCTTTCCGTCTACCTTGAACTTCTTTCATCCATAGGAACGTAAGCCCTCTCTTTCAGTCCTACATATATCTGGCGGGGACGATGCAGTTTCCATTTAGGATCATCAAGGCTCCCCTTCCACTGGCTTATCCAGCCGGGCAACCGCCCAATGGCAAACATAACCGTGAACATATTAGCTGGTATGCCAATGGCCCTTAGGAGTATACCGCTGTAAAAGTCCACATTGGGGTATAGATTATGATCGACGAAGTAGGGATCTTTTAAAACCGCCTCTTCCAGTCTCTTGCCTATGTCTAACAGGGGATCATTACGCTTCAATTTATTCAAGATCTTGTGGCAAATTTTTTTCATGATACGACCCCTTGGATCATAGGTTTTATAGACCCTATGACCGAATCCCATCAAGCGAAAAGAATCACTTTTGTCCTTAGCTCTTGCAATAAAGGGAGTTGGATCATCGCCATTATCATGAATATCCTGGAGCATCTCCACCACTGCCTGGTTGGCCCCCCCCGTGCAGGGGACCCCATAGCGCCGCTATGCCTGCGGAAATGGCAGCATAGAGATTTACACGGGCACTGCCTACCAACCTAACAGCGGCAGTTGAACAATTCTGTTCATGGTCAGCATGGAGAATCCAGAAAATTTCAAGGGCCTTTACCAGATCCTTATCAATTGTGTAAGGACGGACAGGAGAGTCAAACATCATATTTAAAAAATTCATACAATAGCTATAATCATGCCTGGGGTAAACCACTTTATGTCCGAGAGATATCTTGTAGGACATAGCGGCCATGGTCCTTACTTTGGAAAGGAGCCTGGCGAATGTTACGTTTATCTCTTCTTCATCGGTTCGCTCAGGAAGTTCCGGATAAAATGCTCTCAATGTATTCACCATGGATGAGAGTATGCCCATTGGATGTGCCCTTCTGGGAAAATCTTCAAAAAATTTACGCATATCCTCATGGACCAGGGAATGGTCATTGAGCAGGACGGAAAAATTACTCAATTCTTTTCTTGAGGGAAGTTCACCATTGATAAGCAGATACGAAGTCTCCACAAAGGTGGAATGTTCCGCCAACTGTTCTACAGGGATTCCCCGGTACCGGAGTATTCCCTTTTCTCCGTCCATAAATGTAATACTGCTCTCGCAACTGCCGGTATTTACATACCCTGGGTCAAGGGTTATAAGCCCTGATTCCCTACGAAGCCCTGAAATGTCAATGGCAATTTCGCCTTCGGACCCTGTTATAAGGGGTAATTCGTAGGATTTTCCATCAATAATCAATTTAGCGGTACTTATCATTTCCCTGTTACCTCGTGTATGTTTAAAAAAAATAGCGGCCCTTTTAGAAAAGTCCAATTTTGTACAATACCTGCGCCAGTCTGTGCGTTGCATGCAGACAGGGCCGGCAAGATTAGATACTTTAAAATATATTCAATATTTTGGCAAACAAATTTATACCTGAATCTTGCGTGAAAATTGATGAGAAACTTTCGCATATACAATAAACAGCGAGATTAGCGAAATGTGTTATCAAAGAAATATCTTTTGCTTTTGATATTATTATATGAAAAAAAGATCTGAATACTTATACCCTTTAATTCACCGTAAATCTTATAAAATCCCAGGGAGAAAATTAATATGTCAGAGAAGGTTAACAATGCCCAAACAACGGGAAAAATCATTAGCTGGAATGATGAAGACCGGCCTTTAGTCCCGGACAACCCAATTATTCCCTTTATTGAAGGTGACGGAACGGGCCCGGATATCTGGGCTGCCGCACAACCTGTGTTTGATGCTGCTGTCAACCATGCCTATGGAGACAGGAGACATATCATCTGGCATGAACTATTGGCCGGGGAAAAGGCCCAGAAGGCCTATGGAGCCAATAGTCCCCTGCCCGAAGAGACTCTTGAGGGCCTGGCCCGATATGGCATTGGTATTAAGGGTCCTCTGACTACACCAGTAGGAAGCGGTTTCAGATCACTTAATGTTACCTTGAGGAAAAAACTGGATTTATATTCCTGTGTCCGGCCTATACGTCATTTTCCCGGGGTCCCTGCACCTGTAGTTCACCCGGAGCGTGTAAATGTCGTAATCTTCAGGGAAAACACCGAAGATGTTTATGCCGGCGTAGAGTGGGAAGCAGGTTCAGTGGAGGCCAGAGAAATCCTTGAGTTTATTAATAGAAAACTTGGAGCATCAGAAAATCCACCAATCCCCCTTGAAAGTGCGGTGGGGATTAAGCCAATGAGTGAATTCAATTCCCGTCGTCTGGTTCGGCGGGCCATTCAATACGCACTGGAAAACGGGTATGGAAGCGTGACCCTTGTTCACAAAGGTAATATTATGAAATACACGGAGGGGGCATTTCGAGATTGGGGTTATAAGGTGTGTAAGGAGGAGTTTCCGGACAAGACCATAACTGAGGCAGAATTTTATGACAATAAAAAGCGTAAGATTTCACAGGGAAGAGTTGTCATAAGGGATCGCATTGCAGATGCCATGTTCCAGCAATTATTGCTTAGGCCGGAGGAATTCGGTGTCATTGCCACACCCAACCTAAATGGAGATTATTTGTCCGATGCAGCCGCGGCCCAGGTGGGGGGTATCGGCATGGCCCCAGGTGCCAACATTGGGAACCGATGTGCCCTTTTCGAGGCCACTCATGGTTCTGCTCCCAAGTATGCGCGCCAAGACAAGGTTAATCCCAGCTCTCTTATCCTCTCCGGTGTTGAAATGCTTCGCTTTATGAAATGGACGGAGGCTGCGGAACTTATAACTAAGGCGTTGGGGCAAACCATCGCGGCGAAAACAGTTACTTATGACCTCGCCCGGCAGATGAAAGACGCACGGGAAGTCAAGTGCTCGGAGTTCGGGGCCACCGTTTCCGAAAACATAAAAAATTGGTAATACCTAAGGTTTTTCTCTTAACTCAAATTCAACTTTTGATGGTTCGATCCGAACCACCCGGACCCTATCATTTGGCAGCACAATCTGATTGCGGGTGATGCTATAGGATCTCTTGCCTGCACTTGCCCGGGACAGGTTAATCCGGGCATGTACATTGCTCTCATCTAAGGTGCTGGCATCCCTTCTAAGACCTTGCACTATTATCCGTATCCATGGTTTCACCGGCCTCAAGATCTCCATCTTTGCAGACAGGTTTTTAGTCTCTAAGGGAACTCGCAGAATTACTTCAAAATTCTGCTGCCATGCCAGCAGCATCCATATGACACAAACCAGGCCCAAGGTGCCCACCTTTAAGATCCAACGGTTCATGACCAAAGAATAAACTCTAGTCCATAAAGTGGTTTTTGGAGGTTTGAGTGGTTTTATTGCCTCCAGAACAAATTTTGTGAGTTTCTCAGGGTCCTCTACAGAGAACATCTGCCCTTCCCGGGCCAGAGATACCTCACCACGTTCCTCGGAGACAACAATAACCCAGGCATCACAACGTTCGGAGAGTCCCAGGGCCGCCCTGTGTCTGGTTCCCCACTCTTTTGGGAGTTTCTCAGCGGAACTCAAAGGGAGATAGCAGGCTACCCTGGCAACCCTGCCCTTTTGTATCACCAAGGCTCCATCGTGCAAGGGGGAATTTTTTTGAAAAAAGCTCGTCAAAACTTCTGATATTGGTTCAGTATCCAAGGGGACGCCCCCAGTGATCAACTCCTCCACCCGATCCGTACGCTCAATTATTATCAGGGCACCAATTTTTCTTTTGGCAAGGGAAAAAGCTGCCTCTACGAGATCTGAAATCCAGTCGACCTTTCTGGGGAAGCTGTGAAGCCCGATCATCTGGAGCGGATTGACACGCTCCAGCACCTGCCGGATCTCAGATTGAAACAGAATAATGAGCAGGATAACCAGGACCTGCCAGAAGATTTGGAATACCCAGGTTGTGAGGAACAGCCCAAAAAATCTGGAAATAGTATAAATAATACCGAGGGCCAATAGTCCCACCAGGGCTTTAAAGGCCTTTGTGCCCCAAAACCAGATATAAAAATAATAGGCAACTACCGTAAGAAACAGTATGTCCAATATATCCTGTAATCGCAGGTTTGTCATAATTGAAAAGATGTTCATGGCAAGTCTCCGGATTTCTTAATAAACTAAAACTGTGTGTACACTATGGTTTTTCAATCCTTACTAAAAACCGGTTCTCTCTTGTCAAGGAAAGCTGCGATTCCCTCACGCCCGTCAGGTTGATCTCCACACCACGATATGAGTTCACGCTCTTTTTCAAGTTGTGCCTCAAGTGTAGTATTGAAGGATTCGGTGATCAACTTTTTTGAGGCGGCAAAAGAACTAAGGGACATTTTTTTCATCTCCTTAACCATTTGAACTGCCCTTTTTATACCCTGGCCATCTTCCACAACCTCGGTTACAAGGCCCCATGAATAAGCCCTTTTCGAGTCAATGGGCATGTCAAAGACGGCTATCTCCATGGCCCTTGCCAGGCCCACTATTCTTGGAAGTCTAAAGCTGCCTCCACCGTCCATGCTTAGGCCGCTTGATGTATAAGCCTGTTTTAAGATAGACGAAGACTCCATGATCCTGAAATCACATGCAATGGCCATGGAAAACCCTCCTCCTGCTGCAATACCCTTGATAGCTGCTATAACCGGCTTTGGCATATGGCAAATTTCTAAAATGCCCTGGTGGAAACAGGCTACCAGTTCATGAAGGGCGGCTGCGTAGTTTTCACCGCAGGCATTTATCCATCTCAGATCGCCTCCCGCACAAAATGCCTTTCCTTCTCCGGCAATGATAACCCCGACTACCTCCGGATCCAAGGCCACCTTGGTAAGGATCCCGGAAAAGGACTGTAACATCTCTAAGTTAAGTGAATTATAGGCCTTGGGCCGATTGAGTGTAACCAAGGCAATGTTCTCAAACTGTTCGAGCCTTACCGGTTCATCCATTTTATCACTCCTTTGCCATCTTGTATTGTCCAATTAGTCCACTGTGCATTTTTAGATTGGGTAAAAAAGGTCTTAATTGTTATTTGGTTCATGAATATATGTAGAAAATGATTATATTTGACTATTATATTAACACTATTATATTAAACCCTGTTGGTGCCTTAGATCTTGGGTATTCTCGGGCTTTGCAACGTCAGGACAAACACAAAAATTTTGCAATTCCATAAAAGAGCTTCAGGAGATAAGCTTAGCAAATTGTATTTTCATATTTCAACATAATACAAATCGTGTGCTTGAGAGGGCTTAATGAAGAAAAATTCTACGAAACTGATTGACAAATATAATAGAAGACTCAATTACTTACGCATATCCATTACCGACAGATGCAACCTGCGGTGTTTATACTGCATGCCACGTGAAGGCATTGCCAAATTGAGACATGAGGATATATTGACATACGAGGAAATTCTGCGCCTGTCCAGGATAGCTGTAAACCTTGGAATTGAAAAGATACGCCTTACAGGAGGAGAGCCCCTTCTGCGCAGCAGTATATATGATCTTCTACCCCGGCTGACATCTATCCCGGGGCTTAAAGAAGTATGTTTAACTACTAACGGGGTTTATCTCAAGGGCAATTTAGAAAAAATCAAATCTTCCGGCATAAAGCGAATCAATGTTAGCATGGATACCTTACGCAGGGGCAGGTATGAAAAGATAACAGGCAGCGATTCTTTTCAAGATGTGTGGGAAGGTATTGAACTGGCACGGGAATTGGGCTTTGATCCCATAAAGATCAACGTGGTAGTTCTTAAAGGCCTAAACGATGATGAGGTGGTTGATCTAGCCGAACTCTCTCAAAAGTATCCTTACCACATCAGATTCATTGAATATATGCCTATTGGTACTGCCAGCCAGGATATCCCGGGACACCACGTGCCAAACAGTTGGATTAAGGAACAGTTGAAAAGTCTGGGAAAATTAGTCCAGGTCCCCAGATCTGTCAATGACGGGCCGGCGGAACGTTTCCGATTTGAAGGGGCCCCTGGCGAAGTCGGCTTCATTAGCCCTTTGACCCATCATTTCTGTCCAACATGCAACAGACTTCGGCTTACGGCCAGTGGCCGTTTAAGACCATGTCTTTTATCTGATCAAGAGGAAGATATAATAGGCCCCATAAGGAGCGGCGCATCAGATAGAGACCTGGAGCAGATTTTTCTTAAAACCGCCTTTAACAAACCATATGCACATCACCTGACTTCAGAAGATTTAAGCCCTTTTCCAGCGCACATGTCATCTATCGGGGGATAAAAGGAATTCTTATGTGGCCTAACCTAATCCTTCAGTCTTAGCAGTTGTGCCGCGTTTAAGCCTGTTATTTGCTTAAAAGATCGGGGAGACAAACCTGCTGATGTCATCTCCTTGAAGTATCGTTGAGGTTTTAGCAAGGGATAATCAGTTCCAAAGAGGATTTTATCAAAACCCATTATTTCTCCGGATATTCTGTAAATTTCCGGTCTATACAGATATGGGGAGGCCGCCGTGTCTAGCCAGACATTTTGAAAAATGTCTTTTACCTCCTTTTTCATGAGTGTGTAAAAGAAAAGGCCTCCACCCCAATGGGCAAGGACAATCCGGTTTCGGGGATAGGCCTTGAGGAATTTATAGATCTGACCAAGAGTCATGGGGGTCTTGCCAGGGTAAACGTGACCCACAGGTTCATTCGTGTGGAGCAGTAGCGGCGCGTCAAACCCGGCACATAGTGACATAACATCCTTTAGGGCATCAATAGTCTCAGATGACAGGCCTGCCCTATAAACCGCCAGTTCACCAACACCTGAAAGCCCGGATTCCATACACCTTTCCGCCTCTTTTGGTCCTTCAGGTGACAGGGGCGAAAAACAGCAAAGGCCGATCAAACGATCCGGATGGCGATGGACTTCCTCAATAATGTAGTCATTGTGTCTGCGGTAGTGCTCTGCCTTTTCCCATGGGAACCCAAAGATTACGGATTTGTGAATCCCCTCTTCATCCATACTCCTTAGGAGATCAGTAACCCCAACAAGTTTTGACTGAGGAGGATGATAAAGTGCTTCAAAGGCAGGTTCATCCTTAAAGAAAGTTGACCTGTTTTTTCTAAAGATACCAGGGAATACATGCGTGTGAAAGTCAATAATCATTATGTCTATTTACTAATCAAACCATCTAATTGGGTCTATAAGAAGGACATTAATACATTCATTGTGCGCCTCCGCGTAATGCCTTGATTTTTTTGAACCGCCCTGTGGTGACAAAGTCTCACTGCCTCGCAGCGGGTTCCCGGAAGCCTTGATCTTATAAAAAACACCTCACTTCTGAATAGAAAACTTGCCAGTGCCAAAAATTGATTTGTGGATGGGCACTATTTTAGAATTTCAGCCAGAGATTTCTCAATGGCACCAGGTCGAAAACCAACAAATCTATCCTTAATTCTGCCATCACGATCAATCACAAACATAGTGGGTATGGCCTGGTTTTTTTGCCCAAAATAGTCCTGTATCACTTTTTTATTATAACGCAATATCGTGTAATTGATTTTGGCTTTTTTCTTGAATGCCTGCAGATTTTCGTCCGTAGTCTGCCGGTGATCATCAACAGAGATCCCGAGAATAACCAGGCCTCTATCCCCATATTTGCCTTTGAGTTTTACCAACTCAGGAATGGACATGCGGCAGGGCGGACACCATGTTGCCCAGAAATCCAAGACCACGACATTGCCCCTATAGTCTGACAGGCTCCTTGTTTCTCCGGATAGGTCCGGCAGGCTAAATCCAGGGGCCATTGGCCCGGCTCCAACCCCATCTTCACACCCGAATTCAAAGACAAATAAGGCGAAAAAGCTTACCATCAAAACAGTTATTTTCCAGTTAAAATGCATAAATACCCCCCTTGTTTGGATCAAAATTCGTATCTGCTTAGCTATTATCTTATTTCATAACAGAACCTGATTATTCAAAAAGGTTACAAACGGCGCGATTAATATGGGCTTGCAAAAAAAACCGGTAAAAATTGACTTTTTGGTAATAGTTTAGTCCTTTAAAAATGGGCGGGCCGGACCTCAATCACAGGTAAGCGAGTTTGCGAGACTCCGAAATCCGGGCGCCAATTATGGGAACTTATTTGTGCGCGAGCCCTAGGGTTCGCGCACAACAGGTCTTGCCGAAAAAAAAGGTTTCTATTTTTATGTCACCAGTATATTATTAATGCAAGTAATTTAATGGTTTTAGAAATGTACAAATATATTAGAAAATACAATGCCCTTGCCCTGTTAGTTATTTTCGCCCCGTGGCTTTCCTGTCTTCAAGCAACGGCTCAAGATAAGGGTACTGGAGACATTCGCCCATCCGTAATTGCAGGCACATGGTATCCTGGAACCAGAGACGGCCTTTCCCATACTGTTGAACACCTACTGTCCGGTGTTGAGACTCCCCGCCTGTACTACAGATTGAAGGCCCTTGTCGTCCCCCATGCAGGATACAAATATTCCGGTGATGTTGCAGCCCATGCCTACAAGCTCTTGCAGGGAAGACATTTTAGACGAATTGTTCTCGTGGGGCCGAGCCACCACGTTGCATTCAAGGGTGTATCTGTCAATCTCCAATCGGGGTATAAAACACCTCTCGGCATCGTCCCGGTAGATCAAGAAATGGCCAAAAAAATCGTTAAATCAGACACAGAGATCAGGTGGCTCAAGCAGGCCCATGCCTATGAACACTGTCTGGAAATCCAGCTGCCTTTTCTCCAGACGGTACTCCACGACTTCCAGATTATACCAATAATTATGGGGCAGCAGGACTACTCTACCTGTTTAAGACTGGCTGAAGTCCTTGTCCAGGTCCTTGGCAAGTCCAAGGACACATTGCTCCTGGCCAGCAGTGATCTTTCCCATTACCACACCTATAACCAGGCTAAAAAACTCGATCTTCAATTTATAAAACAGGTTCAAAGATTTAATCCCCAAGGCCTTGCCAATTATTTGTCCATAGGGAAATGTGAGGCCTGTGGCGGTGGACCGGTTGTCACCATTCTGCTGGCAGCCAAGGCAATGGGGGCGAACAAATCGCTTATTCTTAAATATGCCAACTCAGGTGACGTCACAGGTGACCGCAGCAGGGTTGTGGGATATGTAAGTGCGGCATTGATCACGTCATCTGATAGGGGTCCACATCCAAAATAAGATGAACCCCGTCCGACTGAAGCATCCTTCTCGAAGACCTTTCGATTTCATTTAAAAGTTTTTGAAGGAGCGAAACATTTCTGCTTTTTATCAGTATTTGCCACCGGTATTTTCCCTTTAGCCTAGAAATCGGGGCCTCCGAGGGACCCAATAGCTGTATTTGTTTTCCCTTTTCCGGCCATTTAGTCAAAATATCCTTAATTGCCAGGCCTAGCCGCTGAGCCGCAGCCGCTGTTTTTCTTTTACTGTTACCCTTAAGTTTCAAACATGCCAAACGGGAAAACGGCGGGTATCCCAATTGTTTTCTCAGTTCTCTTTCTCTGCTGAAAAAGGTCTTATAATCATATGCCATAGCAGTGCTAATTGCATAATGATCAGGGTTAAAGGTCTGGATTATCACCCTGCCCCTTTGGTTTCCCCTTCCTGCCCTCCCTGTTACCTGTGACAGGATCTGAAAGGTTCGCTCTCCGGCCCTGAAGTCGGGAAATCCCAGCGAAAAGTCAGCAGCGATTACCCCTACTAATGTTACAAATGGAAAATCATATCCCTTTGTGATAATCTGGGTGCCAACAAGAATATCTATCTCTTGCCTGCCGAACTTTTTAAGAATACGAAAGGCCTGCCCTTTTTTACGTGTACTATCGGCATCCATCCTGGCAACCCGCGAATCTGGAAAAAACCCCTTAATCTCCTGCTCCAGCTTTTCAGTGCCAAATCCATAAACCCTTAAACCTTCATTTCCACATGAAGGACATTTTGTTTGTGCTTCGGCACAAAAACCACAATAATGGCATATCAATCGATCCTCCTTCAGGTGATAGGTAAGGGCTACATCGCAGTTAGGACAACGAATATTCTGGCCGCAGGAACGGCAAAGATACATGCGGTGGAACCCCCTCCGGTTCAAAAAAAGGATAGTCTGGTTTCCTGCCGTCAAATTTTGATCAATCGCCTGTTTGAGCCTTGGGCTGAAAATTTCGTTTTTAAATTTTTTGTCCTCAACTGTCTTCATATCTACCACTTCCACGTCAGGCATGGGTCTCTTTTCAACCCTGTCCTTCATCAAAAGGAGATGATATTTCTTTATCATGCTGTTTTGGAAGGACTGAACGGATGGTGTGCCCGAACCAAGGATTACCACGGCATTTTCCATCTTTGCCCTTACAACGGCGGCATCCCGAGCCTGATAATGAGGGCTGCTTTCCTGTTTATAGGCTGAATCATGTTCTTCATCAACGACGATAAGACCCACACTGGGCAAGGGAGCAAACAGGGCGGAACGTGCGCCGATAACCAGATCCACATCCCCCCTGGCCATCCGCATCCATTGGTCGTACCTTTCTCCACGGCTAAGCCCACTGTGATAGATGGCGACTCTATTCCCCAGCCTCGACCTGAAAATCCCTTCCATATAAACCGCAAGAGATATTTCCGGTACAACAAGTATGACCTGCCTGCCTGAGTCAAATGTATATTCCGCCGCCTTGAAATATACCTCTGTCTTGCCGCTGCCGGTTACGCCATAGAGCAGACAGGGGGAAAAGGTTCTTTTGTCAAGACTGTTCCGTATGTACCTTAAGGCGCGGTCTTGCTGCGCGTAAAGTTTTTCGGGTATGGAATAAGGAAACATAATATTTCCTGCCGGGTTTCTATAGACAGGAGCTTTAAAACTCTCCAAAATGCCTTTTTTTATCCATTTTCCAACAAGGTAAGAGCCATTTGGAAACCGGGTAACAAGCTCAGACAATAGATTCTCATTTGAACTCAAAATCGACTCAAGAAATTCAACCTCGTTTTTTGTCCTTGATTCTCCCCCCTCTTCCAGAATAATTGACCTGAGGTCGACACCTTCTTTTACCCTAACAAACTTCCGCATAAGGGGGCCTGGATGCCCTTTTCCCCTGCGGGGTTTAAGGATCAACCAACCCCTTTTTTCAAGGCCACTAATTCTGTGGGTAGGCCAAGGAAGTCTCCTTCCAGGGTGATCCTTTATCCAGGAAAGTATTTGCCTTTCCTCAGAGTGAGATGACAGGGCCTTACAGACACTCAGGCCTTTTTCTGTCAAAAATGCCGTGTTGTAAGGGTCCGTATTCATCCCACCGGGCAATACGGACTGGATAACCTTGCCGATTGGGTGAATATAGTATTCAGCTATCCATTCAAAAAAAGGTATAAGTTGACTGTGAAAAAGGGACTCCGTGTCAAGGATTTCCAGTATTTCTTTAAGATTTTCATCCTGATTCCGTGGCATCTTCTCAAGGATATAGCCGGTCACTTTTCGGTTATTGAAAGGCACCAAGGCACGGCATCCCACATGGGCATTTGGCACAAGACTCTCCGGGACGGTGTAAAAAAAAGTTCCTCTGACAGGAACAGAAACGGCTATTCTTACACATATCTGCCCGCTATTACCAACGCACCGGCGAAGAGGTAAAGGTTTTTCTTTCTGGTTCAACTACCTGACACCTGGTTGAAAGGTTTGTCTTGAATTTTTACAATTCACTGCAAGTGGTATCGTAAAAACAGTGAAAAGTTGCCATTTTATTTACCCCTGTAGAAAGCCGAGGATACCCCATCTCCTTTCATTGGCAAGGGTTCGCTGTAAAGTACCACAGCTTCACACTTGGCGCCTTAGATCCGCGGTATCCTCGGCTTTCTATAGAGGCATCCTCGACTTTTGCAACGTTAGGGTAAACGTAACAGCTCAATAAATAGGGGTTTTACGTCACCATTGGGATAAGGTT
>Ga0209013_10002690_pt1 | contig 16027 bp, 15 predicted proteins | sample Cruoilmetagenom2_FD_187291 | JGI IMG/M metagenome (GOLD analysis project Ga0209013, IMG submission 187291) | Oil polluted marine microbial communities from Coal Oil Point, Santa Barbara, California, USA - Sample 2 (SPAdes) (version 2) | ecosystem: Environmental > Aquatic > Marine > Oil seeps ... | reverse complement strand
TATCTTGATGCATAAGGGTTTGCGAAAACCGCAGGCATGCCCGTGGATATGTTGAGGATTTTCGTGAATTCTTGATGCGCAAGAGATCAGTGCAGATCGAGCCAAAAATCGCTCAATTTAGGTATAAGGGGAGTTTGAATTGAGCGGATTTGCCAAACAATTATATTTGGCTGTTTTGTTTACAGTTCTCGTTTTAATAGTGGCAGGATGTTCGATCGATCAGAGAACACATGAAAAAGAAATTCGGGCAAGAGCGAGTATAGCTTTTGATGGGTTGAAAGCAGAAGAAGGAGGGGAAGAAGATACAGCTTATTCCAGTGAGGATAAGCAAAGACGACATTCAGGCCTGATTGAAGTGGAGAAGAACAAGAGTTTGCACGTCAAGCAGGGAAAAAGGCCAGTCTGGATAAACAAAGAAAGTGAACTTTATCCTTCTTCAATGTATTTGACCGGTGTAGGATATGGCACTGACCGCCAGTCAGCGGAAGATAATGCCCGATCCGAAATCGCCAGGATATTTTACAGCGATATTCATTCCCGTACCAGTACTTTTCAAAAATATTTGAAAACAACATCCAAAAGCAAGGAAAAAGTTACAGAACGATTCGATATCGAAGAGATTACCAAAGTGTCCACACAGAAGGTCCTTTCCGGAGTTAGAATAGCCCGTGTTTTTAAGCAGACAAAACCTGATAATGTTTTTTATGCTCTTGCGGTTCTTGATAGAAAGCAATCAGTCATGATACTGAAGTACAAGATTCAGGAGCTGGATATTGAAATCAGGAGGCTTATCCACAATGCAGAAAAAGAAGAGGACAAGCTTTCAAAAATAAAAATACTAAAGGAAGCTATTCAACAATATATACTGAGAGAGGCTTACGATGCAGAATTCAGGATCGTTAACAAATCAGGAAAAGGTGTTTCATCTGATACCGGTTTTAATGCGATTAAAAATCGTTTAACAGCTATTCTGCTCAGGGATTTTCTTATTTTTCTTTCAGTCAAAGGCGACAGGGCAGCGGAAATTCATGAGGCTCTGATTGAAGGGCTGAACAGACAAGGGTTTTCTATTTCTGAAGATTTTAACAGGGCAAGCGTTGTAGTCAGGGGTAATGTGGAAATAAGGCCTATTGAATTCGGAGCACAGGATTGGAAATATGTCAGGTGGAGGGTACATTTTGATTTAATAGATCAAAAGGGAGGAGCTATATTTGGAAGTGTCAGCAAAACAGGGAGAGATGGCCATATTAGCCTGTCTCAGGCTGAGGATCGCGCTGTTTTTAAAGTAAAAAAAATACTTACAGCCGATATTGCTGAAGATATAACTAAATACATTTTTTCGCAGCAGGTCAAGTAATCATAAAAAAGGAGGCTACCATGAAAACAAAAAGATTAATTATTGGTTTTGTTATTCTTGCTTTGGGCTTATTTATTGTCGCTGGTTGTGCAACAACTCCAACCAGGGAAGCAAAAGGGCCGGATTGGATCTGGCAAGGAAGCGGTGCATTTGATGATGCAGAAACAGGGAAGATCTTTTATGGAGTAGGTATTGCTTCCGGTATCAAGAACAAGGCTCTTGCCCGATCAGCAGCAGATGACCGTGCCAGAGCGAACATAGCTAAAACTCTTGAGATATATGTCGCTGTTTTGGCCAAGGATTACATGGCCTCCACCACGGCCGGGGATATGTCGGTTTCTACGGAAGAACAACATGTTGAACAGGCACTGAAAACTTTTTCAAAAACCACACTTCATGGAGCTATAATTGTCGATAGATGGATGGATCCTAATGATGGAGCATTCTATTCTCTATGCAAACTTGATCTTTTTGCTTTTAATGAAGCACTTGATAAAAACAAGGAGTTAGACAGTAAGGTTCGGGACTATGTGAGACAAAATTCTGAAAAACTTCACAAACAGCTCGAATTAATGGAACAAAAAAAATGAGAAGTCATCTGCCAGGAATATTCTTTGTCATGTTTTTTGTGGTTTTTATGACTTGTCCCACATATGCCCGGTTTGATGATATGGAGAAGGAATTCTTCGAAGAAGTAGCAAAAATGGAGGAGGATTACAAACAATTCGAAAAACAGGCTTTTGAGGAATTCCAGCGTGAAGTAAAAACCATGTGGGGGGACTTTATTACCTCTACAAAAAAGGATTGGGTTGAATATTCCGAAAATAAAACCGGCAGAAGCCGTGTAGATTTTGAGACAGGTGAAGTCTTGGTGGAAATTGTAATACCAAAAGTAGAGGTTGATCGTGATCCAGGCAGTTTAGACAAAAAACTTACAGAGGAGATTGAACGCCTCATCCTTGATAAGGGGAAAAACCGGAATTATGATTTGCCGCCAAAAACTGCAAAAGAAAAAAAGATTCCACCTTCACCTCTTCTGACCTCGCCGGTACTCAAGGGACAATTAAAGGACAAAAAAGGCAACCTTGTTACAGAAAAAAATAAAAAAGAATTTGCAAAGGAAATTATAAAAACAAAACCTGTAATTAAGAAAGATGTGAAGACTGATAAAAACAATATGGTCAGGGTGCAGGTTAAGTTTTTGCTTGTACCTGATCATATTCGGATTCGCGCAGAGAGATATCTTGATAATGTCCGCCAACATGCTAAAAGATTTTCTATCTCTGTTCCGCTTGCCTTTGCCGTTATTCATACTGAGTCATATTTCAATCCAAAGGCAACAAGCCACGTGCCTGCCTACGGGCTAATGCAGCTTGTACCGAAATCCGGTGGCTGGGATGCTTACAAATATGTTTATGGCCACGGCAAGGAGCTTTCTTCTGATTATCTTTATGATTCAGATAATAATATAGAACTGGGCTGCGCTTACCTTGGACTTCTAAAAAATCGCTATTTCAGAAAAATCCAACATGCGGACAATGCTCTATATTGTTCAATTGCTTCGTATAATACAGGGGCAGGGAACCTCAGCAGAGCACTCTGTGGAAAGAAACAGCTTGGCTGCGCCATTGATAGAGTTAATACCATGAAACCTGACGAGCTTTATGTTTATCTTAGAAAAAATCTACATCATCAGGAGACTCGTGATTATTTAAAAAGAGTTTCCGAACGTATGAAACTCTATAAAGAGTGGGAATAAGGGCTAAAAGCAATCAAACGGTGTATTTAATGAAAAAGCAATTCATCAATTCAATTAAGACAGGCGATATTGTCGATGACATATTTGTGCTGTCTGAAAAAAATCTGGCGCAGAAAAAAGATGGAAATAATTTTTTAAATGTTTCCTTCTCAGACAAAACAGGCATTATAAAGGGTGTTGTGTGGAATAATGTCGACCAGATAACAGCAAAAATATCGGCCGGCGACTTTGTTCGTGTCAAGGGAACAGCTACAGAATACAGGGGATCTCTTCAACTGGTAATTAAAAATATAGAAGCGTGTTCAGCAGACTCAATTGATCCTTCAGACTTTCTGCCGGAATCCAGATTTAACAGAGATGCCATGTTTGAACGCCTGTTAAAATTAACTAAAACCATTGAAACCTTGTATTTAAAAAATCTTCTTGAGGCTTTCTGGAATGATGATAAATTCGTCTCCAAATTTAAGAGAGCACCTGCGGCAAAAAAAATGCATCATGCATATATTGGCGGCCTTATTGAGCATACACTCTCTATGGCACGGCTCGCAGACAAAATAGCCGAGCACTATCAATATATTGGAATTGACCGGGACATTCTTATTACAGGCGCAATACTCCACGATATTGGAAAAATAAGGGAATTCGACTATAAAGTTAAAATAGATTATACAGACGAAGGAAGGTTGCTTAACCATATTGTCATAGGCGTACAGATGATTGAGGAAAAACTCGGAAGTATTAAAAATTTTCCTGATGAACAGGCATTATTAATCAAGCATATGATTGTAAGCCATCATGGAACAAGAGATTTTGGTTCGCCCGAACCACCCAAAACGATTGAGGCTGTATTGCTTAACTATATTGACGAGATAGATTCAAAGGTAAACGGCATACGGGAATTTATTGACAGAGAAAATCCCGATGAAAAATGGACTTCCTTTCACAGATTACTGGAACGTTTTTTTTACATAGGAAAGAATAAAGAAGATTTAATTGATTAATATGTTTATAACTCTCGAAGGCATAGAAGGTTCAGGCAAGACGACCCAGATAAAGAATATAGCTGAATTCCTGCAAAGTAAAGGACAGGACTGCGTTATTACCCGGGAGCCGGGAGGTACAAAGACCGGAGAAAAAATTCGGTCTATCCTTCTTGATCCCGAAAGCAGAGATATAGATCCTCTAACTGAGCTTATTCTGTATATGGCAGACAGGTCTCAGCATATTAAGGAATTTATATATCCATCCTTATCTTCAGGCAAAAGCGTTTTATGTGATCGTTATTATGATGCCACACTTGTTTATCAAGGCTTTGCAAGGGGACTTGATATAGGACTTATAAACAGGTTGCATGAATTGGTCTTCAACGATTTAAAACCCGACATAACGATTCTTCTTGACCTGCCACCTGAAACAGGCTTAATGCGCGCATGGGAACAAATAGAAAACGGCTCAAGGACTGCCCTTGAAACCCGTTTTGAAAAGGAAGCCCTCTCTTTTCACCAAAAGGTAAAAGCCGGCTACCTTGAGCTTGCTAAAAAAGAGCCTTTGAGATTCAGAATTGTTGATGCATCAAATGATGAAAATCAGGTCAGAAATGACATAATACAGAGTTTATCTGCAAGATGGACATAAAGCCAATGATTCATTCTATCTTAGCTGCCATAGGCAATACGCCGATAGTGGAAATAAGGGAATTAAACCCAAATCCAAAGGTTAAGATATTCGCAAAACTGGAATATTTTAACCCGGGAGGTTCAATAAAGGATAGATCCGCTCTTTATATGATTGAGAAAGCAGAAAAATCCGGTTTACTTACACACAACAAGACTGTTATCGAGGCTACAAGCGGTAATACAGGGATCGGACTAGCTCTGGTATGTGCTGTAAAAGGGTATAAACTGCTGTTAACGATGTCTGAAGCTGTAAGCGTTGAAAGGCAAAAGATCTTGAAGGCTCGGGGCGCTGAAATTTTACTGACCCCCGGTCGTCTCGGGACAGATGGCGCCATTGAAGAGGTATATAATCTGGCGATAGAAAACCCTGATACGTACTATATGACAGATCAGTTTAATAATGAAGCCAACTGCCTGGCACACTACCATGGAACAGCCGAAGAAATCTGGAAACAAACCAAAGGCAATGTATCAATGGTTGTTGCAACCATGGGAACAACCGGTACTCTTATGGGCGTCTCAAGAAGGCTGAAAGAATACAACCCTGATATAAAAATAATTGGCGTAGAACCCTACCTCGGGCATAAAATCCAGGGCTTAAAAAATATGAAGGAGGCATACCGTCCGGAAATTTTTAAAAAAAATCGTCTTGATAAAATAGTCAATATTGAAGACGAAGAAGCTTTTGAAATGACAAGAAAACTTGCAAAAAAAGAAGGCATGTTCGTCGGCATGAGCAGTGGTGCAGCTATGGTTATCGCCGGAAAAGAAGCTGAAGCCATGACTGAAGGTACAATAGTTGTAATATTTCCGGATGGTGGCGAGCGGTATCTCAGCACCTCGCTTTTTGCAGTACAAGACAAAGTTGGCCTTAAATTCTTTAATACAATGAGCCGGACTAAAGAACCATTTGATCCGATTCAGCCAGGGAAGGTTTCCATATATTCATGCGGCCCCACAGCACACACCAGAATGGATGTGGGAGAATGCCGGCGTTTTGTCTTTGCCGATATTCTAAGCCGTTATCTTGATTTCAGAGGCTATTGCGTTACCCACATCATGAATATAACTGATATGGATGACAAAACAATAAATGGTTCTGAAAAAGCAGGCCTTTCTCTCTCTGAATTTACAAAAAAACACATTGATTATTTTAAAAAAGATCTGGCTGACCTTAACATTAAACCTGCCACTAAATATCCAAAGACAAGCGAACATATCGAAGATATGGTCTTGCTTGCTGAAAAACTCGTTAATAAAGGATTTGCATATGAAAAACTCCGTTCGCTGTATTTTGATATTTCCCGTTTTTCAGATTATGGAAAACTATCAGGAATTGACTTAAACAAGATAAAAATCGGAGCAACAGTAGAGCTGGATGAATATGAAAAAGACAATCCACGAGATTTTACTCTTTTCAAAAGATCCAGACTCTCAGAGCTCAAAAGGGGAATATATGTCAAGACAGACTGGGGCAATGTTCGCCCGTCATGGCATATACAGTGTGCTGCCATGTCCATGAAATATCTTGGCGAATTCTTTGATATCCATACCAGCAGCAGAGCGCTCGTATTTCCCCATCACGAAAATGAAATAGCCATAGCTCAATGTTTAACCGGTAAGCCACTGGCCAAATACTGGATTCATTGTGATCAGGTTCTGATTAACGACAAAAACATGGGTAACAAAAAAAACAGGCTTACTCTTGAGGAACTCTATGATCTCGGCTTTTCCGGAAGAGAAATAAGGTACTGGCTTTTTTCAAGCCATTACAGAAAACCCATTAATTTTTCAGTCAAACGGCTCGAATATGCCAAACATTCCTTAAAAAGACTTGATATCTGTATTAATTCTTTGATGAATTTAAAAGAGAAGCTTTCTTATCCTGAACTTGACCAGCTTATTTATGATATTAAACATGGCGTTGTTGCTGCCATGGACGATGACCTGAATATTTCAGCAGCACTGGCTTCGATTTTTGATATTATAAAACAAATAAACATATTGATCCTGGAAAAAATGCTTGGCAAAGATGATGCCTCCAGGATTATAGATGAATTTCGAAATATTGATTCAGTGCTGGGAATATTTAACTTTGGAGATGAATTTTCAAATCCTGAAATCCTGAGCCTGATTGAGGAAAGGAATAAGGCCAGAGCAGAAAAAAAATGGGATATTGCTGATAAGATCCGTGAACAGCTAATATCCCTTGGAGTTATAGTTAAAGACCAAAAAATTGACGAATAGGTTATGATGATATGAAACCAGTATATTTTCCATTTACGTATATTTCCGAACCGGTTTTAGAGGCGCTTTCCGCCTTTTTTAAACAAATTGTCGTTTACCAGCCTTCAAATCTAAAAATACCTGAAAGTATGCAAAAACAGGCTGATAGCGATTTGCTTGAAATTCGTATTCCAGTTAAGGGAGATGAGAATAAAATTGATACTATTCTCAAAGACTACAAAAATTGGGCAACCATTCATCAGGGGAGTGAAATGGCTTTTTTTAAGACAAAGCCGGATATAATTCCTTTTTGTGACGAAACTTCCATATCACAAATCAAAGCAGATATAAAAAAGAAAAAGCAAAAACAACTGAACGAAAAAAAGCAGGACTCTCTTTTAAATGCAAGAATTTTTCTTCATATTGCCCAGGAATTCGACTTGCAAAACCGGGAAATAAACAAAGATCTTCTATTATTGGAAGAAAACACATTGAATCTCTTTGATAATCTCAAAGGAGAGGATGAATTATCATTTAAAGGAAACAATAGAGAAAAGGCATTAAAAATAGATTATCAAAGCGAGTATATGACACCTGATCGAATTATTGCATGGACACATTTGCTGCAATACGATCAAGATATATCAAACCTGTTTATAACAAATAGCCGCACAGTTGTTGAGCATATGGTAGAAAAACTTGGGGCAAAAATTGTACTTAGTATAGATTCAATACCGCCAGCTAACAGCATAGATAAAAAGAGAGAAAAATGGCAAAAAAGTTTAATTGAGCAACTTGAATTACTTCTGGGAAATTCCCTGCCTGCATCAGAAGGCATCAACATTAAATCTCCTTTTGACAAAGACGATGGCAAAAAAGTTTCATTAACATTATATCTTGTCCCGGACGAATCTCCTTATAAATTTTTTACCCGCAGCGCCTGGCACAACACGCCTGTTAAAAAAATAAATAAGGAAGCAGGATTTAAAAATACTCTGATAGGATTTGTTGAATTTTAGCTATCCGCAAAAAATTTATCTTCAATACTTGACTATCATTATTAATTAGTATAGGGAACATTTTTGATATGTAAAAAATCAAGGTTGATTTTATAACCACTCATTAATTTTTTAAGAAAGGAGACTTTTTCAAATGGCTTTTAAACCTACTATCGACCTGGATAAATGTGAAGGTTGCGAAGAATGTGTTGAAAACTGCCCTTCTGACGTTCTGGAAATGAAGGATGGCAAAGCATTCGTAGCTAATGAGGATGAATGTCTTGGCTGTGAAACATGTATAGAAGTTTGCGAACAAGGTGCTATTACCGTTGAAGAGCTTTAATTAATTTGTACTTTTCTATTAACAAATAAGGTGGGCAATAAGCCCACCTTTTAATTTAAAGAAAATCAAATTATCCATCATTTTATTTTCCAGACAAAGTTTGGTTATTCTACAATTTTTTATAATAAAAGTCCGTTTTTACTAACAAGAATAATTCTCCCTAAAAAAAACAATAAAAGCAAACAGCAAAATTACAAGCCGCATCAAAAAGCCATTATTATATCAAAAACAATAATAGATTATTTTAATGGAAGGTCTGTTCATATGCTTAGGCCTTCATGGAAATGGCTTGATACAAGCGGACTGACTGAGTTGCAAAAATCCGTATATTCCGCCACGGCAAAAATTCCATTTGGAAAACTGAGTTCATACAAAAAAATAGCTGAAGTTATTAACAGGCCCAATGCCTATCGTTTTGTAGGCACCACACTTGCCAAAAACCCCTTTCCTGTCCTTATACCATGTCACAGAGTGATCCGAAGTAATAATACAATCGGCCAGTTCGCCGGAGGAAAAAATCTGAAAATAAAAATGATTGAACTCGAAAAGAATACCCTTATTTCTAAACCCTAAATGAAATACGAAACGATAGACCACACAGCCGATTTCGGCATTCACGTTTTTGGGGCCGACGCAAAAGACCTTTTTGCTAACGCTGCATTTGCATTGTTTGATCTTATTACAGATATTGATACATTAAAAGGCGTAAATGAACATAAAATCCGTATAACCGGGGATGACTGGCCTGATACTATGGTAAACTGGCTGAGAGAACTCTTATATCTCTGGACATGCAAAGAAATGCTTGTTAAAACAGCAAATATCTCTTATTTAACAGAGCATGAACTTACAGCAAGAGTTAACTTCGATCCTTATGATCCCGATCGTCATGAAATCAAAAATGAGATAAAGGCTGTAACGTACCACCAGATTCAGGTTGAAAAAGGACTATTGGGATGGGAATCAAAAATAATATTTGATGTTTAGATTCATAAAATGATCATTGAATTAAAAAATATAGACGAATACCGATGGGAGCTTCCTAAAACCGGAGCTATGCGCGTACCTGGCATTATATATTCAAACGCTTCATTGCTTAAAGATATCAAGCTGGAAGAAACGTTAAAGCAGGTTGCAAACGTAGCAACGCTTCCCGGCATCTTAAAGGCATCGCTTGCAATGCCCGATATGCACTGGGGCTATGGTTTTCCTATAGGCGGTGTTGCAGCATTTGATTGGGAAAACGGCATAATTTCACCAGGCGGAGTAGGATATGACATCAACTGCGGTGTTCGTCTGGCAGCATCTTCCCTTGTTGAAAAGGAAGTCAGGCCAAGGCTTGAAGATCTTATAAATGCGCTTTACCAAAATATTCCTTCCGGAGTAGGTTCAACAGGTTTTGTTAAACTTTCAATCGCAGAAGAAAAAAAAGTCCTTAAAGAAGGCAGTAGCTGGGCTGTAATGCATGGCTTTGGAGAAGACTCAGATATTGAGCATACAGAAGATGAAGGATGCATGCAAAATGCTGACCCTGAAACTGTAAGTCAAAGGGCGCTGGAAAGAGGACGAAAACAGCTTGGCACTTTAGGCTCAGGGAATCATTTTCTTGAAATAGGCGTAGTGGAAAAAATCTTTGATAAAGTTACTGCTCAAGCATTCGGTCTCTTTGAAAATCAGGTTACATTGTTGCTTCATTCAGGTTCAAGGGGATTTGGGTACCAGGTTTGTGACGACTTTCTCGCATTCATGACAAAACATGTCAAAAAAACAGGATTTGATCTGCCGGACCGACAGCTTGCCTGCGCTATGATTCAGTCAAAAGAAGGTTTGCGCTATTACAATGCAATGGCCTGCGCTGCAAACTATGCATGGGCTAACAGGCAGATTATGCTGCACAGATCCCGTGAGGTTTTTTCAAGAATTTTCGATATGGGGCCAACAGATCTTGGCATGAATCTGGTTTATGATGTATGTCATAATATAGCAAAAAAAGAATACCATATTGTGGATGGTAAAAAACGGGCGATCTGTGTACACAGAAAAGGCGCTACTCGATCCTTTCCCGCCGGACATGAGGGACTCTGCGAAAAATACCGTAAAACAGGACAGCCAATACTTATTCCAGGGGATATGGGAACTGCTTCTTATGTGCTTGTTGGAACCAAAAAGGCAATGGAAGAAACCTTTGGGTCAACGTGTCATGGCGCCGGTCGGGTTTTGAGCAGACGAGCCGCTAAAAGGGCCGGCAAAGGCAGAGCTATAAACCGAGAGCTTGAAGATAAAGGCGTACTTGTCAGATGTGCAGGCAGATCCACTCTGGCTGAAGAAATGCCCGAAGCATATAAAGACATTTCCCAGGTAATTGATGTGGTTCATGGCGCAGGAATTTCAAAAAAGGTAGCAAAGTTAAGGCCAATGGCTGTTTTAAAAGGATAAAATAACAGGGATTAGGGATTTGGGGAACACTTTAATATAAAAGCCCAAAAGAAAATCATTCGCAATGGTTCTGATGAGATCCATGTAATGATGTGCAGAATGACCTTTAAAAGTATTTGATGAGTTCATCAAATTATGGAACCACTTCAATCTGTAATGTTGGGCATAATTCAGGGTTTAACTGAGTTTTTGCCTGTCAGCAGTTCCGGACACCTGGTTTTGCTTCAAAATTTATTCGGAATCAGGGAACCAGAGCTGTTATTCGATATAAGTCTTCATGTCGGAACATTAATAGCAATATTCATAGTATTTTACCGAGAAATCCGAAACATACTTCAAACCCTGTTGTGCCTTCCAGCTTTAATTAAGTCGTCAGGAAACTTAAAGTCGCTTTTTGCTGATAATGAAGAAATAAGAATTGCTGTGTTGATAATTATAGGCAGTATCCCCACAGCCATTTTGGGAATCCTTTTTCACAAAATTGTTGATCAAATCTTTGGATCCGTATGGATAGTAGGAGCAATGCTTTTACTAACCGGCACGCTTCTCTGGTTTACTAAGCAAATAAGTGCTGAAGGACGTCCTCTAATAAAAGTAGGCATTAGAGATGCTTTGATGATAGGACTTATACAAGGCTTGGCGATAATGCCCGGAATATCACGATCCGGATCTACTATATCCATAGCTCTTTTTCTCGGGATAAACCGGGAAATTGCAGGTCGTTATTCTTTTCTTTTATCAATTCCTGCAATACTGGGCGCAATGATACTCGGTCTTGACTCAACCATTATCCGGACGGATATCCCCGTAAAAATAATATTGCTGGGAACCGTTACTGCAGGAATTGTTGGTTATATAGCCTTGAAAATTTTGCTTCGCATAGTTAAACAGGGGCATTTGCACTATTTTGCGCCTTATTGCTGGTTACTTGGTGCTGCAACGCTAATCCGGAGCTTGTTATAGCATACTTTTGAAAAAGTTCTATATTTGTAAACTCATAAGCGATTTTTGGTAGGCCATAATTTCTTCTTTATCCTGACCATTAATATAATATCTAAGCACAGCGTCTGTACCCGATGCTCTAATTACAAACCAAAAAGTTTTAAATTGCAAAAAGGTACCTTCTAGAAGAGTGCCCTTGCCTATCAAACGAATATTATCAGGTTTAGGCAATGGTTCGCAGTTATTATCCAGTTTAGAATTTATTTCCTTGCATATTTCATCAAGAGACAACATGGTCGGATATTTTGCGGCTGTGTCATGAAAAAATTTCATTACCTTATCCCTTTTTGCTTCTCCTTTCACTTTTGCATTTTGCAGCATTGAGCCGGACAATCTTTCATCATACAAACGTTTGTCATAACGATCAAAATATTTATATTTGATATTATGTTTCAGAATTAGATCACAATAATAATCTGCAAATGACTGATCCGAATTATACAGGAAAGCTGCCAGTGATAGCGATAAAAGTCCGAACTGGAAACCATCTTTTTCCAGTAAGGCGATCATTTTTTTGGAAAGAGATTTGTTTGTTAATAAATCAGTCCCACCAAAAATAGCCCCGCCTGATTCTTCGCACATTATAATTAGTCTGGGGGTTTTGCCTAATTTTACTTTTTCTCCCAATGCTGTAACATAAGGTTCATTTATATCTTTTCTATTTTCAAGCCATTGTGCAAAAGTACCCCAATGCTTAAATCCGACTCTTACGTGTACCATTGGTATTTTTTCCAACTCTGCAAGCTCATCTAACGCCCTTGAGGTGGTTACTGAAGATGCAATAAACCAATCATAAGCATCAAAAAGGTTGGATTTTTTTAAAGATTCTATTTGAAATGCCGTTAGCATAAAAAATATTTGGTTTGGGGTGAAATAAACGATGCATTTGTCACTATTATGTATTGATTCAACTTCTAAACCTAATTGGATATATTTTTCATGGTTTTTAGATGAAGCCGTAGTCACCATATTAAATCGATCTCCATCCGGATCCCATATAAAAACGATATTAGCCTCGTTGTTTAATAATTTTTTTTGAGCGCCAATATTTCTATAAATTTCTTGTTTCGTAGGATCTACACCATAGTTTTCACCGTTTATTTGGCCTATTTTATGGTATTGAGAATCCTCATCATCAAAAAAATAGTGAATAACATTGCTTTTGCCAACAGGAATATCAAAGAGTTTAAAAAGGCGTTCTGAAGTTAATTTCATAGAGCCGCCTACTGTACAGATTGCACAGCGAAAGCCACTCTTATTAGCCACCATGATCTCATCTATGGATTTCTTGTCAATTACAGTTTTCTGGTAATTAATATAAGCTTCATCAATGTTAAAATCATTCAAAATGTTTCCACTGGATAACGGAGCAAGTTGAATAGTAGCCTTGCTGCTAACGATATGTTGAACCTCGCTAATAATTTCTTCTTCTTCTTCAACAAGCTGTTTGCCCAACGAATCTATTGGTTTCCAGCCCCCCTTAAAATATTGGGAGTGACTTGCAGTTAAGTTGTCACCGCTCTGGAATTCTTCATAAAAAACTCCAAAGGATGAATACCAGATTGGAGTTGTTGTTATTTGCGCTCTCAAATGTACTTTGAAACCATGAGCTGCATAAATACGCGCAAGTATACTGATAAAATCTTGCGTATGTGGTCGTGTTTCTCCACCGACATGCACATGCAAATCGTCTGTTTTATCACATTTTTTTTTGAAAACTCTTGCTTTAGCTTCTCCGAGAATAGCACAAGTAACAAAATTAATTGCTACATTCGGGTTTGCTCCATCATCAGGATCTAGCTGATCGCGATAGCCGGCGGTCATCAAAGAAAATTTTTGTGCCCATTTTTCAAGCGAGTATGAACCTATTAGTTCTTCTGTAATGTTTATTTGTTCCCAAGCATTCTTTTGAGGGTTGATTTCAAGTCGAATAGATTGCATTGAAACCTCTATACATCGTTAGTCGTTAAATTGATTTTTTTAAAAAGTTGAATTCATAAAGTTTTTCTATAGTTTCTTTATATGAATCTACTTGAACTGTTTCGATAGATTGTGGGGATGTAGAAGGCCATGCCTCAGCAAGCTCTCGGATAGCTGCGTCATTTCCACCTTCGAATAAAGCATCACCAAAAAATACAATTCTTTCAAAACCAAGATTAAATAAAGTTGTCACTGCGTTAGTTTTATCCTTGCCCAAAATTCCGATATCAAAGGATGTTTGACCACCTAATGTGATTTTTAAATCATTATTTTCGATAAGAGGTGACAATCCATTATTCAAATGTTCCATGATTCTTTGTCTGTATCCCCTGGACTGATCAAATTCTACAAAATTTTTTCTATTAAGTTGCACCTCAGCATTTTCTTGTTGAACTCTTCCAATTGGAGCAAAATTTACCATTGAATCTCGGAAAACGATTGTTTCCCCAATAACCTTGAGAGGTGGTGAGAGTTGAAACTCTGGTAACATTTGTGTTTTCTTCAGAGTTTCGATTAGAAATCTATAATTGGATTCACCAAGATGATTACGAATGTTAAAAGACGAAATCACCTCAATTAACATATCTGCCGAAAAATCACATCGGTAATGGATAGCGCCATTACTTAAAAACGCGTCGAACTGTTTTCTATAACCAAATTGATAGAGCGGTTCGAAAAACTGTTGCATCAGCAAGGGAAGATGACTTCCCGCTGCCACGTGAAAGGGAACACAGAGATGATCCAGGATTTTTACCATTGATGCTGTAATCGGTTGCCTGGGTGGTGTAAGGGTATTATCAATATCAAAAAGCGCCGCTGTTTTCATTTTTATTATCCCTGATAGCAAAGTTTTTATATTATATAAAAGAATGGTTAATAGGCCATATCTATAAGATCTATTATTTGCTCGGCATAATTCGGTTTGATGACTTCTATCAATTTATGTGATGCATTGGAATATTTTTTGCGGAATGTATCCAATGTTTTTTTATCAGGACAATTCCCGGATGCACCTATCGTTGTACATGCGTATGATGCCCAATCTCTTCCTTCAACGATGGCGGACAGAAAATCCTCAAAAGTAAAATGTTTATTCCCGTTGAGACTTGAAATCATTCCTGATGCAAATGCGTCACCTGCCCCGGTTGGATCAATAATTTTTCTAATTTTCAGTGGCCATGCCAAAACAATGCCGTCACTGCCATCTTTGTATGTTCCTATTGCACCAAACCGATTAATTGTAATAACAGCAGTAATCGAACGTTCTCTTAAAAATTTTATAATTTCATTTAGAGAACTGTTTCTGTTGCTCTGGTTAAAAAATCTTCTGATTTCTTCCAGATTCAGTTGAAATAAATCAATATGCGCCAAATCTTTAAGCCAGAAATCTACGCCATGCTTGATTTGGCTAGTACCAAAATTCGCAAAAAGAAAAAAATTGTTAAAATATGTGTTGATTATTTTTCTTGATATTATGCCGGGTTTATGATTGTCACCGTCAACAGAAATATGGCCGATCATCACAGAGCCGGTATTATAGGATACAAGCTTGCATAGGAGATCAAGGCGATTCTGAAAATGTTCTTCAATATTTTTTCTTATAGGTAGACCTTGGGAAAAAATAGTTCGGTGTCCTTGATGGACGACAATTATGGCTTTTGGGGTTTGGACATTTGGAAATAAAAAATCTTCAGAACCAATAAATTGAAGCGTTTTTTCATCAAGCTCTCTTTCAAGCCCTGTTTTTATCAAATGTTTACGGATATCATGCCCATGCTGATCTTTTCCTATAAAGGGTATCGGAAAGACATCCATGCCGACGGCCATTAATTTCAGAGAATAATTAATACAACTGCCGCCAAAAAGTTCATAACTCGTTACAATATGCTTCCGCCCTATCCGTATTTCACCATCATACTCCAAAATATGTTCAACATTGCCACTACCGATTGTAATGATGGGGGAAGTACCTTTGCTGGTCGTTTTCATATTATTACTATTTAGAATGATAGGAATCATAGCCTTTTTTATATAACATAATATGTATCCTATTCAAATTCCCTGGTAATGGGCGGTCTGTCGAAATATAACTATGCGTAAATAAAGCCTGTTTATAAATTGAAAATGAATTTTAGCATGGTTTTTGAATAGGATACCATAATATTATATTCTGTATATGTTCGTCAAGAACTCACTATATTAAAAAAACCTGATTTTAAATAATCACTCTGTTTTCAATGACTTTGACAG
>Ga0209013_10002689_pt1 | contig 16030 bp, 12 predicted proteins | sample Cruoilmetagenom2_FD_187291 | JGI IMG/M metagenome (GOLD analysis project Ga0209013, IMG submission 187291) | Oil polluted marine microbial communities from Coal Oil Point, Santa Barbara, California, USA - Sample 2 (SPAdes) (version 2) | ecosystem: Environmental > Aquatic > Marine > Oil seeps ... | reverse complement strand
CAATAGAAAATGAATTGCTGGTAGTCGTCGCTTAAGTTATAAAACACATCAATATTATCTCCTTCTACCTTTTTCTCAACTTCCAGAAACCCCATATTATCAAATGATTTATTGTGATGTATTTTAATATCATGAACTTTAGTGCCAAAATACCGGTCATCCAACTCAATAAAACCACCATCAGCCCCGTAATTTCCACCAATCTTTACATAGTTCGTGCAAGTGTTATATGAAATTTCGTTATACGCATTAGCTATTACTATTCCTATCGGGCCCCAATCTGGATTTGATAGAAATCGGTTGCAATCTCTAAATGTATTGTCGGTTATTAAACTGTGTTGCCCTGTTATATTAACACCGATTGGGCAATCAATGAATTCGCAATTTTTAATGGTAATATTGTTTGCGCCGGTTTTGGTAAATATGGCTCCGACTTCCAAAACTGATTTGTCCTTTTTAGAATTTGCGTCCGCACACTTTAAAAATGATAAACCATCAAATACAAGATAACTACCACTTACCTGAAATACATTTCCATTTACCTCATCATGACGGGGATTGCTGAATGAAGGAAGTGAACCATCTCCGTATGTACTTATCACAATCGGATGTTCAATACATCCGGAAGATTTAAATTTAATACCTCCTTGAAAAACTGAATTTTTAGCAAATAAGATACTATCTCCGAGATGAAAAGTAATCTCCTCTAATTTTTTGAGACTCTTCCAGGGTGATTTGATAGAATTAACTGTATTGGCGTCATTACCGTCTTGACTATTTATATAATACCTTACACTCTTACTTTTATGATCCACATTTGTGCAACCCAGTAGTAAAAAATTAACAGCTATCGTAATAAAGATTAATTTTCTCATTTTTCCGCAGTATTAGTTTATTCGTTTACACAAGTCAAATCATAAAAATAACAGAAGATATGATTTGTAATTTATTAAAGACCTCAATCTTACTATTATCATAATTATGAAAATTTATAAAATTAAACCTCAATTCTTTCTTCAGCTACTTCAGAGGACTTTCCAACATCAAATCCTGAATAATCTTGGCATAGGAATCTGCTGGTTGAAGTGTTTTTAGAAATGAACGGTATCCGGGTTTCATCTTCCACTTGAAGCCATTGGTTAAAGACCCGGCACCTTTGAAATCCATTGAAAAATAATCTGACGACCCTCTTACTCCGTACAACACAGTAACCTGATCCCAACTGGGACGTCCACAAAAATTATTGTGAAAGAATTTGTAATATCCTAGCCGTACAGGATTCCCCTCATAGGAGTCTTTTAAGTCCACCCCGGTTAAAATATCTCGGGACATATTTAGAACTTCTCATTATTATGACTATACTTTTAAAAATTACTCTGGTTGAGATATATTATTCTTCTTCATCGTCTGATTGAAATCTTTCATAATACTCTCTTTATCGAAATTTTCCCAAATGTTAATTTTCCTGCTATTCTCAGGTTGCTCAACCCATTTCTCATCAACCATTATGGGACAGGAAATAATGGTAGATTCAGCCCATTTCGGATTCTTAACAATCGCAACAGCAGCCATATCGAATAATGCACGTGATGGTGGGTTACCATGAAATTTGCAATTTTGAAAAAGATTTTCAGAATAGTCACCAAAAGTATGAAATTTACCTCCGTGCCTTCCAACTATTGGAATTGTAATTCTCGGACCCACACCAGGCATATTTTTTAATGCTTCTTCTTTAGTAATACGTACAGCATCGGTACCAGATGACTTCCCATAGCGTACAGTAACCATTTCGAAATCGATATTTGTTTTAAGGACATAATTCATTGACGCAATATCATTATCCAGATTATACTCCCCCGGCTCCGGATAATTTGAACCCAACCAAACCAATCGAATATTTTCAGCAATTGCAGGCTCTTTTTTTAAGGCCAGAGCTAAATTTGTCAATTTACCAACAGCAATAACAACCAACTTTTCATTTGTGTGTTTTTTGGCTTCACCAATAATAAAATCGACTGCTTCAAATCCATCAAAATTAGAATTACTTAAATCATTCTCAATCTCAGTAAATGATTTATCTGCACCTTTCAAAAGAGGTATTTTATCGGCTACTTTACAAAGTTTCATTACTCGTTCAGCTTCATCAAAATGACTATCAATATTACCACCATTTCGAGTTGCATTAACTGTTATACCTTTAATATCGAATACATTACTATTAAAAAACAGATATGCCAAGGCGTGTTGGTCATCTAGTTCGTTATTTGCATCGGTATCAAAAATAACCGGCAATTTATTTGCTATCTGATTACTCTTCTGATTATGACTTTTACATCCCCAAAGAACACAACCTGAAATAAGTATTAATAAAGCTAACTTATTCATCCTCTTAAATTTAAATTTTCTAACCTAATAAATAAACTAATACATAAATAATCCCACAAAACCGGGATTATTGACGTATCAGTTTTATTAATTTTTTTTTACACAACAATTTAATTAAGAGCTAATTAGATAACTCTTCAATTTTCGGGATAGATGGTTGTGCACCCTTTCTGGTTACGGAAATAGCTGCTGCTTTATTAGCTATTTTTATTGCTTCCTTATAACTTTTACCCCCAGCCAAAGCTGTTGCAAAATAGCCATTAAAAACATCACCTGCAGCTGTTGTATCAACGGCCTCAACTTTGATTGTAGGCACAAAATCGGCACCATCACTCTTGGATATAAAATAAACACCCTTACTACCAAGCGTAACCAATACTGTATCATTTACCTTATTCAAGAGTTTGTCAGCAGCTTCTTTAATATCTTCATCACTATCCGAACTTAATCCCGTTAAAATTTGTGTTTCAGATTCGTTTGGGGTAATAATATCTACCAGACTTAATATCTCATCACTTAAAAACTGAGCTGGTGCCGGATTTAAGATAGTGGTTGCTCCATGTTGTTTGGCAAGTTTCAAGGAGTATTCAACAACTTCCAATTGAATTTCCAATTGAATTAAAACAACATCGGCCTCTGAAATCACATTCTCTACTGATTTTATATCATCAACAGAGAGACATCCATTTGCACCACTTGCAACAACAATTGAATTTTGTGCAGTTTCTTCCTCAACAATAATAACTGCAATGCCTGATGGTTTATTAGGATCAATAAATATATTATCTGTATTGATTTTTTCTGCATCATACCCAACTACCGCATTTCTCCCAAAATCGTCCTCTCCTACCTTGGCAATAAAAGTTACGTCACCACCTGCTCTAGCAGCAGCTACAGCCTGATTCGCTCCTTTTCCCCCAGGTATTATATCAAAATCATTTCCCATTACAGTTTCACCAGGTACAGGCATTTTAGGTGAACTAACCACCATATCTGTATTACTACTACCTATTACTACAATTTTTCCCATATCAAATTTTTATACAGTCTTTGCCATTATTATTAAAGTTATACCAGCAATAAATAATAGAAACATCAAACCAATTAAGAGATTCGTTCCTTTGGGTGCATTTTTAAATTCCTTCCAAATAAACACACCCCAAATTGCTGCAATCATTGTTGCACCCTGTCCTAACCCATAAGAAATTGCAAATCCTGCATCTCCTGCCGCTATCAGATTAAATATCATACCAATACACCACACTACACCACCTATGATACCAATAACATGTAACTTTGGAGTTCCTTTCCTGAAATAGTCTTTGTACGAAACTTTTTCACCACTTATAGGCTTATACATAAAGAATGTATTAAACAAGAAGTTTGAAATAAAAATACCTAGAGAAAAAACAAACACAGCCGAATAGGGTGTATATAAACCGTGGGTTGGATTGACGAAATCCTCAGACATTGAAGCGGCTACAAACCGATAAAAGAATCCCATTAAAATACCTGCTGCAAGAGATATTAAAATTCCCTTATAAGATGCTGATCCTTTAGTAATCTTTTTATAGGCAAGGGCATCCAGAACAATCGCCACAGTTACCAAAGCAACACCCAAAAACAATAAAATTGGATCACCAATTGGAGAAGCCATATAATTTACCACAACTCCTAAAACCAAAGCTATTCCAATACCAATTGGAAATGCAATAGCCATTCCTGCAATATCGATAGCTGCAACCAAAAGTAAATTTGCAATATTAAATATAACCCCACCCAAAAGGGCATAAAACAAGGCTTTTAATGAAGCATCTAACAAATTAGGGATAAAAGCTTGTCCACTCTCACCCATGCTCCCTATGGTTAAACCAAACATCAGGGATAAGATCATTACTCCCAATGTATAATCCCAATAAAACAGTGGAAATCCCCAGCTTTTAGAGGCTAATTTCTGGGTGTTGGCCCACGACCCCCAGCACAACATTGTGATAATGCAGAAAAGTACTGCTAGCAGATAATTGTTTATTATGAACATAATTTATTTTTTAATTTTTTTACACTTTTTTTCCCAATCATAATCCGGATTAATAATTTTTGAATCAATACTTAAAGATCAAAAATCATCACTCCCAAAATAATTACATATTACTTGCAATTGATTTTAATTTTTTTCAGTTGTCAGAGGAAATCTGCAAGAAAATTCGGCTAACATTATATATAATACATATTTCAATTAATTCTCATGCTCAGGTAATTTTGTCATCAAGCTATTGAGAATATATTCATACTCATCATTTGTAAGCTTAGTTTGAATATAAGAACGCCAACCAGGAACCATATCATAGGTAAATCCATTTTTAAGAGAACCTGTACCTGTTGAATTAAGGGAAAAGTAACTCAAACCTCTCACCGAATATAAGACCGCGATCAGATCCCAACTGGATCTTCCTTTAAACTCATTATTAAACCAGCGATAATAAGATCCTCTAACTGGATTTGCGGCAGGAGTGCTTCCTAGGGTTTCTCCTGTAAAGATATCTCCTCCAAGCTGACTAATTACAATAGGTGTTGGCCAATCTCTCAGAATTTTCTCAGAAACACCTACTAAATTATGTCTTGTCAAATTAAAATCATCATTATTCACCCCTCCCATTATTACCAATTCTTTTACTTTCTTGGCAATTAGTTCGGAATGGTTTAATAATAATTCTCCCAGGTTATTCAAAAAACCCACACTAATAATTGTAACTGAAGAGTCTGGCTGCGCCTCAAGTGTCTCAACATATAGATCTACTGCATCAGGCACATCATTAATATTTTCAGAAATATCATTAGGAAACTTTGCAACATAACTCAAATAAGGTGAATAATCTGGTGATAATAGAGATTCTTTGTAAATACCAATCGGGATATTTCCTCGGTGGTACCAGGTGTTAATGGCATCTATGGCCGCGGCTCCATCCTTATTCACTTCATTGAAACAAACTGCTAATATCTGTGCTTCACCATTATCTGCCAGCGCATGCAAAGTAGCCAATGCACCAACATCATCAACATCAAAGCACATATCCGTTTCAAAAATAACCTTAACTGGCTCCTTATGGCCAATAGGTATATTGGTTATCGTTGCTTGATCATCTTCTGAACATGATATAAATATAAAACATATACAGAGGAGAATTATATATTGAAATATTATTTCTTTTTTCATATTCTAATAATTACTCTTGATTGCTTTTCGCTTTCTAACATATGATGGACCTATTCAACTACCTTTGAAATAAAGGCATGAGGATTACAATATATTATTCATGTTTCGAAAGATATTCAAGAATCTCATATTACTTACTATCTAACATTAATTACATAACTACTACCCTGACGGAATACTGTTTAGAAACCTAAATATTGCTAAATCCATCTCTGTAACCTATTCTGTTTCTTAAACAGAAAATTCCGCCGAGTAATAACTATAAAATCGTTTAATTTAATGCAGGAAGCCCTGTGGGAATTCCATCAGTAATAATTACATTATCTATACTCAATTCATAGCGAGCAGATGAAAGGTCATTGTCCCAACCATCTCTTGGCCAAATAAGTATATAGTCGAAAATGGAATTGTAGTCAGGATAATCTGCCTTGTCCGTACTTTTAAGCAACTTATTTAAATTGTAGCTTCTCCATTCCCATTGTCCGTCAGTATCATAATAATATCCATCAACACCATCAACTGCGACAAACTCTGGATATGTCTCCAATGCACTTTCATTACGACCAGGATCAACCCAAGGTGTTGCTTCATCGAAACCAAAAGATGACTGGAAGAACACAAAGTTTAAAAAGCCACTATAATCACCTGTATTAACCGCTAATGTTATATAAGGATCCTTCATTTTACTTAAATCGTAACCCGCACCATTGTTATCAGCTTTTAATGCGAAAGTGTAGTTCTTCCAATTTCCGTCATGATGATTAACCATCGAATAATAATGATCACCCTCAGGGATAGTGGCATGTTCAACTAAATCAATTCCATATAAATTCAAGGGATCAGATGCCCAACTTACCACATTATCAGTAGTTGTTGGTTCGCCACTTTCAAAGTCAAACAAAGTAATTTTTTTTGGTAGCGGTCCCTCTGTTATTACCATCTGTGCAATATTTAACTGGAAACCAGGATAAACAATATCTTCAGGGTAATCCCAGCCGGCACGAATAAATAATCCTGCACTTTCAATAGTTGCTGGTGCAGTCCCACCCATAATATCAGATAATGAGAAGGTGTACCACATCCACTTGCCATTTGTTTGCATGTGGTGCTGTTTTTCTCCATTAGCAAAGGTTCCACCAGGAGAATTTGATGGTTGGAAATCCATAATGTTTCCATCTAACATCAAACTAAGGTAAGCACAATCATTTCCTGTATTAATAAAAACAGACACATAGGGATCACTATAGAAACTAATATCAAATCCTGCTCCATTATTATCGGAGGTGTAATTTCCGTAAGCAGTATTAGCATCATCAGCCAACAATGTGTCATTCATTGCATAATAATGATCATATCCTGCAGGCATATCAATACTATTTATATCAAATCCAGTCTCTTGGAAATCTTTAGCCTCATTCCAGGTATTTTTCGTCCAATCAGGAAGAGCCCCACCAGTTGTAAAGTCCAGAATAACTACTTCATCGGCAACGACAATAACACCACCGCCTGAAACAATAAAATCACTGGAATATGTACCAGTTTTTTCATATACGTTTTTGACAACCATGGGGCCGGAAGCACATGTTTCTGTTATAATCACAAACATTGTAGTTGAGTCAGTTGTAACTGAATCAATACGGGCAAAACCGCTACCAATTGTAACCGAAGTAACATCATTGAAAACTCCTTCCACAATTAGAGTATCACCAACAGTCACCTTTGTTGCCGAAACGGATGAAACAACCGGCACAGGGAAATTTATATCATAATCCTCAGACCACTGCTTTTCCTCAGTACAATTTTGCAAAGCAAAACCTACTATTGCTAATAAAATTAATATCTTATATTTCATCTATTTAATTTTTTCTTTCTATTGTCAGATGGATGTCGCAAATAAATTTAATTATCACGTTGTGTGTAAACTAGATAATGAAATTTACATGTTCGTTTCATCTGTTAGAAATATTTAAAAGATAAATATGAGACTCATTATGCATAAGTAAAATGAGTCTCCTATTTTTTTAATTATAAATACCTATAAGTTGTGATAAATTCCATTTTTCAGCTTCCGCACCTGGTATTGGAAACATTGGAATATCATTAACACCTCTTGGACCTGCGATACATCGCGCTTGGCAGTTTTCTCTCAAATCTATATTAGCAAATCTAAGTTCTGTAGCCATAGGATCCTTAGATGTTGCTTTTATTACATCCAGACGATCCAGGTATCTACCTGTCCTTACAAGATCCCAATATCTCATATCTTCAAAAGCTAGTTCAACGCTTCTCTCATGCCAAATAGCATTAAGTAAATCCTGACCTGAAGCAGTTATAGTCGGTAGATTCCCCGAAAAACCGGTTGGATCATATTTATCAGAGCGAAGCTTATAACCTTTACAGTATGTACTTTTACGAGCTCTATCTCTAACTAATTCAAGGCTTGCTAAAGCTTCTCCGGGTTTATTAAGGTAATAAGCTGCTTCAGCATTCATAAGTAAAACATCTGCATATCTTATCACTCTTAAATTTCGTGAACTATTAGTGGGTGATGTTGCAAGAGCTGCTGCCTCAGTTACGGGATCAATTGCTAATTTTCGATTATAGTACTCTGACTCCATATCTGAAAGATCATAATTACGCATAATTCCATAGACGATACCTCCATTAAAATTTGGTCCGTACACAGCACAACTGAGTCTGGGATCTTTTGCCTCGAACTCATCAACCATTAATTGCGTAGGTTGATAATATCCCCAACCTCCTGGTAAACCTTCATTTTCTGCACTTCTGATGCCACATCTAATTTGCGATGTTGAACCAATAGCCGATCTATCTCCACCTAAACCAATATTCAAAGAAGCTGAACTACCAAATTGAAGTTCAAAAATTGATTCAAAATTATTTTCCCCTTCCGGTTCATTTATCTCAGCATAATTTCCAACCAAGCCATACTCTCCCGATTCAATCACCAAATTTGTATATTTATAAACAGAGTCCCAAGCTGTTGTCGGAGCATCTTTGTCCATCCCTGCATCTAGCATATACAATCGAGCCAACATTGCCTGTGCAGCACCCTTGGTAGCTCTTCCCAAGTCACTTGCAGAATATTCACTCTTCTTAGGTAATCTCACCATTGATTTTCTAAAATTGGCAGCACCAATTTCAAAACCCTCATGCATACTCTTCTGTTGTATTTTTCCATATTGGTCGGGGGAAATAATTCCCTCTTCTATAGGAACATTTCCAAATACTTTTACCAGCCTTAATATATTCATGGCTCTTAGAAAATATGCTTCACCCATCAGTCGACTCTTGAGTGTAGGATTAATAGGTGCATCAGGCATACTTTCTAAAACATAGTCAGATCTATAGATTCCATCATAAGATCTATTCCATATTCCATAAAGAATAATTTCATCAGTAAAAGGTCTCCATTCTATCATACGTTCTAAATCATCGTAATCTCCTTTATGTGCTCCCATCTCAGAAAAATCAGCTAGTATCTCACCAATATAGTAGGAAGAAGACTCGAGAAGTCCTCCTCCCCATCTCTCATGTGATGCTAAAATATTATAAACGGAATTAACAGCCATTACTGCATTCTCATCATTGGAAATAAAATTATCACCAGATCTAATCGCACTTGGTTCAACATCCAAATAATCATTACAAGCCGCTATCAACCCCGAAAATGCTATACAAACAATACATATGGATATGAATCTATACTTTATATTATTTTTCATTTCTCTATTTTTTTAAAATTTTAAATTCAAACCTACTGTTAGCACTTTTGATAAAGGATAAGTGCCATAATCAACACCTCCATCTAATGTACCAAATGAAGCTGTTTCGGGATCCCATCCTGAATATTTGGAAATTGTAAATAGGTTATCTGCCGAAAAATAAATACGGAAATCACTTAATTTGACCTTTCTACAAATACTTTCTGGAAGACTGTAACCAATTTGTATGTTTTTAAGGCGTAAATAGCTACCATCTTCAACAAAACGATCGGAGAAAGTACTTGTATTACCATTAATATCAGCAATATCTAATCTTGGGTGATCGGTTATTACACCCTCGCGAGATCTATTCCACATATCTGCATGCCAATTACTTTTTATATTTGACCCATAGATATACACATATTGTCCATTCACAATTTCATTTCCATAAGATCCCAAGAAATAACATGCAAAATCGATATTTTTCCATTTTAACTGAATATTCAGTCCTGAAGTAAAATCAGGAATTGCACTTCCAAGATATTGTCTATCATTATTCTTGTCAATTTTATGATCTCCATCAAAATCAGCAAACCACACATCCCCAGGCTGAGCCGTAGGCTGATATTCGGGATATTGGGCATGCAATGCATCCAATGAGGCCTGTGTGAAAATACCATTTGTTGCTAAGCCATAAAATGCTCCAATTTCACCTCCCACATCTGTATATGTTGTTGGATCAAGACGAGCAACCATACCTGCTCTAATGGCTGTAGATGTTCCTAAATCAAGCACTTCGTTTTTTAATGCTGTTATATTCCAATTAATACTGTAACTGAAATCACCTATCACATTTTTATGCCCCACTGAAATCTCTATCCCCTTATTGCGCATTGATCCAATATTTGAAGGAACTGCATTATAACCTACATAATCAGGCGCTAGAGGTGTAGCAATCATATCTCTGGTTGTGTTTTGAAATACATTTGCATCCAAAGTCAGCTTGTTGTTAAAAAGTCCCAGATCAATCCCAAAATTAAAAGTTTCTGTAATTTCCCACTTTATATCTTTATTTGCCAATTCGGCAGGATAATAACCATTAACCACCTCATCACCTATTACATAAGAATTACTTTTTGAGGTTATTGTGGATGCATACACATAAGGATTATTTAGCGAATTTTGATTCCCCACAACTCCCCAGCCGCCACGAAGCTTAAGGCCGTTTACAGCATTAATATTATCTAAAAATGACTCTTTCTTAACATCCCAACCAACAGCTACAGATGGAAAAATTCCCCATCGATTATCTCCCAAAAATTTTGAACTACCATCAGCTCTAAGAGTACCTGTCAACATATATCTATCCATAAATTTGTAATTTACTCTGGCGAAATATGAAAGCAAGGTAGATTCTTTAAAATTTCCATCAATAGATTTTCGTTCCTGGTTATTGGCCAAATTAAAATACATCTGATTGGGATCATTCGCTACGTCATAAACCGTACCTGAGATATATTCATTTTCAAAACTTTGCATCTCTGTTCCCAACATTGCATTAATTGCATGTTGTCCAATTGTCTTCTCATAATTGAAATAACTGGACCACAACTTGGAGATCATATTCCTATTGTTCTGATACAAACTACTTTCCGCATTATATGTAGTAGCATCTATATAAAACTCTGGATAATAACCTTTTCCCTTAATAGTTTGATTATCATACCCAAATCGAGAACTAAAAGAAAGACCATTAATAATTATATCTCTAAATGTAATTGAGGTATTTCCAACAAATCTATTGGTCGATGATAATCTATCATATTTTGAATGATCGATTAACATTGCAGGATTACTTGCTTCTATCTGGTTAAAGGTTCGCGCTCCATAGTTATTTGTATTTTCATCCCAAGCAGGTGTAATTGGATCCATATAAAGTGAAGATGTTAAAATTCCTCCACCAATATCCTGTTTATCACTCTTCGAATAAGAAACATCAAAATCCCAAGTTATTTTATCAGAAATCGCATAACTATCATGAAGTCGCGTATTCAATTTTGAAAAATCACTATTTTCAACTAAGCCTTCATTCGAACTATAAAAAACCGAAGCTAAAAAGGTATTTCTACCCTCGCTACCCGACATACTAAAATCCAAATTTTGAACAGGTGTATTCTTTCTAAACACTTTATCTTGCCAATCTGTGCCCTCAGATTTATTATCTATTACGAATTGTGTTATTTTATCATCTGAAGGAGATAATGACACACCTGAATTACTATGAGCTTCGCGATAAAGAGTTGCAAATTGCCATGCATTCAACATGTCAATTTTCTTAGATGCAGATTGAATGCCATAATTATAGTTCAAAGAAAATTGCACTCCTCCTTTACTTCCTTTTTTAGTACTAACCAAGATGACCCCATTGGCTCCTCTTGATCCATAAATAGCTGTAGCAGAAGCATCCTTTAAAACCTCAATTGATTCAATATCATTAACCGAGAGATAATTAATGTCACTAACCTGAAATCCATCAACAACATAGATAGGATCACTATTATTAATAGTACCAATACCGCGAATTCTCACTGTTATATTGGCTCCTGGAGCTCCAGAATTTGGAGTTATGTGAACACCACTAATTTTCCCCTGCATTCCACTCAATACATCCTGAGAACTCATCATCGTTAAATCATCTGCTTTGACTGAAGCTACTGCCCCTGTCAAATCACTTTTCCTAGAAGTTCCATAGCCGACCACAACCACTTCATCTAAGCCTGTAACATCCTCTTCAAGAACAACATCAAAATAAGTTTTATCCCCAATCATTAATTCTTGGGTAATCATTCCAATAAATGAAACTAAAAGGATCGAATCTTTATTGTCAATTGCAAGACTGAAATTACCGTTAATATCAGTTGCTGTCCCCGTGGAGGTTCCCTTAACCACAACTGTAGCACCAATTACGGGTTGTCCCTTTGAATCTTTAACACTACCAGATACTGTTATCTGTTTTTCAACCATCACAGTAGTATTTACCGATTTTGGTAAACCATACACATCCACTTGAATAACCGAAAGTAGTAGCATCATTAAAATAACAGGGACAAATTTGTTTCCAAATATAAATCCCCTCGAATAGAAATTTTTCCTAGCCATAATTCATTGTTTAATATCAGGTTAAATAAATTATTAAATGGTATTAGAATAAATAATTGTAAATTTTCAAAAAAAAGAATATCAACAGAACAAATGATTGTGCACATGCCACATTAACACTAAACCTTCTTAACTGAAACCTACTGAGTATTAATCCTTCGGTAAAAGTATAAATATATTTTTATTGCACAAACGTTTGTGCATATTATTTTTATTACTTTTGTATAAAACTACAAGAAATAATGGCAAACATTAACGACATAGCAAACGAACTGGGCCTTTCCGTAACTACAATATCAAGAGTTTTAAACGGCAAAGCCACTCAATATAGAATTGGTAAAGCCACTCAGTTAAAAGTCAAAGAACTTGCCAAGAAACTCAACTATGTTCCCAATGAGTTCGCAGCAAATCTGCGATCCGGGAAAAGTAATACCATAGCCTTGTCTATTCCAACTATTAGCAACCCTTTCTTTGGCAGAATAGCCAGCGATTTGAATGAGGAACTAAGGACAATGAAGTTTATGACCATCTTTAACGAAAGTAATGAAGATGAGAAAATTGAGACTGAAGCATTAAAAAAGTTACAATCAAGAAATATTGAAGGGCTTATAATTGCTCCATGTAGTTGCAGCTCTAAGGAACTACAAAGACTATACGATAATGGGCTGCCAATAGTATGTATTGACCGATATTTTGAAGACATCGAAATACCCTATGTTGCCACCGACAACTTCTCTGGTGGCTATAGAGCTACTTCTTATTTAATTGAAAATGGACATCGCAATATTGCTTGTATTCAAGGAACTAAATTTTCGTTGCCAAACATTAGACGAGTTGAAGGGTATTCCAAAGCTATGAGAGATGCAAATATTAATAAAGTGTATATAGAAGGAGAATCATTTGATGAGCAAAATGGTTATCTTGAAACAAAACTTTTGCTTCAAAATAAAGAAAGGGTAACAGCAATATTTACACTGAGTAATACAATAGCTATTGGATGTTTAAAAGCCTTAAAAGAGGAAGGAGTAAGAGTACCTCAGGATATGTCAATAATTACATTCGATGATGCTCCATATCTGGAATTACTATCCACTCCAATAACAAGTGTGGCCCAGCCCCTTAAGGAGATTAGTAGGGTTGCCATCAAACTCCTGCTTTCAAAACTCAATAACGAACCTCTGACAACCACTCAAATATTACTTAAACCAAAAATTATCTATCGTGATTCTGTAATACCTTTTTCGCAAATGAGTTAAAACGAATCAATTGAAAAACACGGTGGATTAAAACTTATTAAGCATATATTTTAGCCACTCTAAACAGAAAGAAGTTAATATCTCACACCTTTAAGAGTTGCTCTGAATGCTTTAATTTTTGCATTAAAAGATTCAGCGGAAGCATTTGTGCTTCGGTTGTTAAAGTAGTTTAAGATACCAGCATAATGATCTTGAATAGTGTTTTTAATGCTTCGGAAAGCCTTGTATTCAGTCTCGTCTACCTTTTATACCACTGTGCCAATTTTGTGTAAGCAATACCCTTATCCTTAGTGTGTGTAAATATCTGTCTTAAGTTATGAGTTAGTATGTAGGCTTCTTTTAAATCTGGATATTGAGCAAAGAGGATCTTTGCACGTTGATGCTGACTCTTTGACCATTTATTCGATGCTTTGAAAAGCAAATACCTGCTTCTTGCTAAAAGTTGTTTTTTAGAATCTCCATTATCAAACTGAACCGGCTGAAATCTTTCCTGTTTATATTGAGCTTCTTTGATTGCTTTTGATTCTTCATTTATGGCATCCCAGCGATGCGCTATTCGGATTTCCTGCAAAGCTCCATAGGCTAGAACATGAAAACGATCAATTACTCTGCTGGCTTTGGGGAAGCTTCTTTTTACAATTTTATTCATTGATCCAGCCATATCCAGAGTCACTTCTTCTACCAGATTTCTGGCAGTCTCAGGGATTTTCTTTAAAATTTCTGTGATATTCTCAGAGCGTGTTCCTTGTATCATGGCTACTAAAGCTCCTTTTCTACCTTTAGCTGCTTTGTTGGTGATTATCATATAAAGTTCACCATTGGATAGTGCCGTTTCATCTATGCTAAGCTAACGTCCCATATTCTGGGGGAATATCATCCATAAATGAGCATGTGCTTTCTGATCCCACTGATTATATCCACTTAAATACTCTTTATATTGCTGACTAAGCTGACCTCCTGCTACGTAATAATGTTTTTCCAGGCTTTTACTACTAATCGGGTAATTGTCCAAATAACTCTTTTAAAAAAGAAGCGAACTCTTTTGTATATCGAGCCCCCTTTGCAACCAAATCCCAATCTCTACTTATTATCTCACCAATAGAACAAACAAGCCACTTTCGTTTGCGAACATGTAAGTAAACTGCCCGTTCTCGAATAGGGAAATCTTGGATAATGACAGCGGATTGAAAGCCTTTAGACTGCAATTTTTCCAATGATAACTCTTGAGGTATTTGATACAATTCATCCAAGTGAACATCTAGTCTTTTTTCATCTAGGATTACTTATCTGATTTCAAAATAATTGAATATCTCTTGTGGTAATATCGCCTCCAGAAGCTGGCGGTAATGATCTTTATTTGAATCCATAATTTAATTTCAGATTGCAAATATTCATTTATTTTATTTCTCCACCAACTTTTCTATTTGATACATAATTTGCACCTTCCATTCCAGTGACAACTATCGTAATAAGCTAAAAACAAGAAGGAAACTAAGTAATATTAATTTGGGGAATTCTGGTTTGGAATATGAATTATTTTCTCGATGCAAAGAGTAATTATTTTCATCCTTAGTCAAATTTACCTTCTTCAAAAAGCTAAATAATTAAATGAAAAAGATCCTTTGTTTATTTGTTTTTATGTGCTCTGTGTACCTCGTGCAGGGGCAAGAATTGTACAGTGGAAATGCTGCTTACGCTTATATTTTGAAGTTCAAAAATAAAGAGAAACTGGATAAGGGAAACTACAGCGGTTTGAAAAGACTGCGAAAGTCTCATGTTCAAATAAAAGACGGCGGAAAGACTGTTTATATTAATGATAAAAAGTATAAAAAAAACAGTCTGCACTATTTTGAATCAATGGGTAAAATTTATGGTTTCAATAGCTATAATAATCATTCATGGAGCAAGGAGCAAAATTACGAATTCAACTATGAGATCTACAATAATGGCTTCTATATAATTATAACAGAAAAACAAGGCGACAAATTTATTCTGAGGGTATATTATCTGGGAGAACGAAGTCACTTTTTTGATCTAATCAAAAAGAATGCAATTTCACATTAATGCATTTTCTTGTTTAAAAGAATTATTTGGGAAGCCTCCTCAATTTCATTTGATAGGATTAAAGATAATTACGTTTCTTTTTTTCATTTAAAAATGAAGCTTGAGGCAAATAAGAAAGGTATTTTACCAATCGCGTCCTAAACGATTAAAAAAGAGAGAAAGAATTTAAGTATCTCAAATTATCTTTGAGTTGCACAACAAAAAAACTTTCTCTCATGACAAAT
>Ga0209013_10002688_pt1 | contig 16032 bp, 12 predicted proteins | sample Cruoilmetagenom2_FD_187291 | JGI IMG/M metagenome (GOLD analysis project Ga0209013, IMG submission 187291) | Oil polluted marine microbial communities from Coal Oil Point, Santa Barbara, California, USA - Sample 2 (SPAdes) (version 2) | ecosystem: Environmental > Aquatic > Marine > Oil seeps ... | reverse complement strand
TGGACAAAATAAAATCAGAATTATCTGAGCTTCCTTCTGAACGAAAGGCGCGTTTTATGAAGAAATATGGTCTTCCGGAATATGACGCCGGCTTTCTGGTGTCGTCCCGGGACCTGGCGGATTATTTTGAGGCAACCTGCCGGGTGGCGCCGTATCCCAAAACCGTGAGCAACTGGATAATGGGTCCCCTGGTGCGGGAACTGAACAGAGACGGCACCGCGCCTTCCGCCTGCCGGATCCCACCGGAAAAACTGGGTAACCTGGTGAAGGCCATTCAGAAAGGAACCATTTCCGGTAAAATGGCAAAGTCGATTTTTGAGGAGATGTATACGACCGGCGAAGGATCTGATAAAATCATCAAAAACAGGGGCCTGCTGCAGGTTTCCGATGAAGAGGAACTTCTTCGAGTGATTGGAAGCGTTCTGGAAAGCCATCCGGGCCCTCTGGAGCAGTACAGATCAGGGAAAAAGCAGACCTTTGCATTCTTTATGGGACAGGTCATGAAGGCAACTGAAGGTAGAGCCAATCCTCATATGGTCCTGAAACTCCTGAAGAAGATACTGGAAGAGGATTCTTCCCACTAAGTCCGGATTCCGATATGAACAGAATGGTCATCATGCTTGCGGTTAAAAACAACAGGGCTTCCCGGGGTCTATTCCTGCTGATGATGATCTGTTCATGCAACGTTTTTGCTGTCCCCTCCGAATCCGGTTCTCTGAGCACCGAACATTTCATGATCTTCTTTTCCCCGGGCACTGACACAATCGCCAAACACCTTCAGGCACAGGCCGAGCCTGCGCTGCAATATGTTTCTGAAAGCATTGGTATTGCCCCCCCCGGCCGGATCTTCGTGCAAATCATGCCGCGGGACCGCAAAGACCGTACGAGGATAGATCCGAAGCGCGATTGGGTGGCGGGTCTGGCCATCCCCAAAAAAAGCCTGATCATTGTGATGACCCATCATCTGGGCACAGCCCATGCAAAGGAAATTCGGACCATTCTCCTGCATGAAATCAGCCACCTCCTCGTGGGGAGCAAGAATCCTGAAGAAGACTCTACTGTCTGTCCCCGGTGGTTTGATGAAGGCATCGCCATGCTCATAGCCCATGAATGGAGAGTCTCGGATGCCATTTTTCTTGGTAAGGTCATCGCCACCGATTCCCAGCGCCCCCTGCGGGAATTCGCCTACCGTTTCCCCATGGAGGAAGCACGGGCCAGAATCGCCTATCTCGAAAGCGCCTCCTTTGTATCATACCTTAATCACCGTTATGGCAGGGAAGCCATAAGACGGATTATTCGGGAGATAGGACCCGGAAAAAGTTTTCACGCCATCGTCAGAGAGATCACGGGCAGAGGCCTTGCAGATCTTGAAGAGGACTGGCTCAAAAGACTCCGACTCAAGTATAAATGGGTTCCTCTTATTTTCGGTTCTTTTTCAATATGGACCCTCATTACGGTCCTGTTCTTACTGGGATATATCCGGAAACGAAAACGAATGCAGAAAATCAAAGCCGGGTGGGAAGAGGAATCCGGCTATCACGATCCAAACGGGTTCTAAGATAAACAGGGACTGCGCCTTGAAATATACCCTGATTGTTGCATACAATGAGGGACGGACTAAAACCAGATGATTCAGCTTTATCATATTTCTAAAAGTTATGGCAACGGTCCCAATATCCTCAACGACATTTGTCTCAGGGTTGAAAAAGGCGAATTCTTATTTCTGACCGGACCGAGCGGTGCCGGGAAAACCTCCCTGTTAAAACTTTTCTATCGCGATGAATTTCCCTCTGAAGGCCAGATCATCATTAACGGCCGGAATATTACCAGAATACCGCCGCGCAAAGTTCCGGCGCTGAGACGCGAGATCGGGATTGTCTTTCAGGATTTCAAGCTGCTCAAGCACATGACGGTTTTTGAAAATGTGTCTTTTGTCCTCAATGTTCTGGGTATTCCGAAAAGAGAAAGAAAACGCCGGGCCTATGAAATGCTTGAACTGGTCGGCATCCACCACAAAATGGACAGCTATCCACAAAGTCTTTCAGGGGGCGAACAACAGCGCGCGTCGATCGCCAGAGCTCTGATCAACAGACCTCCGCTGCTCCTTGCAGACGAGCCCACGGGCAACCTGGATCCCGAACTGGCGCTGGAGATTCTGAACATTTTCAAGAAATTCAACACGGCCGGAACTACGGTCGTTGTGGCGACCCATGATCGGTCCCTGATCAGGGCATTTAATTATCGTGTAGCTACGCTGTCCGGAGGGTTCCTGTCGGATGAAAAAAAGGAATAAAAGCAGCCCTATCCCGATCCGGATTTCCCTGAGATATTTTCTGTCCGAAGGACTGAAAAACTGCTGGCGCAACCGGTTGGCCAACGTTCTGGCCATCGGCATCATGGCGGTCTCATTGTATATTCTCGGGGTATTCCTGCTCCTGTCCGATAACCTTTCACGCGTCGTCGGGTATTGGAGAGAAAATGCCGTCATGACCGTTTTTCTTGTCCGCGACGTGTCGCCGGAAAGCGTCAAAGCGCTGCAATACCGGCTGGAAGCCAATTTTGTGGTTGCGTCCGCTCACTTTGTTTCTGCCGACAGTGCCAGAGAGGCATTCTCCCGGCACTTTCCCGGCTTACTGCCCCCGAACCTGATATTCAAGCAAAATCCGTTCCCCGCATCCTTTGAAGTACGCATCCAGGAAAACTACGCCGTCTCGGGACAACTGGAAAAATTTATCGACGGGATTGAAAGAATCGATACGGTAGAGGAAATACAGTATGATCGAAACTGGGTGGAGAACCTGGCGGCGGTCATCAAAATCGTCAGGATTCTGATCCTCTTTCTCGGAATCACCCTCCTGGCTGCCTCTGTCTCAACGATTTCAAATGTGATCAGATTAACCGTCTATTACCGCAAAGAAGAAATCGAAGTCATGCGCCTGGTGGGGGCGGAACAGAACTTTATCAGGGGACCCTTTGTCGTGGAAGGGATGGTTCAGGGCGCGCTGGGAGCCCTGTTCGCATTATCGCTGCTCTTGCTTTCCCATAGAATATTCCTGTATTATATCATGAGAGCGCCGAATCTCCTGCTCAGAGGACTGGCTCCCCATTTCCTGCCTCCGTGGTACGTCCTTGCCTATATCCTGGGGGGACTATTTCTGGGCCTGGTCGGCAGCCTCTTTTGCTTGAGAAAATATGCAGTACACTGACAAGGATGAATGCAATGAACATCAGGAAACTATTAGAAGGCGTGAAAAAAGGCCGCATCTCCATTGACAGCGCCATGGAAGATTTAAAATCATTCCCTTACAAGGATATTGGAATTGCCAGGATCGATACGCACCGTATGTTGCGAAGGGGGTTCCCCGAGGTGATATTCGGCATGGGGAAAACCCCCGGCCAGCTCCTGAAAATACTCGAAGGTCATGAGGAAAAAGACCAGCCGGTCCTGATCACGCGTTGTCCTGAAAAAACTTTTCAGATGATCCGTGAAAAATATCCCGGAGCCCGCTATCATCCTGAGGCAGAGGCTGTCACCATGGGGAAAAAGCTCCGGAAACGGGGCGCTTCCTATATTCTCGTCATCACCGCCGGCACTTCAGATATCAAGGTTGCGGAGGAGGCCGCGCTGACAGCGGAAATGATGGGAAACAGAGTGGAACGCATTTTCGATGTCGGGGTTGCCGGATTGCACCGGCTGTTCGGAGTGAGAGAAAAAATTTTAAAGGCTGCCGTACTCATCGTTGTGGCCGGTATGGAGGGAGCGCTTCCAAGCGTGGTTTCGGGAATATCGGATGCGCCGGTGATTGCGGTTCCCACCAGTGTAGGCTACGGGGCCAGCTTCAGCGGGATTGCGCCGCTTCTGGGCATGTTGAACAGCTGCTCATCCGGCGTGGTGGTGGTAAACATAGACAACGGTTTCGGAGCCGGCTATGCCGCTTCTCTCATGAACCGGAAAAAAAAGTGACTTCGCATCCACCCGCCCGGACTAAAAACGCCTTAAAATACTGTAAAGTATTCATTTTAAACAGGGTAATATAAAGGCGCCCCCTATATCCCTCTACTTTACCAATAAAAAAGCAGAAATTATGGTGAATTAACATTGACTTTCAAAAAAGTGTACCTTATACTGTTGGTTTTGACCGGGAAATTCGGAAAAAACCCCATCACCGGGTTATTTTTTTTTCATAAAGCATGGGAGGAGGCGAGTAATGAATGCCCATCATCAAGGTAAAGGAGGATGAATCCTTTGAAAATGCCTTGAAAAGGTTCAAGCGGAAATGCCAGAAATCAGGGATCATCTCAGAGCTGAAAAAGCGGCAGCACTACGAAAAACCAAGCATGAAAAGGAAGCGCAAGGCACTGGCTGCGAGGAAAAAAATCTTAAAAAGGCTGGCGCTCGAAAAAAGATACAAATAAGGAATGCATCGGTACACACCCGGCGGTGCTTTTTTAGGAGGGTTCAGGCCGGGATACCGCGTGCCATTCCTGTTGTCTTACAGGTCGCTTCACCGGCATTGATTTTTTGTATTGACACAGAATTGACCCTTTTCTTTGAATCAATCGAGGACTTTTCTCCGGCACAGGGGATGATTTTAGTGCTTGCCCTGTGGATAAAGAAGAACACTTTTTTGGGTTACGATTTCCCATCTCAATACAAATTGGCATATCAATCAACCAAGGCACGAATGGGGGTTATGCGTGGCAGGGTTTGAGCCCCATTTTATCTCACAGGTGCGAAGTCTTGCAGACATCGTCACGTTGATATCCGATTATATTCCCCTGAAAAAACAGGGTAAGAATTATACCGGACTCTGCCCGTTCCATAAGGAAAAGGCACCATCCTTCAACGTGAGCCGGGAAAAACAGTTTTTTTACTGTTTCGGTTGTCATGAGGGGGGAGATGTTTTCAAATTCGTATCCCTGTATGAAAATGTCGGCTTCGTCGAAGCCGTAAAACTGATCGCTTCCCGATTCGGAATACCTGTACCAAAATCCACACGATCCAGTGACGCTTTTGAAAGAAAAAAAGAAAAAATATATGAGATTCACAGCCTTGCTGCAGAGTTTTACATGGGCTGCCTGGATGCAAAGGAAGGGGAAAAAGCAAGGGAACATCTCCACAGCCGCGGCATCCTTAAAGAGTTCACTGAAAAATTAAAAATCGGATTTGCGCCGGATGCATGGGATAGGCTCAGAGGCTTTTTTGGAAAGAAAGGTTATCGAAGGGGAGATCTGGAGGAAAGCGGCCTTTTTTCAAAAAAGAAGACAGGAGAAGGCTTTTACGATCGTTTTCGGAACCGTCTCATGTTCCCTATTTTTTCACCCTACGGAGCGATCGTCGGATTCAGCGGAAGAGCCATTTCGGATGCGGAGCCCAAATATTTAAATTCGCCGGAAACGGTTGTTTTCCATAAGAGCAAGATTCTTTTCGGGCTTAATTTCGCAAAAGAAAAAATTCGAGAAACCAATGAAGTCATCGTGGTGGAAGGAAATTTTGATCTTATTACGCTCCATCAGGCAGGGTTCACAAATACGGTAGCGCCCCTGGGCACCAGTTTTACCGCCGGCCATGCCGAATTGCTGGGCCGTTATACAAAAAATATCCTTATCAATTTCGATCAGGATGAAGCGGGTTACCGGGCAACGATGCGGACCCTTCCCATCTTCCTGGAACAGGGATTCTCGATTAAAATTATCGGTCTCCCGGAAGGTTTCGATCCGGACAGCTGTATTCGAGAAGAAGGGAAGGAATTTTATCAGCAAAAAATTATAGACGCGATGGATGCCATCCTCTACGTGATTAAAAAAGAGTCGGGCGCCAGATCCTCCCTCAAAGGAAAAGAAAAAATTGAAATTGTTGAAAAGATACTCCCCTTGATCGGAAGGGTGAAGAATAAGATCTTAATGCAGGAACATACCGCACAATTAGCGGAATTTATTGATGTGGACCCCCGGTTGCTTCTATCAGAGATCGCCGGGGGAAAACCGTCGGAGGAAAAAGTGCAACCATGGACCCCCCTGAAAACGTATATGAACAGGGTCTCACGTGCGGAAAAGCAGGTACTGTACGGCATGATGCATGATGAAGGCATTAAGAAACAAGTTTTGCCCGGAATGGACCCTGATTGGTATATCGATTCTCCCCTGTTCCATGTCTTCAGGGTATTAAAGAATAGATACAAGGAAAAACAGGATTTTAATTTTAATGAGTTCCTCTCTTCGCTGGACGACACGGAAGAGAAGCAAATACTGCTGGATATTTTCTTTGACGACACCAACAGGATCCCTGAAAAAGATATCCAAGCGTGTCTGAATATTGCCCTGAGCAAAAAACTGGAGAAAGAAAAAAAAGAAATTGAAAAGCGGATCAGAGCGGCAGACAGCGAGAAAAACTGCAAACAATCCTCTGACCTGCTGCGGGAGCATAGCGAAATCCAAAAACAAATCCTTTCTTTAAAGTAAAAGAGGATATGAAAAAGAAAATCAGTACCAAAAAAACGCAGACGAAACAAAAATCATCCAGAAAAAGCGGAGTGTCATCCAAAAAGATGAAGGAAACTCCGGAAGTTTCAAAGCTTATTGAGATGGGAAAAGTAAAGGGCTATGTCCTCTATGATGAGATGAATGACATTCTGCCTCTGGAAATTACCGCATGGGAGATTATCGACGATATTTTTATCAATCTGGCTTCCCATGATATTGTCGTCGTCGACTCTGAAGAAAAATACATTGCAAAGAAAGGGAAAGGCAAACAAGCCCCTCCGGACGATGAGGAGTTCGCCAAGGCGATCCGATACCAGATAGGGACGGAGGGATTGGAAAAAACAAACGATCCGGTGCGCCTTTACCTGAGAGAAATGGGTACGGTCCCTCTCCTGACCCGTGAGGGGGAAGTGGAAATTGCAAAGAGAATAGAACGGGGCCATCTTTCCGTGATGAAATCTCTTTCAAGGTTACGTTTCGTCATAAAAGAAATTATATACCTGAAGAAAAAAATGGCCGCCAGCGAAATCGATTTCAAAGAGATCATAAACTATTCCGAGGATGAGATTTATGACGGCAAACTCAGCAAAGAACAAAAATTATTCGAGAAAAAACTTGCCGATATCGCTAAAATTGACAAGGATCTGGTCCGGAGATCATCAAAATTGCAGCAGAAACGGAAACGGAGTATCCAGTGGAAAAAGGCCAAATCGCGGTATCTCCGCGTTACAGTCAAAATGATGGACGCCATCAAGGACCTCCGGTTGAGTGATATGCTGAGAGATGTTCTCCTGGGCCAGATAAAGGAGACCACGCTCTTTATCGTGAAGCTGGAAGACCAGCTTATGGCCGAAGAGCGACGTCTGGCTTATCTCAAAAAACCTGAAACGATCCGTGAATGCAGGAAAAACATCCGAAAGCTCAGGGCAGAAATAAAAGCCATCGAAGACGCGAAGATGACCCGCTCGAAGGATCTGAAAAAGACCCTCCAGAAGATTTACGCAGGAGAACACTGCGCGGAGAGGGCCAAAAAGGAACTTGTGGAAGCCAATCTGCGCCTGGTGGTTTCCATTGCTAAAAAATACACAAACAGGGGATTGCAATTTCTGGACCTGATTCAGGAAGGGAATATCGGACTTATGAAGGCCGTGGATAAATTTGAATACCGGCGTGGATATAAATTTTCGACCTATGCCACCTGGTGGATAAGGCAGGCCATTACCCGTGCGATTGCAGATCAGGCCAGGACGATTCGAATCCCCGTGCATATGATTGAAACGATCAACAAGCTGATCAGGACTTCCCGAACCCTGGTTCAGGAAAAGGGAAGAGAACCCACTTCAGAGGAGATCGCCAAAAAAATGGGTATCCCCGTGTCCAAGGTCCGGAAAGTCCTGAAAATCGCGCAGGAGCCGATCTCCCTGGAGACTCCGATCGGTGAGGAGGAAGACAGCCATCTGGGTGATTTTATTGAGGACGGAGGTGTCACATCTCCTTCCGACGCGGTGATCAATCTCAATCTGAAAGAGCAGACATTGAAAGTTCTTAAGACATTGACGCCCAGAGAAGAGATGGTTCTAAAAATGCGTTTCGGAGTGGGTGACGGCACCGAACATACCCTTGAAGAAGTAGGCCAGAATTTCGCCGTAACCCGGGAGCGCATACGGCAAATCGAAGCAAAAGCACTGAGAAAGCTGCGCCATCCATCCCGGAGCAAGAAGCTCAAATCCTTTACTGAAGAGAGGATTTAAGTCCCCGATCGGAAATCGGCTTGACTTGAAATTGTTGAAATGATACAAAACTATTTCTAATGCGAATGCAGGGCCTATAGCTCAATTTGGCAGAGCTACCGGCTCATAACCGGTCGGTTCCTGGTTCGAGTCCAGGTGGGCCCATTTGTTATAAAAAAGAAAACATGCGAGCACATAAGGGTTATCGAAAATGCATTGAGGATAAAATACCACCGTGGATCGGTAGTTCGAAAAGTGTCTACCGGGTGTTCAGGGAATCCTGAACACCCTTTTTTTTTGGAGTAAGGGTGATTTATGCCGATTGAACTCGACGCGTTGATCAAATTGCAGAATTGCGAAGGTTTCATACGAAAATTACAGGATAGTGCTAAAAAAGCTCCGGAAAAGCTGGAACCGATAAAAAAGAAATTATCCGACAGTGTAAGCGAATTGGAGACAAGCCAGGAAAAGCTGACTCAGACGAAGAAGGAATGGCGGGCACTGGAAGGAGAATTGGAGGATCTTCGGCTACATGTGGGAAAATATAAAGAGCAATTGATGAAAGTAAAAACCAATAAAGAATATACCGCCATGCTGAAGGAGATCGCGCTTCACAAGAGTAAAGCCTCGGATCATGAAGATGTGATTATTCGAAAGCTTGAAGAAACAGACAAATATTCAGAAACAATCGAAAAGAACAAAGCCTTCATTGAAGAAAACGAGAAAATCCTTGAAGAAGAAACAGGAAAAACAGAAGAAGAGATAAAAAAATTGGAAGACGAGATTCACAGGCTCAGTGAAGACGCAGATAGACTGAGAGAAAAGATCGCTCCCGACCTCCTGAAACTCTATGATGAGACCAAGGCCAATAAACAGGGAATCGCTATGGCCGAAATCAGAAACGGCAGCTGTGGCGTTTGCCATCTTCGGATCCGGCCGCAGGTCATCGAAGAGGTAAAAGTCCGGGAGCATCTGCTGACCTGTGACAGCTGTAAGAGAATTCTCTACTGTTCCTGGAAAAAGGGAGATACCGAAGGGGCGAGAGGTTAACGAACCGCCCCCCTTTCATCCGTGTTGATCCAATCCCTGTTCTATTGGATGCCGATGACCCCCAGCATTCTTCCCGCCTGTTTCCCCTCTCGCCGATAAGAGTAAAAGAGATCGGGATGACATCTCGTACAGAGCGAAAGAGATGTGATCCTTTCATGACGGAAGCCGCTGCGTTGGAGCTCTGAAGAGATAAGCACCGGTAGATTGAGTACAGGTTTCTCACCGGCTCCTGTAATAATCGCTTCCGGAACAAGCGGAAAAACCCGGCTGAATTTCTCGGCTACATCCCACCCCACTTCGAAACAGCACGGTCCCAGACAGGGTCCGATGGCCGCAAGCATTCCCGGAACATGGCTTTTGTATGCATGCCTGAAAAGATCGACCGCCCGGGATACGATCCCCTTCAAAAGACCCCGCCACCCGACATGCACAGCGCCGATCGCTTTTTTCCCGGGATCTGCGAAGAATACTGCCGCGCAATCGGCAGTGACCACGGGTAGCAGGATGCGCCTGACATGCGTCACAGAGCCGTCACGGCAGAGTATGTCCGGGGAGTATGCATTCTTCTCATCGATCATGCTCACCCTGTCGCTGTGTATCTGCCGGCAGGGCAAAACCGCATATCCCTCTGCCGGAAGCGCCCGGAGAAATACCTCCCTGTTAGCCGCGACGACGGCCTCATCCAGATGAGGGGAATAGCCAAGGGTGAAATCCCGGGATTCCCCCTCCCCTGAAAACCGGCGTGTGCTGATTCCGTGAACCAGCCATTTTTCCCGATCGAGGAGAGGGAAAGAAAAAAATGCGACCCCTCCGCGTTCCTTCTTGACGTAGTGATCCGGCATTGAATCCATCTGACTTCCTCCGGTTAAGTGGTCCTGAAGGTCGTCTTCAGGCAGTCCCAGGGAAAATTTTCCTCACTGTCCCGCACGCGGCAGTTTTCCTCTTCCGGATTCAGGCCGAGGCTCCTTGCAGCCTGCCTCCATCCTTTATCGGATGTCCCGGCCTCAAGCAGCAGCGGAGTAAGGCCGGCGTCGCCCCGGCTCAATAATCCCTGAATATGCGCCCCAAAAGGAGACATAGCCGAAAAGTGCAGATTACTCATGGCAGAAAGAGACTTTCGAATAAAGCGTATTTTTTTTTGAAGAGTACCCATATCCTCCATCGGCATATTCTGCAATCCCGTCTTCGGCTTGGGGACGAAGCAGTTCAGACTGACATGCAATTCTCCCAGCCTGCCCCTGGGCCTTCCCGCTGTGATCATTCCCTCTCGAATCCTTCCGGCCAGCCGAACGATGCCCTCCATGTCCTCCTCCCGCTCCCCCGGCAGGCCGATCATGAAATAGAGTTTCAGATTCCTTAACCCATTGAGAAAAAGAAGATCCGTTTTTTCCAGGATCTGTTCGTCCGTGATGTCCTTGCGAATGGACCTCCGCATGCTTTCCGTTCCCGCCTCCGGCGCCAGGGTCACGGTTCTCTGGCCTGCCTCCATCACCGTACGCGTAAAAGATTCGGTTATGCCTTTGAAGTGCAGAGACGAAAGGCCCACGGAAAGCCCCCTGCCGTGAAGCGTCCTGATCAATGCACTTATTCCCGGATAATCAGTGGCCCCCATGGACACAAGCCCTATTCCGTCGGCAAAGGCTCTGATTTTTTCCGCATAATCCAGTATTTTCCGGGAAGGAAACGCGTAAAAAGGCCCGCAGTTGTGACCTCCCCAGCAGAAGGCACAGCGATGCGTGCAGCCCCTGGTAAGCTCGATCAACCCCCTGGCTCCGAACTCGCTTGCCGGTGCAATGCAGGATGAAAAGACGGGAATACAGTTTTTTGTGTCCCCCTCACGGAGAACCCGTATGTATCCGGTATCCTCCGGACCGGTCTCCGTGTCTCCGGGGACGCGGCGGGTTTTCATGCCCCCGTCATTGAATCCACAGACCAGGAATCCGTCTTCGGCAGATAAGGCCTCAAGAAACTGCTCTCTGCTCCGGTGGCGATTCGCATAAAAAAGCTCCAGGAGCACAGGCAGGAGCAGATGACCGTCCCCGAGGCAGATGATGTCTGCAATTGCCACGAGCGGCGCGGGATTAATCATCGGGGCCGTCCCCCCGACCACGATGAGGGGGCTGCTCCTCTCCCTCTTGTGCCTCAGCGGATGGATGCCGGAGTCGTGCAGGATGCGTACAATATTTGCATAATCCTCCTCAAAAGAAACGGAAAAAGCAATCATATGAAAAGATGCGGGGGATCTGCCCGTTTCGTATGTCCCTGGAGCAGGCCCTTTTTTGCCCCCATTTTTTCCCCTGCGGGGAGAGGAAGGCATGAAAACGCGTTCCGCATATGCCAGGGGATGCTCGTTCGCCATCCGGTAGATTCCCTGAAAACCGAGATTCGCCATCCCGACCCGGTAGCTGTTCGGAAACGCCAGGGCCAGTGAAACCGGCTTTTTCCGGTCAATGCTGAAAAGGCACCTTTCCTCCCGATGTCTTTCCACCTTTTTTAGGCGCTCAAAATCCTTCATGCCCGTCATAGCCTCTTATATCAAGCATACTATACCATCAGATATCTACGGGCTAACAGGAAAAATCGAATGGTAATCATTGAAAATCTGCTATAATCTTTTTTTATGATGAATTATACCCCCCGATACAGAGGGAACAATGAGGGCTGACCCGCAACGTGTCAAGATTATTCGCATCTTTTCCCGGCTCTGTGTCGGGGGCCCCTCTATCCATGTCATCAGCCTGAATGATCTCCTCGACCGAAAAAGATTCGAATCGATCCTCGTCACGGGGACGACTGAACCGGAAGAAGGCGACATGATCTATCTGGCGGAGGGCAGGAACCTCGATATCCGGATCATTCCTGAAATGGGCGTCAGGATTAAACCCTGCAATGACATCATTTCCACATGGAAACTCTGGAAAATCATCCGGAGAGAAAAACCTCAGATCATTCACACCCATACGGCCAAAGCGGGATTCCTGGGGAGGCTGCTCGGGAAGATGGCCGGAGTCCCCATCCTGGTGCACACCATGCACGGCCATGCCTTTCGAGGATACCGGAATTTTTACGGATCCGGCTTTTACAAATGGATCGAGAGAAACCTGACCAAAATTTCAGATTCTATTGTGACCGTTTCGGAAGATGTTAAAAGGGAAATCGTCGAGAACAGAGTGGCTCCTCCGGAAAAGATCAGGGTCATCGAGCTCGGCTTTGATTTCAGCCCGCTGGACGACCTTTCCCCGCACCGGGGTGCACTGAGAAAAGAGCTCGGCATTGATGAGACGGCCATATTGCTCGGCGCAGTTTCCCGTCTGGTTCCCATAAAAAATCTGGACATGTTCATCCGGGCGGGAAAAATAATGCTGGAACAAGGAAAAAATATAAAGCTCATCATTGCCGGGGACGGCGAAACAAAAAGCGCGCTTGAACAGACCACCCGGGAGGGGGAGATGGAATCGTCTGTTTTCTTTCTGGGTTTTCGAAAGGACCTGCCAAAAATCTATGCGGATCTGGATATTTTAGTGAACTGCTCCCATAATGAAGGAACCGCCGTTTCCGCCATCGAAGCGATGGCGGCGGGAGTCCCCGTGGTTGCCACACAGGTGGGAGGCATGGCGGACCTGCTGGGATATGGAAAATATGGAATGCTCGCGGAGCCTGAAAACACGGAGGACCTGGCCCGGAAAATCACCGATCTCCTGGACCATCCGGAGAAGGCCGGGGCTTTCGGGGCCAGAGCGAAAGAGATGGTTCGAAACCGTTACGCCCTCCCCCGCCTTATCCGGGACATCGATAATCTCTACATCGAGCTTCTCGATAAGAAGTCCATAGGGAGAAATGGATGAGACATGGGAAAACCATTTTCCTGTGCTGTGTCATCTTCGGCGTCCTGCTTCATGGCTGCTCATCGGAGAAAAAGACAGCAGGCCCGGAAGCATTCAATGTCATTCTCATTTCCCTGGATACCCTGCGAGCGGACCATCTCGGGTGTTATGGTTACAGCCGTCCCACCTCGAACAATATGGACCGTCTCGCCCGAAGAGGCGTGCTCTTTGAAAATGCGATCAGCTCCGCGCCGTGGACCTTGCCGTCGCATATCTCCCTCTTTACGTCGCTTTATCCACCCGCCCACGGTGTGGAAAAGATAGATCTGGCGCTCGCTGATTCCGATGTGACCATTGCGGAAGTTCTGAAAGAAAGCGGATACCGCACCGGCGGATTTTGCGGGAGCGGTCTTTTGAGATCCGAATTCGGCTTTGCCCGGGGTTTCGATGTCTACAGGGACAACTTGACGGGCCGTCTCCACAAAATTTTACCTCCTGCCATGCAATGGCTGGAAAAGAACCAGGACCGTCCATTCTTCCTGTTTCTTCATTGCTATGACATGCATTTCCCCTATGCGCCGGTCGATCCCCGTATCCGGGCCATGTGCATGGACGGTTTCGACCGCGTGCCCTTTGAAAGACTGGGGATGATCATTGATAAGTGGAACAGGGAAGACGACCTGGCCGGGGATGACATGGATGACCTGGTCTTTCTGTATCTCAAATATTATGAAAAACTTTTGGAGGTAAACAGGGAGAGCCAGATCAGGGAACCGAAGAAACTCCTGAAAAAAATATTGAAATATATTCGCGGAGACTGGCAGGAGAGCCGAGCCTTTCGGCAAGATGTGGAGATGATCCGGAAGTTCTATGACGGGGAAATCATGGCGACGGACCGGAAACTGGAAGAGCTGTTCGATTATCTGAGCGAGCAGAATCTCCGGGATAAGACGCTGCTGGTGATAACCTCGGATCACGGGGAGGGGCTTATGGACCATGGCGTGCTCGAGCATTCGAAAAACCTTTATGATGAAGTGATCCGAATACCGCTCATCATGCTTTTTCCCGGAGGAGAATATGAAGGAATCAGGGTCAAAGAGCGTGTCCGGAACATTGACATCATGCCTACCATTCTTGACTTTCTGGGGTTGGATATGATCCAGGGGCAGGATATACAGGGGGTCAGCCTGCTGCCGGCTATTGAAGGCCGCCTTCAGCCAACCCTGGCATTTTCCTCAACAGAGCACCCCGTCAAAAAAACCAGCCTGGTCTGGAAGGATTATAAACTGATTATCGACAGAAGACATTACAGGGAAGAACTCTACGACATATCCAATGATCCTGAGGAAAGACGGAATATCATCTCAGAAAAACCGGAAATCCGGGAAGCGATGCTGGAAAAATTAAAAGAGATCCAACAAAAAAATCTGGCATTAAAAAAACTCAGAAATCCTAAACGCCTGCACATCAATGATGACCTCAGAAATGAGCTCGAACAGCTGGGCTATCTGAACTGAGCCGCACGGTGGAGGGCCGTCATCATAACAGGGAAACACAGATTATGATTGAGCAAATACAACACCGGAGAATCCTTTTCATTCTTTTTCTATGCCTTTCCGTCCTGTTTATAAGCTGCCATACCCGGGAAAAAGGAAATAACAGTAAGGCATACAACGTCATTCTCATTTCTCTGGATACTTTAAGAGCGGACCATCTCGGCTGCTACGGATACGATCGCCCCGCCTCCCCGAACATCGATCGCCTCGCGGCAAAAGGCACGCTTTTCGAGAATGTCACAAGCACTTCCCCCTGGACCCTCCCTTCCCATATTTCACTATTCACCTCCCTGTATCCTCCGGCACACGGCGTGGAACAGATCGATCTGGCCCTCCCGGCTTCCGAGAGCACCCTGGCGGACATCATGCGAAAGCACGGATATCTTACCGGCGGTTTTACCGGCGGCGTGTTTTTGAAGTCCGATTACGGCTTTGCCAGGGGTTTTGATATCTATGAAGATCATCGTACCCGGCGGTTAAATAAAATCCTCCCCCCTGCCCTCGCATGGCTGGAGGAAAACAGGAATAACAAATTTTTTCTTTTTCTCCATTGCTATGACGTCCATTTCCCTTACTATCCGGAAGATCCCTATTACCGGGAAATCTTTGCCGGAAGTTTCAATCGCGTTCCCTTTGAAAAGCTTGAATCCATCATCGAACAATGGAACAGAGACCGGTCTCTGAGCGATGCCGACATGGAGGATCTGGTTTTCATCTATTATAAATACTTTGACGAAGTCGTACGATTCAACCAGGAAAAGCACATAAAGGATATGAAGGCACTGCACAAAAAATTAACCGCCTATATCAACCATGAATGGCAAAAAAGCAGCCATTACCTTGAAGACCTGGAGCTCGTCCGGGGCCTGTATGACGGAGAAATACTGGCCACGGACAACCAGCTCGGGCAGTTATTCGACCTGCTGACAGAAAATAATCTCTGGGAGAACACCCTGCTCCTGATCGTCTCCGATCATGGCGAAGGGTTCAAGGAACACGGCCTGCTCGGGCATTCTACCAATCTTTACGATGAACTGCTGAAAATACCCCTTATCATGGTATTCCCGGAAAAGGCGTACCGGGGGCTCCGGATCACACAGTCCGCGCGTATCATCGATGTCATGCCGACCATTCTTGATTACCTCGGCATAGACATGCCCGGCAATCTAAAAATGCAGGGCACCAGCCTGCTGCCCATGCTGAACGGACATTCACTTGAACTCCCTGCATTTTCCTCCGCACGAAAAGTTGTGAATATCTCGAGCCTCGTCTGGAAAAACTACAAGCTGATCATCGATCACAAGAAAAATACGGAAGAGCTTTACAACCTTGCGGAAGATCCCTCTGAAAACACGAATTTAATCCATGCACTGCCGGAGGTGCGGAACG
>Ga0209013_10002687_pt1 | contig 16035 bp, 14 predicted proteins | sample Cruoilmetagenom2_FD_187291 | JGI IMG/M metagenome (GOLD analysis project Ga0209013, IMG submission 187291) | Oil polluted marine microbial communities from Coal Oil Point, Santa Barbara, California, USA - Sample 2 (SPAdes) (version 2) | ecosystem: Environmental > Aquatic > Marine > Oil seeps ... | reverse complement strand
GACATTACAATTGAAGAGGCATTTAGTGAGCTCAAACAGATTGAGAGTGAACGTAAAACCTATCCATTTTGGCTTCAAATAGTTGCAGCAGCCATCGCTTCAGGTGCATTTCTCTTATTATTTTCAGGAAAACCACTAGATGTACCCACTGCCCTAATTGCAGGAGGTATAGGTTATGCGGTAGCAGATAGGTTAGAGATAAGAACGAGGGTTAAATTTTTTGCAGAATTTTTTGCGGCGTTTATCGTCACAGTCATAGCTACTATATCTGTTGTCGGTGGCTTTGGGACTGAATTAGATAAAATTATTATTGGTTCAGTAATGCCACTTGTTCCAGGTCTACTCATCACCAATGCCATTCGGGATTTAATGGCTGGTAGCTTTATGTCAGGTCTATCAAAGGGAGCAGAAGCTTTTCTCACAGCATTTGCAATTGGTGCTGGTGTCGCGCTAGTACTATCACTGTAAGGGGGGATGCTAATTGATATATGTAGCTCAAGGTATTTTAAGTTTTATCGCAGCCACAGCATTCGGGGTAGTATTTAACGCACCGAAAAAATCACTATTTTACTGTGGGATAGCGGGAATGACCGGTTGGATTGTTTTTATGTATGTGAACCAAGTAAATCAGGATCAAGTGAGTGCTTCATTTGCAGGAGCTTTTACCGTCGCATTCGTATCACATATAATGTCTAAGAAATTTAAAATGCCGATGATTATTTTTAGTGTTGCCGGAATTATTCCTTTAGTTCCAGGAGGTACTGCCTATAATGCGATGAGAAGTGTTGTGGAAAAGGATTACGCAATGGCTCTTGAATTTGCTTCACTTGCCTTACTTATTTCGGGATCTATTGCAATGGGCTTAGTATTTGCGGAAATTATCACGCAGCTATGGACAAAAGCAATTTTGAAATTAAAAACAAAACCGTGAGCAAAGAGTGAGATTTTATCTTTGCCACGGTTTTTTTCACCACGAGATATTTAATAAGTAACGGTAAAGTGTAGGATTATTTTACCGCTACGTGAGTAAATTATCAATGAGCGCTAGTAAACGAAGTGCGTAAGCAAGTATTTGAAAGAGTATAGCAAGTAAAAGCTCCGTGAAACAGTAAACTATATAACAAAGCGAGTAAATAAAAACTACCGAAAAAGAGTCTGCCCTTTTGGACAGCCTCTATAAACAGTATATATTCTTATAGCATTCTCTCTACTTCTTCTGCAGAAATGGGCGGGCTAACGTAATAGCCTTGAACTGCATCACAACCTACTCGTTTGAGTAGCTCAAACTGTTCAGCACTTTCCACACCTTCTGCGACCACTTGAAGATCTAATGATTGGCCAAATTGCACTAAACCTTGAACCAACTTTTCTAGTTTCTCATGTTGAGTTACAGAATTTATAAATGATTTGTCTATTTTCAACTTACCAATTGGTAACATTTGCAAATAGCGTAAAGAAGCGTACCCTGTTCCGAAATCATCTAACACAAAGACAATCCCGTCTTGCTGTAGCTTTTGTATTTGCTGCACAATTGCTTTTTCAGCCTCGGCCTCTAGAGCAAATTTCTCGGTAAACTCTATTTGGATCAATTGGGGAGAACATTTATACTTATCAATCACTTTTCTAATAGTTTTCACCATATTTTTATCTCTAAACTCGCGAATAGAAGAGTTAAAGCTGACTTTAATAGGCATTCCTTTTCGTTCCCAAATAGCTGCTTGTTCGCAAGACTTTTCCAACATGAACTGACCAATTTCGTTTATTAATCCTGTTTCCTCAGCGATAGGAATTAGTTCCTCTGGAGATACCGTACCCAATACACTATCTTCCCATCTTACCAATGCTTCCACAGAAGTTATTACACCAGTTTTTACATCTTTCTGAGGCAAATACATAACGTGTAAATCACGATGATTCAATGCTTCTAACAATCGTTTTTCAATTTGAACTTTACGAGAAAGTTTTGAGTGGTCAGATTTGGAAAGAGTAGCAATCATACTGCCTCCCTCTAATTTAACCTTTTGAATTGTATTCGTGGTAGCTTTTAACAGGTGAAGATAAGATTGCTGATCTTCCGGGTATCTAGTAATCGCTCCACTTACAGTGATAGGGATTATTTTGTTATCTAAGTAAATTGGATTTTGCTTTAAATAATTAGTAAACCCTTGGATATACCAATCACTTAAAGGTGTGACAATTGCAAAATCATCTCTACCAGATCTTGCTATAATTGAATCTTCAAAGTAAATTTTTAAACGTTTAGTAAACTCATTTAACATTATTGTTTCTGTTTGATCATTAAAAATTTCTTTTAACGTATAAAATTGATCAATACCAACAAATACGAAAGAAAATGATCTTTTTTCATCAATATATTCATTTACTACTTCTTCAAGACGATGCCTGCTTAACAAACCTGTTTCTGTATCTACATAAGCAATTTGTTCAAGCTTAGTCTGCATTAACTTTTTTTCTGTTATTTCGTCTTCCAATAATATAAAGTATGGAGTACTATTTTGAGTATTGTGTACTGGAATAGCCAGTAAATTTACCCAATAGGTAGTTCCGTCTTTTGTGATTTTTTCCACGGCTCCTTGAAACACTTTTCCGTCTCGAAGTCGCGTAATAATTTGGTTACCAGTTGCTATATGTTCTGGAGTATCCGGGAGTAGTTGCCAAAAGGATTTTCCGACAATTCTTTTTGGAGTCCATACACTTTTTTTCAAAAACTTATCATTTGCATGCATGATTAGTCCTTCAGAATCTATATAGACTAGCATGAAGGAATTTGATAATCCTTTTTTTATGAGTTGAAGCTCTTGAAAAGATGATGCTTCCATTAAATTAGCTGTATCTGTTTTAATCTGAAATAATACATAGCGCATACCTTGTTGTGTAAAAGATCTTGCAATAATGGAAGTTTTGGTCGCTTTTTTATCTTTAGAATAAAGAACTACCGGATTAAGCTCAAAAGGATCATCTGAATGTAAAATAGTTTCCCAATTTGCAGTAAAGTGACCTTGTGTATAGTCTGTAAAAAGTGGTACATCTGTGTCCTGTAAATCATTGAGAGAATAACCAAATTGTTTTTCTACTTCTTGGCTACACCAGACAATCTTGCCTTTGTTATCTGTCAAGAAACTAGGTGTTGGCAAATAGCTAAAAAAAGTGTCGCTTAAGTTTATAGATTCTTCCTTGAGAAACATATCCAGGGCCTCCTTATATAGTCTAAGATTATTATAAATAGTTTCAATAAATTAGTCATTAGTATAATACCATATATTCATATTTTTATAAACAGGTGGGTAAAAAGTACTCTTTGAAGTAGGGGAGATAAATGGTGAGTAGTAAAATATTAAGGTACAAAGGTATACTGCTAATTGTATTAGGATCTATACTATGGGGTGCAACTGGACCTATGATGGAATGGGTTTTAAATAATACAAGCCTATCCGTTTCTTTTTTCTTAACGGTTCGCTTAATAACAGCGGGAATATGCATTTTAGTTTTTCTATTATTAACAGGGAAACGAGTATTTCTTATATGGAAGGAAACTAGTTGGCTGAAACAATTAGTTGTTTTTGCTGTTCTAGGAATGTTGGGTGTACAATACACATTTGTTGCTGCAATTGAAGCAAGTAACGCGTCAATTGCTACATTACTCCAATTTTTAGGACCAGTTTATATAATTTTATTTTTGTCTTGGAAGAACAAAATGTTTCCTCCTAAATATCAGGTTATAGGTATTATCGGCACGTTAATCGGTTTGTTTTTATTGTTAACGAATGCAAATGTGAATGTATTATTAATAAGTAAAGAAGCTTTGCTTTGGGGCTTGGCGGTTGGGGTAGCTTTTTCTATTTACACAGTCTATCCAGCTCGACTGATGAAAGAATGGGGAGTTCTTGTTATTGTCGGTTGGGGAATGTTAATAGGTGGGGTATTACTGGCAGCTATTACTCAAGTATGGAAATCAGATGAATGGATACATCTCGCTGCATTTCCTTTAAACATGATCGTAGTAATTATCATATTGATCGGGACCACAGCATTTATATTATTTTTGTCTAGTATGAAATACATATCCGCAGTAGAAACAAGTATACTGTCCAGTATTGAGCCATTAACTGCAATGATTATTTCGGTCTTATGGTTTGGTCAAATCCTTGGAGCATGGCAATATGTTGGAGTGATCATTATGATTCTGTTTGTCACATGGCTCTCAATTGCAGGAGAAATTAAATGGATAAGTAGAAGAAAAAGATGACTTTCGAAATATTAAGTCATCTTTTTCTATGTCTTCAGATGAGTTTGTGGCATAATAGATTTTAAAAGAATTAATTCGAGTATCGAAGAATCTAGGGGTGTTTTAATTTTGAAAACAATTCTTTCTTATTTATCTCCATATAAATTAATGGTTGTTATCGCTTTAGTGTTGATGTTAGTAGAGTTATCCGTAGAACTTGTTCAACCACTACTTATTAAAGTAATTATTGATGATGGAATTTTGGCTGGGGACCAGCAAGCTATTATTTTATGGGGAAGTATTATGCTGGGAATTTCATTTTTAGCATTCTTAGCAGGAATTATTAATACATATATCGCCTCCCATATTGTACAAAGTTATGGTTACGATATACGTCAATCATTATTTAAAAAAGTGCAATCTTTTACAATGGCCACTTTTTTAAAGTTTCCAACAGCCAGTTTAATCACACGTTTAACTACTGATGTGACAATTACACAAAATCTAATTTTTATGGGGTTACGTATTATGCTTCGTGCACCTTTACTAGTTGTCGGAAGCATCATAATGTCCTTCATAGTGAATCCATACTTGGCTATGTTTTTAGTAATCGGTGCTCCATTTTTAGTTGTTTTCCTATACATAATGAGTCGGAATGGTTTAAAGCTATTTGGGGAAGTTCAAAAAAGAGTAGATCAGGTTACAAGAAAGATACAAGAAAATTTACAGGCTGTACGTCTGATAAAAGCATATTTGCGTGGTAATTTTGAATCGAGCCGCTTTGCTACTGTTGCAGATAATCTGAAAATAGATAATGTTAAAGCATTCCGGATCATGGAGTTAATATTGCCTGTCCTACTCTTTGTTATGAATGTCAGCTTGTTGGCGGTACTATGGTTTGGTGCAAAGGAAATTCGAACTGGAGAAGTGGAGTTAGGAGAGCTAGTAGCTATCATTAACTATGCGATGCGTATGACAGGTGCCTTTTCTATGTTTGCTTTCATTATTATCTTCTTCTCTAGAGCAAAAGCATCATCTGAACGTATGGAGGAAGTACTCTTAGTCGAAGAAGGCATTGAAATTATTAATGAAGACGTAGATGGAACAACTCCGAGAATAGGAGAAATTGAGTTTATGCATGTGTCATTCCATTATCCAACGACGGATTTGCCTGTATTAACAGATGTTTCCTTTAAAGTACAACCAGGGTCGAAGCTCGCGATTATGGGAGCTACTGGCTCGGGTAAATCGACGCTTCTCAATTTAATCCCGCGGTTTTTCGATACAACAGAAGGAACTATATTAATAGATGGAATCGATGTTAAAGAATGGCCGCTTAAAGAGTTAAGGAAGATAATTGGACTTGTTCCTCAACAGTCCATTTTATTTACAGGAAGTATAGAAGAAAATCTAGGCTGGGGAGATCAGGCGGCGACGGAAGAGTTATTGAGAGAAGCGGCTAACCAAGCGCAAATTCATGAATCTATCGAACAATTCCCAGACCAATATAATACGAGAGTTGGTCAAAAGGGAGTCAATCTTTCTGGTGGTCAGAAACAGAGATTATCTATTGCCCGTGCACTAGTTAGAAAACCAGAAATATTATTATTAGATGATAGTACAAGTGCATTAGATGTCTCTACTGAAAATGCACTATGGGAAGCTCTTGAAGAAGAAAATGCGACGATGCTTGTTATTACGCAAAAAATCCGTACTGCTAAGGGTGCCGATCATATTTTATTATTAGAAGAGGGTCAGGTATCAGCTTATGGAACCCATGATGAGCTTATGAAGGACTCCACTCTTTATAAAGCTATAGCGGAATCACAACAAGAGGGGGGGGAGCATGATGAACTTCATTCGTAAACCTTTTGGCTATGAGCCTATTATTACTAAAGAAGATTTACAGAAAGACCATAAAAAGAAAGTGGATAAAGCTTCCGATTGGAAGGGTGTCTTAAAAGGGATTTGGAATTTGGTGGATGAACAGCGTGTTCTATTAATCATCGTTCTTTTGATGGTAGTTGTCAGCTCCGCTTTAGCATTAGTTGGTCCATATTTAATCGGAGTAATTGTAGATGAGCATATTTCTAAAAGTATATTTGTCGGTCTTTCCAAAATAATTGGAGTACTACTCATCGTTTACTTGTTTTTCTCCCTTGCCACTTATTTGCAAAGTTATTGGATGATTGGTATTTCACAGCAAACAATTTATAGACTTCGTACAGGTTTATTTGAGCATTTACAGAAGCTCCCTGTATCCTTTTTTGACAAACGTCAACACGGAGAGTTAATGAGTCGTATGACAAATGATATTGAAAACGTTAGTCAAACTTTAAACTCATCCTTTATCCAAGTGTTTTCAAGTATTCTCACTTTAGTTGGAACAACTGTTGTCATGCTCTTACTAAGTCCGATTATGACTTTAGTTACGCTTATTATTGTACCTTTTATGTATTTTGCGATGAGATGGATTACGAAACGTACATCTAAATTGTTTAAGGAACAGCAAAAAGCAGTTGGTGAATTGAACGGTATGATTGAAGAAACGATATCGGGTCAACGAATCGTAAAAGCCTTTTCACAAGAAGGAAGGATGCAAGAAGAGTTTGCTATTAAAAGTGAACGCTTAAAGAGAACTGGATTCTGGGCATTAACTTACTCAGGTTTTATACCAAAAGTGATGAACTTATTGAATAATACTAGCTTTACACTAGTTGCGGCTGTGGGTGGATTATTAGCGTATTATGGACATGTAACAATCGGAGAAATTGTTATATTCACGGAGTATTCAAGACAATTTACTCGTCCATTAAATGATTTAGCTAACCAATTTAATACGGTATTGTCTGCAATTGCAGGAGCGGAACGTGTTTTCGCAATTATGGATGAGCCAATTGAAAAAGATAATGCAATTGAAAATACAGAATATAAACTAAAAGGTAATGTGACATTTGAAGATGTAACGTTTTACTACAATGAAGATGATGAAACTCCGACTATTTCTAATGTATCTTTTCATGTAGAATCGGGAAAAACTGCTGCATTAGTTGGCGCAACAGGAGCAGGGAAAACGACCATTATGCAACTACTTGCTCGTTTTTATGAAGTAAATAGTGGGCGTATATTAGTGGACGGAATTTCTATTGATGAGTTACCTAGACATACGTTACGTAGTCAGACAGCATTTGTTTTACAGGATCCATTTTTATTCGAAATGACGGTAAGAGAAAATATTAGGTACGGAAAACTAAATGCCACAGACGAAGAAGTGCTTCACGCCGCAAAAGAAGCGAATGCACATGATTTCATCATGAAATTACCAAATGGCTACGATACTATTCTGTCAGCGGATGGTGGGGAAATTAGTCAAGGTCAAAAGCAGTTATTATCCATTGCACGAGCGCTCGTTGCAGATCCGGCTATTTTGTTATTAGATGAAGCAACATCAAGTATAGATACTGTGACAGAAATGAAAATCCAAGAGGCTCTTGAACGATTGATGGAAGGCAGAACAAGCTTCGTAATTGCCCACCGACTTAATACGATACGCCAAGCTGATTTAATATTCGTGATGGAAGGCGGAAAACTTATAGAGTCAGGACCACAGGATGAGTTGTTGCAAAAGAAAGGCAAATATTATAGTATGTTAACGAATTCAAAGACTTAAGGAGAAATAAATGAATATATCTATAATGACTGTTTCCTTTCCTTTAGACCAGGAGACGATGGAAGAAATTAAGCAATTGGTTGCTGAGGCAGAAACCATGGATAAAGGGGATTATACTTCTCTATTAAATGTAGGGGAGCTATCCAATTTTTATATAAAGGGTTTTTGCATACTAGCCTATGATGACGATAGTGATCAATTGGTTGGCGTTTTAACGTCCATTGATCGAATAGCGACCCTGGATTTTGAGTGGAGTAGTGTTGTGCTACCTGCTATCCGAAGATTAGGGGTAGGCGAAAGAATGGTTAGAGAGCTGGGCAGAAATCTAGAATTAAGAGCCGCTGTTTCGGATATTGCCTTAAATCCAGAGAACTCGGAAGCAGGTCAGCAGCTACTGCATAAATTTGGTTATGCATTTGATTTCCAAGAGCGAACAATGGTAGCAAGATCGGTGAAAGAGGAATTAGAGAGTGAAGTCAAAGTTTTACAATACACCAACGAAGAGTCAAAGGTTGTTGACGTATTAGTAAGTGCATTTGGCGACACGGAAGAAGAATCTAAAGCACTAATTGCTTTTAATACACAAACGCCCAATCGTCATTTGATGGTTGCTTATTTACAAGGTGAAGTAGTTGGAACGGTTACTGTAGTGGAGGAAGGCGAAAAGTTATGGGTGACAGGGCTGGCTGTTCATGAAAATGCACGTAATAATGGTGTGGCAACATCGTTATTAAACTGGAGTAAAAACGAAGCTAATCGCATGGGGAAAGCGTCCGTTTATTTGGATGTAGAAACGGACAATGATCAGGCATTGTCCATTTATGAAAGAGCAGGATTTACGACAGTGAGTAATACTCATTTTTATACAAGAAGTTTGTTAAATTAGGCTTTGTTAAAATTGGTTGCTGAAAAGAGCTTGGAGAATCCCAAGCTCTTTTCTTGTATTTTTACTAAAGCATAACGTTAGAAATAATATTATTATTTTTGTTATAGGAGGAAATGTTAAAATATCCCTATTATATTGGGAGATTTAGCTGCCACGAAACTCCGAAGCGGTCATTTAGCCAACCGAATTTTTTGCTAAAACCATAATCACCTAAAGGCATAAGTGCTTGTCCACCTTCATTGAGTTTCTGATAAAGATTGTCAAGTTCCTCTTCCGTATCACAAGTCACAAAGATGGAGAAGGAAGGAGTGAAAGAAAATTGATGCTTCACATGACTGTCAATACACATAAATTCTTGCCCTTTTAAAGTAAAAGTAGCCTGCATTACCGTTCCTTCTTTGCCATCTTCATTAGGTCCGTACCGAACAATGCTTGTAATTTGAGAATCCTCAATAAGGGTTGTGTAATAATTCATCGCTTCTTCTGCATTGTCATCTTGAAACATTAAGAATGTCGCTAACTTCTCCATTATCAATCCACTCCTTTTGATATCTATCCCCTAAAGTATAATGTAATTCTTATAAAAGTATCCATAAACGATTAATTAACCTATTCTTTTAACAGCGACTCGATTTAAAGGAACTGTGAACATATTATATGTTGATTTGTTCGCATTTTTTATTTCATCAAGATAAGAGCTACAAATAGAGGAAAAGACTTTTGCTATATAGAATATAAAAATGAGGTGGGAAAATTATGTTCATAGTTAATGTTGAAGGGGCAATCTACAAAAATGATAAGTGGCTGTTAATAAGAAGGAGCGAAAAAGAAGAACACGCAGGTGGGTTATTGTCTCTTGTTGGAGGTAAGGTAGAGAAAGACGGGATTTCATCCAATATATTAGAAGAAACTTTAAAAAGAGAAATTTCAGAAGAAGTAGGTGTACAGGTTTCAAATCTTAGGTATGTTAATAGTACTTTATTTGTATCTGATACAGGTTTAACTGTAGTAGACATTGTTTTTCTTTGCGAGCATGAATTCGGCATTCCTTATGCTAAATGCGTGGATGAGGTGAGTGAAGTTTTTGGGTATCTATACAAGAAATTTCAGATAATCCAGACCTGCCAGTTTATCTGAAAGAAAACATTAAATTGGCAAATAAAATTCTTTATTCTTAGTGTAGAGAGACTTAAATTTATAAAAGAGTTAGCTAATACATATAGTAACAAACGAATATCGGTAGTGAGCCATGGGACATTAAAATATTATATTATGGATGAGAGGTGAAATGATGTTTTTAAGAAGAATTGAACTCCAAAGAGATAATATTTCATCTTATAATCAGTATCCATTTTCCATTCCATCTATTAAAAACTTAGATCAAATAGATTTACACAACAAAGTTACTTTTTTCGTTGGAGAAAATGGATCGGGAAAATCTACTTTATTAGAAGCTATAGCAGATAAATGTGAATTTAATACAGCAGGGGGAGGAAGAAATAACTTTTATGAGGTAGATGCATCAGAATCAGCACTTGGAGATTATATAAGGCTCTCCTGGCTTCCGAAAGTTACGAACGGTTTCTTTCTTCGAGCGGAATCATTTTATAACTTTGCCACCCATATCGATACATTGGGAACTGGACCGTACGGTGGAAAATCTTTGCATCATCAATCCCATGGAGAGGCATTTTTCTCCCTTTTTTCTAATAGGTTTAGAGGAAGAGGTATTTATTTGCTAGATGAACCAGAAGCTGCTTTATCGCCAGCACGTCAGCTAGCATTTCTAAGAATTCTACACGATTTAGTACAAGAAGATGATAGTCAATTTATCATCGCCACTCACTCACCGATTCTATTAGGTTACCCAGAAGCCGTTATTCTAAGTTTTGATGATGGGGATATTAAAGAGATAGAATATGAGGAAACAGACCATTTTCAAATAACAAAGTACTTTTTACAAAATAGAGAAAAGTTTTTAAAAGACATTTTAGAGGAGGAATAAAAATAGGTAGGACATTGATTACTTATGCAGAAAATAAAGAGGTATAATATTATTTAAAGTACAAGGAGGTAGGCTTTATGAAAATTTATGCCCATAGAGGTTCTTCAGGTACGCATCCAGAAAATACAATCGCAGCTTTTAAAGCAGCTGCAAAACTACCTGTGCATGGTGTGGAATTTGATGTTCATATGACGAAAGATTATGAATTAGTTGTTATACACGATGAAACAATTAATCGCACATCCAATGGAACAGGTTTTATCAAAGATATGACGTTAGCTGAATTGAAGGAATTTGACTTCGGTTCTTGGTACTCCCCTAAATTTAAACAAGAAACAATCCCAACGCTAAGAGAAGTGCTATATGTATTTAAAGATACACATCATCATCTCAATATAGAGCTAAAATCCGACGTATTTCCATATGAAGGTATGGAGCAGGCTGTTCTACAAATGTTAAATGATTATCGATTAGAAGCACGTGTTGTTATCTCTTCGTTTAACCATGAGATGGTTAGGGATTTTAAACAATTGGCTCCATCTATAGAAACGGCTGTACTCTTCATGGAAGTTATGATTGAACCGCATAAATATGCGGAAGTTGTGGGAGCAGACTCCTTACATGCATTTTTCCCGACAGTGCTAAGGAAAATGGGAGCAGAGGCCATTGCAAGTGGCAAAAATGTTCGAGTTTTTACTGTCAATGAAGAGAAGTATGCAGACTTGTTAAAACAAGTTGGGATAGATGCAATTTTCACAGATTACCCAGAGAAAATGTGGAAATATCTTCAATCATAAGGAAAAGGACTACGAAAGAATCGTAGTCCTTTTTTATATTTTCATTTACTTGTGCGGCAGTCTTGGATACTCGCGTTAATCGGAAGATTACTCGCAGTCTAGGAAATACATCCACTTATTTGATGCGGCTCTGCTAATATTCTAAAGAATTCTGAGCAAATGAGTTCCATTATGTTAAAAAGTAAACTTACTTCTTCATCAATAAATACATAAAGTATGGTGCCCCTATTAGAGCAACTACAACTCCTGCTGGAATCCCATTTGGTTCGATTACGTTTCGACCAATTGTATCAGCAAAAAGTAATAGCCAACCACCGAGGAGGATGGAAATAGGAATGAATAATTGATGGCGCGGACCTACTAATGATTTAGCAATATGAGGGGCCATCAAGCCTATAAAAGCAATTCCTCCAGTTACAGACACCGCAGAGGCTGCAAGAGCCACAGCGGCTAATAAGAGGGTAATCCGCTCCTTCTCAATTGCAACACCAACCCCAATTGCTACAGGTTCATTTAAGTTGAGTAAGTTTAATTTATTTGCCTTATATAACGTAAACGGAATAAGAACGATTAACCACGGAAACAGAGCCAAGATAAATGGCCAGTCCGCTCCCCAAATATTCCCTGCCATCCAATTAGCAATGAAATCGACTTTTTGACGATCAGCAGAGGAGATAAAGACTATCATCAAACCTGAGAGAGCCATTGAGAATCCAACCCCAACTAAAATTAATCGAACTGGCTGTAACCCCGTCCCTCGGTTGTACGAAAGGATATAGATGAAAAATGCAGTAATCAAAGCCCCAATAAATGCTACTAGAGGTAGTAAGTATACAAAAGAACCGGGTTGAGTCGGTATAAATAAGAAGAAAATTGAAACTGCCACTCCAGCTCCAGAGTTAATCCCGATAATACCGGGATCTGCTAAATCATTACGTGTAATGCTTTGCAAAATAGCACCAGACAGCGCCAATGCCATTCCTGCAAGAATAGTAATGATAATTCTTGGCAATCGTACCGAAAACAAAACAAATTCCTCTTTAAATGTCCCTTGCCCTAAAAAGGTTGGGATTAGACGGTTAAAGGAAAGAGTGGAATATCCAATTCCTGCACTGATAAAAGCGGAAATAACAATTAAAGATAGTAAAACAATGAAAATTATACGTTGTTTTTTTACTTGGTGACGATGAATCATTGAAATACACGCCCTCCTTTACGAACAATCACTAAAAAGAAAGGTAATCCCATAATGGCTATGATTGCAGCAACTGGTGTCTCATATGGAATATTAATCGTTCGCCCAATGGTATCAGCAAGTAGCATAAGGATAGCTCCTGCTATAACCGACATTGGAATAATTTGACGGTAATCTGTTCCTACAATTGCTCGAACAATATGAGGGACCATCAAACCCACAAATGCCATATTTCCTACAAGTGCGACTGAAGCTCCAGCAAGTAAAATGACTACTACAAATAAAATTGATTTTGTTTGAATAGTTTTTTGCCCAAGTCCAACCGCAACTTCTTCATTTAAACTTAGAATAGTTAACTGTCTAGATAGTAATAGAGCTACAACAATTCCAATAGCGATAAAAGGAGTTATCATCTGGAGTTGACTCCAGGAGGTTCCTATTAATCCACCAGCTGTCCACATAGAGACGTCTTTGGAAATTTTAAAATAGATTCCAACACCGTCGGCAACCGCATATAAAAAGGCGGAGACTGCAGCACCTGCCAGAACTATTCGTAATGGAGAAAATCCTCCTTTTTTTACAGATCCAATGCCAAATACCATTATTGCACCGACTGCAGCACCGATAAAACACACAAGAGTAATGCCGAAATAATTTATCCCTGGAATTAGTGCGAGGCTAATGGCCAGAGCTGCATTTGCTCCCGACGTTAGCCCTAACAATCCAGGGTCGGCTAGGGGATTACGGGTAATTCCCTGCATAATAGCACCTGATACCGCTAAAGCAGCACCAACCAACATCGCTGCGACTTCTCTAGGTAGTCTTAGCTCTCTTAATATATTGATAGCATCGCTTTTTACATCCGTAAATAATGTCTGCCATACATCTAGTAAGGATGTCGAAGCAGCGCCAAAAACCATCGAAACACAGAACATTCCTACCAATAAAATAAGCCCAATACCAAACTTTAAACTAAAATGAATAGAGGTTTTCATCATGTTATCCTTTCTACAAAAATAGCAGAGGAATCCCAAAAGAATTCCTCCACTATTATTACTTGCTGCTCAAGAAACTTTCTTTAAAGAATTCCAATTGATAATCTAATGATATAGGATCATTAAAGTAAAATTTTTCTGCATTTGCTTCAAATAGTTGGCCATTTTGTACAGCAGGGATGTTTTTAAAGACATCTGTTTCTTGGAACGAGTTATCTTGATCTGCGACCTTACTTAAAATCACATAGTCTCCTGCATATTCAGGAAGAACTTCTAAAGATAATGCATAATATCCAGCCTCTAAAGCCATCTCTTTTACTTTGTCAGGCATTTTGAGACCCATTGCTTGATAAATAACTTCTGTACCGCGACCCCAATTATCTCCGAATACATATAATTGTTTGTCAAAGTTTTCGAACACTGAAACAGTTGCATCTTCTCCAATTACTGCTTTAATATCCTCACCAGCTACTGTCGACCGTTCTTTAAAATCATCAATCCATGTTTGTGCTTCTTGTTCTTTATTTAGTAGTTTTCCAATTTCTAAATGCTGCGTTAAATAATCTGCTTTTCCATAAGTGAATGTTACTGTCGGTGCAATTTCTTTTATTTTTTCTAAATTTTGAACAGTAGAAAGACCAATTATTAAATCCGGGTTCAATTCAATAATTTTCTCTAAATTTTCTTCTGACACTTCCTCCACATCTGTTAGGAATGAATCATATCCTGGATTAGACTTTGACCAGGAATCTACTCCTACTAAATTTACATCTAGTGCAGCAACATTCCCTGCAAAGGTAGAAAGAACAACAACTCGTTGTGGGTCTGCAGGTACTTCAATTGGACCTGTTTCCGATTCGTATGTAATAGTAGTGGGTTCTTCTTTCTTCTCACTTGCTTTAGTTTCTTTCGTTTCACTGTTGCAGGCACCTAGGATAAGTAATAATAAGATAGTAAATGGCAATAATATTTTCTTCATTTGTCTATTCTCCCTTTAGTAAATCGTATGTAATACACATTGGTTTGTTTGTTCTTGGATCTATTCCGATTTCGGCGTCTATATTAAAGACACCACGCAAAACTTCTTTCGTAATAACTTCCTCACACGGACCAGCCTTCACAATTTGTCCGTCTTTTAAAGCAACGATATAGTCTGCAAAACGTGCAGCTTGGTTTAAATCATGTAAAACCATAACAATAGTACGTTTTTCTTCTTTGTTTAGGCGTTGCAAAAGCTCAAGAACTTCTAATTGATGTGCCATGTCTAAGTAAGTGGTAGGCTCATCGAGAAATATAATTTCTGTTTCTTGTGCAAGTGCCATTGCTATCCACACGCGTTGACGCTGACCACCAGAAAGAGAATCGACTGGTAAATACTTAAATGTACTGGTGTTAGTAACTTGTAGTGCCCAATCTATAACTTCATAATCCTTTTTAGAGAGCCGACCAAAACCTGTTTGATATGGGAAGCGTCCGTATGAAACTAATTCGCCAACAGTGAGTCCGCTTGCACTCTCTGGAGTTTGGGGTAAAATAGCCATCTTTTTTGCTAAAACCTTAGTGTTTTCTTTCGTTACATTTTTACCGTCTAATACGACCGCACCAGACTGGTGAGAAATGATTCGTGTAATCGCTTTGAGAAGGGTGGACTTCCCACATCCATTGGGTCCAATTATGGTAGTTATTTTTTGATTTGGAATTTGTACAGATAAATCCTTTACGATGAGTTGATCACCGTAGCCAATGGATAAATCGTCCGTATATAAACGAACCATCTAAAATACCTCCAAACTAATTCTTGCTAATTTTATTGATAACGATTATCATTATCATATTAGCAACTATATTTAATTATTCAACTGATGTCAACAAATAATTTTTAGGGTAGGAGACTAAAAAATGCATAATGTATTTGATGTGACGATTATTGGTGGAGGTCCGGCGGGTTTATATTCTGCTTTTTATAGTGGATTAAGAGAAATGAAAGTGAAGATTATAGAGTTCCAATCTCAATTAGGTGGAAAGCTGCATGTGTATCCTGAGAAAATGATTTGGGACGTAGGTGGTCAGACGCCGATTTCAGGTGAACGTTTAATCGAACAACTAGTTCAACAAGGACTAACTTTTGACCCAGAAGTTGTGGTGAATGAGAAAGTAGAGTCAATTACTCGCCGAGAAGACGGTATTTTTGTTTTGCATGCTGCTTCTGGTGTCGAACATTATTCGAAAACTATTATCATA
>Ga0209013_10002686_pt1 | contig 16037 bp, 10 predicted proteins | sample Cruoilmetagenom2_FD_187291 | JGI IMG/M metagenome (GOLD analysis project Ga0209013, IMG submission 187291) | Oil polluted marine microbial communities from Coal Oil Point, Santa Barbara, California, USA - Sample 2 (SPAdes) (version 2) | ecosystem: Environmental > Aquatic > Marine > Oil seeps ... | reverse complement strand
CATGTCATTGTATTCCTCTTTACGCTTTTCTGCAAAATTACTTCCATGCCAGCGGCAGCGAAAAGGCCTTTTCCCGACTAAAATACATTTTCCGGCAACAGACAATGGACAGAGTGTTCCTGTTGCTGCATAGGTTTCTGAGAAATCCTCACCAATGAGCTTTGGATGATGAAGATGCAGTGTTCTGACGGTCTTGATAACGCCAGAGCATTCCATGGCACGCTCGATTGCCTGTTGTCGATCATCCTGACTCAATAACCGGTTGAGACTTGAATGTATCCAGACACTCTCGGCAAGCTGAAGTTCAAAATACTCACTGCAGCACTCATCGGAATCCATACCGCAGGCTGAGAATTCGTCCAGGACGGCCAATTCAGTTTCAAGCTCACTGAGGATCGCCTCATATTCCTGAAGAAAAGGAGAAAGATCCGTGCCGCCGGCAGATACTTCAGCCTGCGGCTCGGTCAACGTCAGGACCCCCTCCTTCTTATGATACTTGCGTAATAGTTTCCACTGTCCGTAATTAGTGGGATTGGCACGGGTATTTTTAAGTATTTTTTCCGCTTTTTTCAGGCCAAGACCGCGACGCAGCAGGTAGGCGGAAACAAAGGTACCGGTACGCCCATGCCCATGTCGACAGTGCACCAGGACCTTCTTACCAAGATAAATTGCCTCATCAAGCCATTCCAGAGCCCTTTCCATGGCAGCCATCTCAGGGGCATGTTCATCGGGGGTAGGCAGGTAGTAAACTTCGAAGCCTGCCTTTTCCTCAATTTCGTGCAGATCAGTAAACTCACCGCAGAGATTAACGATGGCTACAATCCCCTCTTCCCTTATGGTGTCAAGGTCTTCATAGGACATGGGGGCATAGCCGGCGGCAAGTTGACTGGTTATCCAGGTCAGTTGATAGCTCATAGGTTATCCGGAAAAGTTATATTTTCCTGCAAAGAACTGCTCGACATACTCATTCACATTACCCCTATCCTTCAGCACCATATCCATCAGCTTGGTAGCACCCAGCAACCGCCCAAGCATATCCAGTGTCCGGCAAAGATCTTTACAGCCAATGTCCGCGACCCTGGCATCCAGCAGGTCTGCCCGGACAGTAGTCTCCAGGCCAAGGCGGCCAAGAACTGCAACCAGGAACTCAAGACGTAATGTTTTACCGGTATAATCGCCCCCACCGCCTGCAAACCGGAGCTGGCAATAATTTGCTCTGCTGTCCGGACTGCACAGGGCATCGACCAGGGTGAAATGATAGCCGAACCGCATGTTGAGATTCAGGTAATCCTTGCTGATTATAGCATAGGAGGCAAAATCCCCTGAATTCTTGGTGGCAACACCGCCGGCCAAGGCAATATCATCAAATGATTTCCAGTCAAAATGACTGTGCGCCTGCCAATCAACTCCGGGATTACTGAGCCCCTGCCACAGGGCAACAAAGGGAACCGAACAGAGATGCTTAAGCCCTATCAGCTCTTCATTACCGGCATCTGTACATATCCCTTCCCCGACATCAAGAAGATATACCTCAAGGGGCAGCTCCGTCTGCAGTTGCCGGCACTTTCCCGAACGACTGGAGACCTTGTCGCCAAGTGAAAACATAGCCTGCACCGCCTGTTCGTGGGTATAGCGAATAATATCATGCATTGATCGGCACGATCTCGGCAGAAAATCCGCAGCTGTTGAATCAACCAGTTTCAGCGGCGTTATAAAATCAAGTATTGTTCTGAGTTTTTTAAAATAAGGGATACCATCTTTTTTACTGCCGCTGTCATTACCCTGCAGCAACAGGTCCACTCGACCAGAATAGACAACCCCATGATCGGCATCCACCGTCACCTCCTGTCCATGCTTCAACACCGAGGTGGCTGTTTCGGTATTTACCAGCAGGGGAACACCAAATTCCCGGCAAACAGTGGCAAAATGACCGGCTGTGGAGCCCTTGTCCGCAACCACGGCTGCAAGTTTACTCAAGACCCGCACCAGAGAGGGCGGTGTACTGCGGACAACCAGAACCGCTCCCTCTTCTATGGCCTGCACATTGTTGTCAACGGCCATGTACACCCTGCCGGATGCAGCACCTCCGGCTGCCTTTCTGCCGTCCCTGAGCAGGGGAGAATTATCAATTTTTTCACGATCTTCAATCTTTTGTTGAGGATCGGCCTGCTCCTGCAGCGGACGGGCCTGCAGTAGAAAAAGGGCTTCATCGCTGGTCATTGCCCACTCAATGTCCTGGGGCTGCCCGTCGTAGTAAGACTCTATTCTCCGGCCCCAGCCTGCCAGTTCAACTGCCACTTTATCACTGATGGAAAATGCATCGAGCTCAGCTGCAGCAAGATCTGTTTTAACCAGATGATTATCCCTGATAACGAGTTTTTCCTTTTGCCTGCCTTTCTTTTTTTTCTTAATATTACCATGTTGGCTGTTGATAGAAAAGGCATCGGCATTCGCTGAACCGCCGACCAGCAGTTCACCCAGCCCATAAATACTGTGAATGGCAAGTTGTTCCTGCCCATTTGTTGTCGCTGGATCAACAGTGTACACAACCCCGCTCGTTGCAGCATCGATCATGGCCAGTACCAGAACAGCAATGGGCGTTTCCTCATCCGTTAATCCGATGGTTATACGATAAAACAATGCCTCCGGCGTATATTTTGAAGCCACCACTTCAAGATAACTCTCAAGGACCGTCTCACGACTGACACCGAGTGCGGTATAGTACTGTCCGGCAAAAGAGTGCTCGCCATCCTCACTGACCGCTGAAGAACGTACTGCGCTTTGCACTGGACAACCACGCTGTCGTTCCATCTGGTCATAGGCATTAATAATATCCATACTGATTTCGGAAGGGATTGCAGCTGAACGAACAAGAGCAACAAGCTGTTCGGACTGTTGCAGCAAAGATTGCTGATCTTCAATATCAACGGCTGCAAGCAGATCATTAATCGGCTGCCTGAGATCGTTATGCTCAATCAATTTTAAAAAAGCATTGGTGGTAATGGAAAAACCGGAAGGTACCGGAGCATGCAATTCATTTTTCAACACGGCCAGGTTGTAGGCCTTGTTACCAGTCTGTCCAGGTTCCGGCGTGGTATCAAAATGAACAACAAAGGGAGGGATACTGAACTGCTCGGGCGGGGCCAGTAGAAAACGAATATAAAAATCAAATTTTTTAAAATATTGGCGAAGAGTTATTGCATCAGCCGGATTCATCTGTTCCAGACTGTCTATCATCCCGGCAACTGCATTGGAAAAGTCATCATATCGGTTGCAGATTGCGACAAAATCCTCCCGCTTGCCGTCATGATAGAGCATCTCAAACTCTGCCATCAAGTCATGGCTGCGCCCATCCTGCTCCAGCAGGACTTTGAAGGCATCATAGGTCTGACGCAGCATCACGCCTGGTGCAAAAAAACGATAGGACCAATGTTTAAACAAGGAGTTCAACAACATGAAATTAATCTCCCGCTAACCGATATGGCTGGGCCAGGCTTATAGATTCAAAACAAGGAACTTCAGGGCAAGATAGATAGTACCACGTAGCTCACAAAGAACACGAAGAAACAGCTTGTTTTTTGATTTTTTTCATGCTCTTTGCAGGTGAAAATTTCGTGCGATTTTAGCTCTTTTTGAAATGATCATATCCCTGATAGGAGATATTCTGCTCCTCAGCGTCACATATCTTCCCCTGACCCCGAACCAGGGTAACTCCCTCGCCGTCAACAATGGTACCCACAGGATAAATGGTAAAGCCATGTTCCGCAGTTAACTGCAGCAGGTTTTCACTATCATCAGGGGATGCGGTATACAGCAGTTCATAATCCTCACCACCCGAGAGCATCCATTCGATCCGGTTCTGCTTGAGCAGATCAGCAGCTGTCGACAATGCAGCGCAACCGGGAAGACGGTCGGCCATGATCCTTGCCCCGACGTTGCTCTGCCTGCAGAGATGCGACAGATCGGTTGCCAGGCCGTCGGAGAGATCCATCATGGCATGGACACAACCGCTCCGGGCAAGCAGTACAGCCAGTTTCACCTGTGCGCGGGGATCCAGATGCGCATTCAACAGTGGCTGCAGCTCAGTAATTATTGGTATATCTCCCGATCGAAACAGATCAAGACCTGCGGCTGCACTGCCCAGCGGGCCGGACACCCATACCGTATCTCCAACCCTGGCCCCATGCCGATAGAGGACCTGCTCCCTCTTCATTTCACCTATAACGGTGATGGTCAGCGCCACCCTCTCAGGACTGCAGACCGTATCGCCGCCAATCAACAGACAGCCATACTCCCGGCAGGCCCCGGTAAACCCTTCACTGAACCCGGCAAGCCACTGCTCGTCAAAACCGGCTGGCAAGCCCAGAGAGAGCAGAACAAAAATCGGCTTTCCTCCCATTGCCGCGATATCGCTTACATTAACCGAAACGGCCTTACGTCCGAGTTTTCCAGCTGGATGGAATGAACAGTCAAAATGAACCGACTCAATCAGGGTATCCATGGTGAGCAGCCAAACAGTTTCTTCCATTTTTTTAATCACAGCACAGTCATCACCAATCCCCTGCAGCAGGTCTATGGAATCTGGTCCGGCAAGCTGGCGAATCTGTTCTATAATATCACGTTCTTTCACCGGTTGCCAAACTCCTCCGGGTAATATCTGGGCAGGTAACCGGTCAACAGATTGCGCACCTCTCCGCCATCACCGCATTTGAGCGCCTTTTCTCCAAGATCCGTTAACTGGCGAAAATAGGAATGGCGCAGCAGCCGCTTGACATGGGGAATAGCCGAAGGCCGCATGGACAGTTCATCAAGGCCTAACCCTAACAGCACCGGAGCCGTAACCACATCGCCAGCCATCTCACCGCACAGAGAAACTTCAATCCCCTGGTTATGGGCGGCTTCAACGGTCTGGCTGATCATGCGCAGAACCGCAGGATGCAGTGGTTCATACATATGTGCCACATACTCATTGCCCCTATCAATGGCCAGCGAATACTGAATCAGGTCGTTGGTACCGATACTGAAAAAATCCACCTCCGCGGCCAAGGTATCGGCCATGACAACCGCACTGGGCACTTCGATCATGATACCGACTTCAACACCAGGATTGAAAGGGATTGCTTCCCGGTGCAGATCCTCCATTATTGCATGCAGAATGGAACGTACCCGCTGCAGTTCACTGAGCGAGGATATCAGGGGCAACAGGATACGCAGTCGACCGTAACAAGATGCTCGCAGCATGGCCCGCAGCTGGGTTACCAACAGAGCCGATTCACGCAGAGAAAAACGGATGGAACGCAGCCCCAGAGCTGGATTACGCTCAAGATCAAGGCGTACTCCACTGTCCTGCAGGTAGGCGGCAAACTTATCACCGCCCACATCCAGGGTACGAATGGTGACCGGATCCGGGGCAATGCCTGCCAACAGGTCCCGATAGCTTGCAAACAGAGTGTCCTCATCAGGAACATGGTCCTGATGAAAATAATCAAACTCGGAGCGAAACAGACCTATTCCCTCGGCCCCGTATTGTTGGACGGCCTGCAGTTCAGCCGGCATTTCGATATTGGCCGACAACCGCACCCGCAATCCATCGACAGTTTCCGACGACAGGTGGATATACCAGGCAAGCTCATCGGAAAAGGCGCGGTGCTGACGGTCGTATTCCAGGTACTGCAACTGTTGATCCCTGGTCGGGGCCAGATAGACACGCCCTGAAAAGCCGTCCAGGATCACCGTATCACCGGTTTTGCAGATGGAAGTCACCTTTTCAAGCCCTACTACTGCAGGCACTCCCAGTGATCTGGCCACGATAGCAGTGTGTGAGGTCACGCCTCCCTTTTCGGTCAGAAAACCAAGCACCTTTTCCGACTGCATACGGATGGTATCTTCGGGAGAAAAATCATCGCTGACCAGGATAACCTCTTCAGCTGTTCCTGCCAGTGATTCCGGCCGGTGACCGGAGAGCTGGCCGGCTATACGGCCGGCAACATATTTTACATCTGCAAACCGATCCCTGATATAACCGTCCGCAATACGCTCAAATTTTTCCTTAATCAGGCCAAGTGCCCTGGACAGAGCCCATTCCGCGTTGATCTGCTTGTCCCGGATCAGCCTGGTGGTGCGTTTAAGGATCATCCTGTCCCGGACCATCAGGATATGGGAATCAATTATGGAAAGGGTGTCTGCAAAATCGTCCTCAAACCGACGGCGCAGGTCGACCAGCTCCCCTTCCGCCCGGGTTACGGCCGCCTGAAACCGTTCCACCTCCGACTCCACCTGGTCTGCATCCAGCCGATAGCAGGCAGATTGATCCTGCTGATGACTGAGGACAACAATTTTGCCTACAACGATACCAGGCGAGCCGCTGATTCCGTACAGGGTCAGCTGTTCCCGACCTGCCTGATGCAGGTTTTCATTTTTTTCATCCATATCAGGGGTCATTAGTACGGGAAAGTAAGGCTTCTACAGCAGCCAGCACCTTATCCGCATCCCGGCCATGTGCTCTGAACCGGACCAGACTGCCGTGGATAAGTGCCAGGCTCAAAATATCAAGAATAGAGGTGCAGTCAACCGAATCGTCATCGCCTGTAATCTGCACCGTTGCCTCATGATCGGCAATAATCTCCGCCAGTCTGGTCGCAACCCGGCAATGAATGCCCTTTGGATTTCGCACCCTGCATTGCCGCGTAACGACTTTCATTTAACGTAACTATTCAGGAGCACCCCATCTTGCCCCATTCGGAGTCTCGTACCTCGCTTACCTGTGCCTTCTCGAATAGCACAAGTATGCTTCGAAGTCCCGAATGAACCAATATGGAGCACTCCTGAACAGTTACAACTCGGTGGTTATGCCATTTTGGTGCTCCAGCCTGAATACTTATCATTTAACAAGACGTAAACCATTTTTTTTATCCTGAGGAGATGGAGATTTCGGTTTCTCCGGGGGGATATCAAAATGAACCGCCTGGACAAACCGTTCCTCACCTCCCATGGTAAAAACTTCAAGACCGGTAAACTGTTCCTTCCTCAGCGTCCAGGTGAGCGGCTGCGGCGGCACGGTCAGGATCTGCATATGAACATGCCACCACTCATCCTTGCGCGTACGGTCCCGTTCAATACCTGTCACCAAGGCATAGACCAGCATCTGCGGCTCCTTTGCCGCCACCAGCACCAGGTCACCTTCCCCGGTGCTGGCTTTAAACGGGACAAGTTTTTTTAATTCAGCAACTAATTCTTCCATGCGTGTATCCAGTATTATCTTTATGTTAATTTATTCAGCCAGATCAGCCGTCCCGGGATCCGGTTCATCCACACCGGGATCGGAGATAAGGATAACAGAATCAAGCACGACCTCTCCCGGTGCCGTATAGCTGCGCACGCCCTTTGCCCGGTACATTTTAAGTCCGTCGAGCAGGGGAAGAATCACCTGGTCAATGAGGATCTTACTTTTGTACCCTGCTGCCTCATTACGAATAGCAATAATGGTACCTGCCCAGGAAGCAAACTCTTTCAGACCATCTATAATTTCTGCCGTTCGGGCAAAGACAACCAGGTTTGACGGCTGCAGCATCCCCATATCCACGGCTTGAAATTGATCATCTTTGACCAGTCGTTTTGAACTGACCCTTAAGATATCCTCGATCTGTTCCCGACTGTCGGCCACGACCAGGAACCTGTCCAGCAAAGCATATGAGGGCTGCATCAGTCCGTCAGCCGCCATGATTGATACAACAGGGATTCCCGCTACCTTATCACGCCTGACCGGCAGTCCGGAAATAATTTTTTCAAGGAGCTGCTCAACCCGGTCACGATCGGTCATCTCAATACAACAGCAGATACGAGGTACGGGAAAAAAACCGGATGTCCTGATTTCGGAGATATTAAATCCGAATTCCCGGCCAAACAGTGCCAGAAACTCGTCAATACTCATCCCTGACTGGGTCTCTATCCAATTCGCAATTCGTTCTGCAGCAGCCAGTTCATCATCTGTTCCCCGGGCAAGGGTTTCCTGCCACCATGCATTTAAGTCAAGCCAATTGCTCCAGAAATAGAAAAGCAGATCCGAAGGCATGTTGAGCAGGCTGCGGTTTTGCACCGGCTCCCTGGTATAGATGGTTTTCTGAAACGGGGCCAGCTGATCCGGGGCAAACTGGACAATGGAGGTGAACTGCTGGATATTTCTGTAAGAGCGGTGAAAAAGGACCATTCGTTCGGATCCGGCAAATTCAGACAGACTCCGTCCTTTCTCTGCCAGTACCGATGGTCGTAGCACGTTGGACAGGGGTTTAAGGCCGGCAAGATCTACATAAAAAAAGAAATCATCCCGCTTTGGGGCCCGGTCTTTCAACGTTGTATATTCACTGTTGAGTACAAAACCGGTTTGCTTCTGGACGAGATGTTTCAGGGAGAGGTCAATACTATGCTGTACCGTCTCTAAGCCCGGCGAGATCACCAGTTGTCCGTCAATGGAAGAAACATACAGCTTGCCGCCTCCATCCAGCGCAAACGCGCTGACGGGAATGCCCTGATAAGACAGTGATTCCACGTTGTCCTGTACCGTGGTTACCAGGGAAAGAAACCGGGGCAGTAAACCTTCGTACCTGGGATTTATCAGCATGAGCAGATTTTTCGACACTGCCTGTTGCGAATCCGCGATAAAGGCAACAGGATCAACCGGGAGCAGAGCAACAACAATCCGCTTAGTGAACAGTTCCTTAAACAGGGGATGGGCAAGAAAATTCATCATGCGGGTTGCCTGTTGTTTCAAGCTGTCACGGACCTGCTCGCTGACTTCCAGCTGTTCCATTACAGAGGGCCAGTCAATGGAGGTCAAACTTTGTCCGAACCGGGAGTTAAAAAATTCCCTGGTCGCAGCCGCCGCGTCGGTCCAGTCCAGCATCAGCACAGCCTGCTGTGGAACCAGTTCCAGGGGGTCTCTGGATTGCTGCCTGGGAAAGGCAAGCAGGTAGACGAGTCCGCCGACAACAGACAGGGTAAATAACAGCAGAATAAAACGTCTCATTTATTTTTCTTCCGGTAATCCAGAATCATTTATGTTCTTTGATAACAGAGAAAAAAGTTGAGCAGCACTTACCGGCTTAGCTATATAGTCATCCATGCCCGCCTGCAGGCAGATTTCGCGATCATCGGTGCCAACATGAGCTGTCATGGCGATAATGGGAATATGGCGACCACTCCCTTTCTCCAGTTTACGGATCCTGCGTACAGCCGCAAGGCCATCCATCTCCGGCATCTGAATATCCATCAGGATACAGTCAAAATCATTATCCTGCCATTTTTCAACCGCCTCCCTGCCGTTGCTGACTGCAACGACCTGAAAACCGACCTGTTCAAGAATGGCAACGGCAAGGGTGGTGTTAATATACTCATCCTCGGCAAGCAGTATTTTCCCACTGCATGACGGCAAAGCCGCTGCTGCAACCTGATCCGGTTTCTCACCATCCTTTCGCAGCTCTTTTTCCGTCAGTTCAAAGGGCAGGGAAAAATAGAAGCGGGTTCCTTTGCCGGGTTCACTTTCAAAACGGATGTCACCGCCCATGAGGCGGACAAAACGACGGGATATGGAAAGGCCAAGCCCGGTGCCGCCAAAACGACGACTGTAAGAGGAGTCAGCCTGGGCAAAGGCCTCAAAAACAGACTCCTGTTTGTCAGGCTCAATCCCTACCCCGGAATCAACAACCTCAAATAAAAGCTGCACTCTGTTGTCTACAAGATACTGTTGAACATTGACCCTGGCAAGGACAAGGCCCCGATCAGTAAACTTCAAGCCGTTGCCCACCAGGTTTATCATTACCTGGATCAGCCTGTCCTGATCACCTTCCAGGTTGTCGGGTACCTCAGCTCCGATATCACAGCGCAACAGCAGCCCTTTTCCTCGAGCCTGCACCTCCAGTCCGCTGATCACCTCCTGCATGGAGTTGCGCAGAGAAAAGGGATAGCTTTCGATTTCGACCTTGCCAGCCTCGACCTTGGAGAAGTTAAGGATATCATTAATAATCCGCAACAACCGACGGCCTGACTCCCGGATAAGTTTCAGATGCTGGCTCTGGCTCCTGTCCAGGTCGGTTTTCAGAAGCAGTTCGCACAGGCCGAGAATACCATTCATGGGGGTCCGTATTTCATGGCTCATATTGGCCAGAAACTCGCTCTTGGCCTGATTGGCAGCTTCAGCATCCTCCTTGGCCTGTTCAAGTTCCGATTCCACCTGTTTACGCCTGGTGATGTCCTGTATGACCCAGACCACTCCCTGAGCAAGATTTTTTGGCACCACGGCCTTTCCACTCAAGGCGCAATAGATGATTGTACCATCTTTGCAGGCCAACCGATACTCCAGGTATTCAAGATCACGGGCAACCAGTTGCCGTGCATACTGTTGGACAAAACGACGAAACGATTGCCTGCCTGCAAAAAAAATACTGGCCTCAGCGCCGTGCAACTCCTCGCGGTGGTAATTGAACATCCGGCATAGCCGATCATTAACGTTAATAACCCGGCCGTCTCGGATCAGAACTATCCCGACCAGGCTGGCACTGAAAATGGACTCCAATTCCCGGGCCATGAGTACCCGATCAGCCTCAGCCTTCCGACCGGCCCGTTGTCCCCTGAGAATTTCGGCACTTAACTGTTTTTCACGTCTGAAGTGCAGGTTCACTGAAATCAGCATGGCCCCGACCATCAGAGTCAGGAGTGACATGAGCAGAACAAATGACAACGGATATGCGGCGGACTGGAGGGTAACGACCTGCCAGCCGGGAAGTTGCACGGGATGTGTATCAACCATGGCCCGCATGGATTCATAATGCACCACGTCGGAATCCATAGAAAAGGGCAACGGTGTAAAACTGGCGGTACTGAACTGCTTACTGTCAGCCAGGCGTTGGGCAGCCTCACTGGAAAGGGGCCGGGTGCTGTTAAATAACCAGCCTGCCCGGCTTGCAGCAAAAACAATCCCATCGCCTGTCAGCAGCAGGGCATCCTGCTGCCCCTTCAGGGCCGACAGGAAGGCGTCAATGGACTTCAAGCTGATCTTAATTACAGCAACCCCGACAGGCCCCTCACTGTCTTCCACATAAACAGGCTCACTGAAATATATGCCCCGTCTGCCGGTGGTCACCCCCACGGCCGCATAATGATGGGATTTACCGACAATGGCCTCTGTAAAATAGGGCCTGAACCGGTAATTATTGCCGGTCAGGGTCTTGCCGCCGTCATAAGGGGAACAGGCGGCTACAGTTCCCCGGTTGTCAAGAACATAGACAATGGATGCGGAAAGAACATCGCGGGTAGTGGTCAGAATTCTCAGAACTGCCGGGTCATCTACCGGACGTTTGCCTGTGCACAGTTCCTGTATTTCAGAGGCAGGCACCAGGTGGTGGACAGCGGAATCAAAATGCTTCAGAATAATTTCATTGATTTCAAAGGCAAGCTGCTCGGTAACCGTTTTCTGTTTACTGTGGTACAGGAGTCGGGCTGCCTGATCACTGCCAAATATAATGAACAAAATCGCAATCAGGGTAAGTGCACAGATGACAGCTATACGAAAACGCAGGGGATCTGGATGCGTTTCTACAATACGATCTGCCGACTGGTCAGGGTGCTGATCTTTGCTCTGCTGCATAGCCGCTCAGGGGATGAAGGTAAGGACATTGTTTCATAAGCAGGCGAAAATGTCAGCAACTAACAGAGATTGAGACAAAAAAAAGGCCACACCCGAAGGTGTGGCCCATTAAAATTATGTTGACTGCGATCAAACGGTAAATTCCGTCAGCCAGAAATCATGCTTGTTGCAAAAGCTGGTGGCATACGCTTTACCCTTGTAGCCTGCGGGGAGCTCAAAAGAGGATTCCGCTTTATCGGCCGGTGTAAATGTTTTGCCACCCACAACTGTGCCGTCGGCAAGGACCACTGTATGGCGGACAATGAAATGTTCTTCCGACATGGGGTGCGTGGTAACCAGAGAGACCTTGCTCCCCTCGACCTTTACCCCAGGGGCATGCGTGCCTACTTTTTTGGCCCACTGTCCGGGCTGATCCTTGGTGTAAACGACACCAGCATAGGGTGCAGATGAGGCAAAGGCGGTGGCACTTGAACCAAGAGCCATAACAGATGCAGCAACAGCCGTAGTTTTCAGAAAATCTCGCCGGTCAGTCATTTTAATCCTCCATGATTTTAATTTACAATAATAATTATTAATACATCATGAGAGGTATTAATGCAAATAAATTTTTTAAAAATTAAAAATTATTCCCATCGACAAACAATCTGAGACTTGCTGAACACTTTTTACCTGCATCGATATTTAGCAGCTCATCAACCCGACTGACTGACATTTTCAGACTTCAAGCAACCCTTGAAAAATCTACCAGTCTTCATTCAGAATATCAGAGAGCAGCAACCCCTCTTATGCCGGGCAAAAAATCTCCCTGACACGGATGTACCGGAGAGATTTATTCTTCGGAGCTTGCCCGTTGTAACGTAAAGGCCCAGGTGCCAAGACAGATCAATCCGGAAGTTGAAGGAGGAAACATTCCGGAGAGAATGGTCGTTTTTATCCTATACTATCCGTCCCTGACCGGCACCTGACGAACCGGTCGGCACCTGAGTCATTACCTCTATGATTATTTACGTGCTGCTTTTTTCAACTTCTTTGGATCCCCAGCATAGCCCAGAGCCTTCCAGTCAAGCCGTCCATCGTAACCATGACAGTCTTTACAGCGCAGCGCCTTGTCTGCCGGAGACACCATATGGTTAATGGGCCAGTAGGTATCGGTTTTTGTAAAAGCGTACTCACCGCTGAACTCCAGCCCATTAGCCTTCATGCCGGCGAAAATAGCCTTCTTCCAGTCAAATCCGTTCCAGAAAGCGTCCATATCACCCTTGGGCCCCCAGACCTTGGGAAAGGCAATATAATTAAACTTACTGTCATAGGGCTGAACAGCCTTGTGGAGCTTGAAGGGCATGATCTTTGAGTTTGGATCACCCTTGCTGCCGACAGGTTTATTGAGACTGGTCACCTTGCCGGGATCAATCTTGTCCCCGGCCATATAGGCAGCAGCAGATCCATTGTACCAGGCGTAGAACGGGACAACATTCTGCTCATAGGTAAATTTACCTTTTTTGGCAATGTAGACCTTATGACCATGCTCCTTGATGACACGTTTGTCTTCCGGCAGTGTTTTAGGATCCTGGGCCTTGGACCAATCCCAGGTCATCTTGGTTGCATCCTTCTTGGCAAATTCAGGAATATGACAGGTCTGGCAGGCGACCCGCTCAACATGTTTATTGATCGCTCCACCGACCTTGCTGTTCTCGTGCAGTTTGCCGTCGTGGCAGTTGGTGCAGCCGATTTCATTATCACCGCCCGGAGACACCAGCATGGAATTACCCTTTATCTGATGCTCCTCTGTAGCATGACACTCCTGGCAGGCAAAATTGTTGCCGTCGGTTGCCATATGTACATCGATATCCATGGTCGGATTCAGCAGTGACTGATCGATATCGCCATGCTTAACGTTGTTGCCGCCACCACCATTGGCATGACAGTTCAAGCAGGAGGCACGGGTTGTCAGACCTGCACTCTGAGCAACCTTGACCAAATCATAGGGCTTGGCATCAAGTTTTTTATTGCCGGTATATCCCGGAGGCATACCAGCACCGGTTGCTGCATCTTTACCCTTGTTATATGTACCGGTGGTATCATGGCAGACAAGACAGTCAACCCGGTTGGGATCGCTGAAATCAAAATCGGCATCTTTCCACCCATAACCTACATGGCAGCTGGTACAACGCGGCCAGTTGGAGGGAACGGCGATACAAAAATTATTAACCGTGTTGTTCTTGCCACGTTTCACTTTGCCCTTGCCCGGAATATCCTGCTCCAGATCCCATGTCCAGTGCGAGGTGGCCATTACCTGGGTAGCAGCATCCTCATGACACTCCAGACATGTCGCAGTGACATCCATGGGTGTTTCAAACGGCCCCTCAATGGCCTGATGATCTTCATTGGCCAACACAAGACCCGGCGCTGTCAGAAATGCTGCCGTGCAGATGACCGCCAGAGACGCGTATCGTTTTTGCATCGTTCTGTCCCCCTTACCACAAATTTTATGTATATCGGCGAAGCTCCTTCAAGCGAGCGCCGGCGTGTTAATCATGATAAATAGCAAAGAACGTGCCATAACACAGTTAGCTGCGTCAATGATTTTTTCATTTTTAATAACAAATAGTTAACTGACAAACATCAAATCAGCGCAGAATAAAACGTTTCCTTTTTCCGCACAGATGTTAACGATACGTTAACCACAAGTTTACAGATGTTAACAAAAAGGGAAACAGTTAACAAACAAGTCATTACCATCTGCGTTCCAATACTTTCAGGAAAAACTCCATGTTAACAACGTACTTTTGCTCCAACTGGAAACATGTCATCGACACCATGACCGAAGGATTGATGATCATCGACCCCGATGGCACGATCCTCTATGTTAATCAGGCCTTACAGGAACTTCTTCAGTACGACGAAGATGAGCTTGTTGGCAACCCATGTGAAATACTGGAATGCACAACCTGCTTCAATGCACGCAGGCTGGGAGGAGAGAAACATTGCATTCTTTTCGATAAAGGACGGGTAAAAAATCTGCGTTGCGCTTTTAAACGAAAGGACGGGGAATACTTACAGGTACATAAAAATGCCACAGTTCTTCGTAATGAAGAGGGCGAGGTCGTGGCAGGAGTAGAAAACCTGACCGATATCTCCCCGATCCTGTCGCGCGAACTGGAGATTTCGACACTTAAGCGGCAACTCCATATAGAATCAAGTTTTTTTGGCATGATCGGAGCCTCCCCTGTCATGCAAAACACCTTTCAACTTATTGAGAGTGCCGCTCACTCCGATGCGCCGGTCCTCATACATGGAGAATCCGGTACAGGTAAAGAACTGGTGGCCTCAGCTCTCTATAAGTTGAGCACACGAAACAAGTCACCGTTCATTAAAGTGAACTGTGCAGCACTCAATGAGAGTCTTTTGGAAAGTGAACTATTTGGCCACGTCAAAGGCGCCTTTACCGGGGCAGAGTGCTCACGAATCGGACGGTTTGAGGCCGCCGACACCGGCTGCATCTTCCTTGATGAGATCGGCGACATGCCACTTGCAACCCAGACGAAACTGCTTCGCGTTCTCCAGGAAAAAGAACTGGAACGGGTAGGCGACAACACCACTATCGGCATCGACGTGCGAGTGATCGCAGCTACCAATAAGAATCTGGGAGAATTGATGCAGCAGGGAAAATTCAGAGAAGACCTCTTTTATCGAATTAGTGTCATTCCTATCGCTGTCCCGGCCTTACGGGATCGCTGTGAGGATATCCCGGAAATTTGTAAGGTATTGATCAAACGGCTGCAGCTGAAAACCGGCAAACCAATTTACGGTGTCAGTAAAAAGGCTATGGATAGCCTGCTTCAACATTCTTGGCCCGGCAATGTCAGAGAGTTGATCAATGTACTCGAGTACTCGTTTGTTCTCTGCGCAGAAGGCATGATAGAAAAGAAACACCTGCCCTCCCATTTAACCGGCGGCAAGCCCCTGCATTGCGCCGAAAAATACATGAAGTCACCTGAAACAAACGAAGAATCGAAGCGGATCAAACAGGCATTGACGACAACAAAGGGAAATAAGACCAAAGCTGCCGAACTCCTGGGAATCAGCCGGGTCACCCTATGGAAACGGATGAAAAAACACCATCTGGATCAGCATCGTTGAGCAAAGTAACTACGTACTATTTCAGGCTGTCTTTAAGGATCCAGTGCAATCTTCGACCTCTATATTAAATATCGAGAACCTTTTAGGAGAGAGCGAAGGTTAATGTTATAATGTAATATGGTTTTGGATTTCTCACTTTATCTGCTCTACGGTCTGGCCTTTTTCACGCTGGGTGTGGCAATCCTGTCTAGGGATACCCGAATCAGTGAGCTTGGCATTGCGAAGATCATCTGGCTGCTTGCTCTTTTCGGCATTGTCC
>Ga0209013_10002685_pt1 | contig 16039 bp, 16 predicted proteins | sample Cruoilmetagenom2_FD_187291 | JGI IMG/M metagenome (GOLD analysis project Ga0209013, IMG submission 187291) | Oil polluted marine microbial communities from Coal Oil Point, Santa Barbara, California, USA - Sample 2 (SPAdes) (version 2) | ecosystem: Environmental > Aquatic > Marine > Oil seeps ... | reverse complement strand
TAAATCATGTAATAAGTGTTAATTTAAATTTTAAAAGTATAAGAAAATGCTACTAAATCGATAACAGACGATCTTTAGAAATCAAAGCGGATCACAACACAAGATTTAGGTAAATTGAAGCCTGCATACATCTTACCCTCCTTTTTGGAGTGGATACGATTATTCTATGGTATCACTAGAAAATTGGACAGCGCCGAAAATGTGCCACCTATTTTCGGAGCACAATCTCCGCAATCGCACTCTGCAGTGCGCTATGGTTGTCATATCGCAGTATGATCTCAGCCAGCCGATCCTCTGAAAACCCCCTGATCTGCTGCACGAGTTCGATCATATTCGGGATCGCACGAACCACGTTATCGACGATTGTGATGGTTGCGCTCTGTGCGGTCCGGGATAGTGGATTCAGGTCGATTGCAATCACTGACTTTCCCATGTCAACCAACGTCTGACACCGATCCCCGTCCTCGAGTGGAACCAGCACCACATCTGCGGCATGGATGCCGTCTCTGCACACCAACGATCGGGGGTGCGCGAGAGGGAGTGCTGCGTCAGGGTCGGGATGTTCGCCCAGGAGATTGGATGCGCCATGCGCACGCAGATGGTCTGCGATCGCACGCACCCGCTCATCGGTTCTGTAAAAGAGATTAATCTCGATTGCCGCATCCAGAATCCTGCCGAGTTCGATTGTTTCATTGGGAACGAGCGCAGCGACGTTGCCGTTGACTGAGAGAACAGGATTCTTTGCTGCGAGCAGCATAGCAGCCGCCGCCCTCGCCCCCTCCATCGCGGAGGTGGTTGTACGTTCGCCGATCAGATAGTCGAACGCCTCGCCGCGTCCGTGCGCAATCAAACCGACCTGCGAGGTGATACCTGACGCAACGCCTTCGACCAGACGTTCCCTGATTTTCAGGGACTGGTATCGTGGGTGGTTCTTTGGGACAAGCATCTTCGCGAGAGGTCTATTTGCGTGCTCGGGCATAAATCTTGAGTACTGCGAATATCCGCAAGATATTAGTGGAATCAGAGCGATTCAATTGAGCATGGTAGTAGATTATGCGAAGGTTAGTGTAGCCGAGATCATGACGCGGGACGTTGTGACCGTTACCGAGGACACCACAATCGATGACATCCTTGAATTGTTCGGAAGATATCACTACCACAGCTATCCGGTTGTAACAGATGCCGGTGAACTGGTGGGAATAATCAGTGAGGACATTGTTCTCGAGATTCTGCTCTTTAAACAGATCCCGGCATCCAGACAGACGCATCTATCGGTCGTGCGATCGCTTGGAGATGATGCAAGAGGGATCATGATGCCGTACCCGGTGACCGTCTCTCCCGACGCCAGCCTATCAGAGACCGCTGATCTGATGCTGAAACATCATGTCTACCGTGTCTCTGTGGTTGATTGCGAAAAACTCGTCGGCATTCTCTCAAAGAGGGATATAGTAAACGAAATTTGCAAAAGAAGAGACTGACACATGCACACACTCCTACTACTTCTTCTGATCCTATTTCTGGCAAAGGTATTCGGAGACGTCGTCGAGCGAGCCGGTTTTCCGAGCATTCTCGGTGAGATTGCGGCGGGTGTATCCCTTGGACTATTCCTCATCCGCCCTGATAACGATGCGCTGATATTTTTGAGCGAACTCGGTGCAATATTTCTGCTCTTCACCGCTGGATACAAAGAGATCAATCTGCAGGAATTGAAAGTGGCATCGAAAGTGGCAATTGTCCCGACGATATGTGATGTGGTCGTTGCCTATTCATTTGGTTTTCTCCTGGGTAGAGCGTTTGGTTTTGGGTTTATGGAATCTCTTTTCATAGGAGTCGCGTTCAGTCCAACAAGCATCGGCGTATCGGTGAGGTCGCTTATCGATCTCGATTACCTCTCAAAGAAGGTTGGTTCGACGATGCTCGCATCCGCAATCCTTGATGACCTGATCGGAATATTCATGCTCTCGGTTGTGGTCTCGGTAGCTGCGGATCATCAGATGCCATCCGGCATGCACCTGCTGGCAATCGCAGCGAGGATTCTCTGTTTTATAGCAGTCATGATAATCCTCGGACGGAAGGTCTTTCCTGCGCTTTTTGAGTACGTTCACAGGATGCACGTAAAAGAATCGATCTTTGCATTTGTCATCATGACCGCGCTCTTCTCCGCATACCTTGCCGAGGCATTCGGTCTGCATGCAGTGATCGGAGCGTTCATTGGCGGGGCAACACTCTCGAGTGTACCCATCGCAAAGATCCAGGAGGTTCAGAGCAAGGTCGACGGGATTTCTTATGGTGTATTCGTTCCGATCTTTTTTGCGTTCACCGGGCTCTCGATCAACCCGGGTTCGATTGCGGGGGCAGGAACACTTTCATTCCTTGTGGTTGTGATGGCGCTCTCCGGAAAGTTGATCGGTGGATTCATCGGATCAAAGATCATCGGTTTTGATTCGCACGATAGCCTGATCTTCGGTGTTGGTGTGATGCCAAGGGCAGGCGTTGAACTCGTAGTCATATCGATCGGGAGAAGCATGGGCGTAATCGGTGATCAGGTATTCTCTGCGATCGTTCTGATGGTTGCGGTCTCGGTTATCGTAACCCCGGTCTTCCTGAAGTTTGCAATTAGGTTTAAGGAGAGATCAGAGATGGTACGTGGGTGATCTGTTTTTATGGGGGTTGACACGGAAGGGCATTGTTACGTTACACCGCACACCCGCACATCGTCACAAAATGAACTTCGCAATCAGAACCGCCCCGACCGCATTATGGAAAAAACCAGCCACATACCAAAGACGCCCGCAATCACAAACCCGATCATGCCAAGCACCGGAACCCCACATACAAATGGTTTCATGCCGGATTGTATGATCAGCGCAGAAGCGATGATGAGTGCAGAGATTATCATGCTCGACGAGATTCGGTTGCTCATGATGCCAAGTTCGGAGACGATGTGATCGAGCCCGTGATGCTCAAACTCGAGGCGCAGCGTCCCTTTCTCCGCACGCAGGAGAATCTGGTCTATCCTGTGAGGGAATCTACGTACAAGCCGTCCAAACCCTGGAATCATCCGCACCCACTCCTGTATTATGCGCGTTGGGCGCATGCGCTCCGATACCAGCTTCCGTATAAACGGATTCGCCAGATCTTGAAGGTTGTAATCCGGATCAAGTTGCGAACAGACCTCCTCTTCGATCATCAACGCCTTTGAGAGGAGAACAAGGTTTGACGGTACATTTCCATGGTATTCCAATACCATACTGATCATTTCACGCAGCATCACACCAGTGTTCACGTATCTGAGTGATTTCCCGTAATATTTATGGATCATATTCGATATCTCAAACCTGAATTGTGGAAGGTCGATCTCATCATAGTTGATTGCGCCGATATGCGCAAGCACATCGATCACGGTGTCGGAATCGTTCTCGGAGATTGCGATGAAGAAGTCCACAAGATCGTCCCCGGTCGTTCGATCGAGATGTCCGATAATCCCGAAATCGATGAATGCCACAACATTGCCACCTCTGGCAAGCACATTTCCGGGATGCGGATCTCCGTGAAACATTCCATATATGAATATCTGTTTCAGAAACGAGCGCGCAAAATTGCGGGAGATTGTTTTACGATCCATGCCTGCCGCATCGATCGCATCGAGATCAGAGATCTTGATTCCATCGATGAACTCCATTGTCAGTACCTGCCACCTGGTATAGTCCCAGTAAACCTCCGGGATGTACACAGTGGCATCCTCGCTGAAGTTTTCTCGAAACTCGTCCGCATTCTGCGCTTCGAGCGTGTAGTCGAGTTCTGCGTGTATGATCCGTTCAAATTCGGAGATAAAACCGACCGGATTGAATGCTCGTGCCTCTCTGATATGCTGATTTGCAAAATGTGCGAGATCGTAGAGGATCTTGAGGTCTGCGTCGATTATCTCTTTGATTCCGGGACGCTGCACCTTCACGATGACTGCGTCACCGCTCTGCATTGTTGCGGAATGCACCTGCCCGAGAGAGGCTGATGCGAACGGCTTGTGCGAGAAGGATGCGAATATTTGATCGATCGGCATTCCGAACTCTTCGGTTACGATGCGGCATACATCGGTATAACTGAATGGTGGCACGGTGTCCTGCAACTTTTCGAGTTCTTTTATGTACTCTTTCGGAAGGAGATCATATCGTGTGCTCAGTATCTGCCCAAACTTGATGTAGGTCGGTCCAAGTTCCTCGAGCATCAGTCTGAGCCGTTCGGGGTCAGAGAGTTCGGGATGCACCTTCTGCGTCCCTGCAACACGATCCGTAAGCGATCTTATCGGGTGGAGATTGAACCGATCAACCAGATATCCGAAACCGTACTTGATCGCAATGTTTGTGAGTTCTCGGTACCGGCGAATCTGTCTTTTGCTGATTCTCCGCATCATCTATATGTTGATCTGTCGTGATCGCACATAGCCTGATTGGCGATGATTTCTCCAATGGTATCGAGATTGGTCACTTCAGACTCCACATAAGCATCATCCAGAACATAGAACGGGCTTTTTTGTGCGATACTCTCTTTTGTGATCAGTTTATCGATATCATTGGCAACCAGAAGTTCGGCAGCCTTGAGCCCCTTTCTCTTCTCTAATGTGACGAATGGATTCTTAAGAAACCTCATATCCGTGATCTCGTTGTCCACTCTTCGCATATCGAGTATGCAGAAGTATTCCGCCTCTCCAAAATGCCCGGAGACTCTGGATAGCGTACCATTGTTCTCGGTGCATGGAACCGCATACCTTATAATTTCCGGCTCCTCAGGCTCGATATGAATCAGTACCCGGTCAACGTTCGTTATCTCGGATTTGATTCGCATCTCGATCTTATTGCTCAGTTGGTGCGCCCTCTCAAGATCCCTCAGTTTTGTTCCGATCTCCAGTTCTATAAATATGAATTTCCCGGAACTTCTTGCGGCGAGAGACTGTATCTCCTCAACGCCATGGGTCTCGGATATAATCTCCCGTATTCGATTCAGACTCTCATAATCGATGGATGCGTCCAGTAAAACCTTTATCGAATCTTTTAAGATTTCATACCCGGCTTTGAAGATGAATAACGATACCAGAATGCCTGATGCCGGATCAAGGGAATAAAAACCAAGATAGTTTCCCAGTATTCCGACAAGTACCGCTGCGGATGCATAAGTATCCGCTCTTGTATGCTCCCCATCCGCAATCAAACTGGGTGAATTCTCTTCTCTTCCGACTTTGAGCTTGTAACTGCTCAGAAGCAGGGTGAATAACAACGATATCAACGCAACCATGATCGCATACGGAACATTTGTCAGGACTTTCACTGTGGTAAACTTTTCAACCGACGTGAGAACGATCTCGTATCCTGCGTAAATGATTGCAAGAGCGAGGAAGAGGCTCACGATATTCTCCGCCCTGTAAAATCCATAAGGAAACGTCTCTGTGGGCTTACGATCTGAGATCTTGAGACCTATTACGACCCCGATGGAACTGATCACATCCGTGAGTGAGTGGACCGCATCAGCAACCAGCGCGATACTTCCTGATAGTGTACCAGCAAGAAGTTTGATTGCCGCCAGAAATGCAGTCACCCCCACGGATATCAGAGCGGCTTTCTTATCTCTCGCAACAGGCACCATCAGAAACAATTGACTGATCAGCGTTTAACACTTGCCCCCCTCCTGTAGTGCATTACCACCCGCACGTTCCGAGAGTCGGAGAGACTCCGGAACGTGCGGATAGCCAAAAGCGGCAGACCGGTTTTCCGGACAGTGCCGCTACAAGACTTATCTTTTCACCGCGCCGACTTCGCAACTCGCTCGAGGCTCTGCTTCTGGTTGACCGAGTAGCATCTGACATCATACGATGCAGCAGCCATAATCTCGTCTGCGAGAACCTGTTCTATGGATCGCCTGCTCTTGAATGCCGAGCGCCACGCACCTTCCGCAAGGAACTTCAGGGCGATATCCACCCTGCGCTGGGATGTGGTATCAACAGCCTTCGGGACCGCGATTCCGCCGTATTTAAGACGGACAACCTCCTCACGCGGCCCTGCATTGGCGACGGCATCAACAAGAGCCTGAACAGGGTTCTTCCCGGTCTTCTCGTGGATGATCTCGAATGCAGACTTCACGGTCTTGTAAGCGCGATGCTTCTTGCCCGTATTCGCCTCCTTCTTCATGATCTTGTTGATCAGTCGTTCAACGATCGATACTTCGGATTTATTGAACTGCTGACTGCTGTGCTTGCCGTTGGTATGGAGCACGATCTTCGGACTGAGGTTGACATACCTCACGATACCCAGATCCTTCACTTCGACCTCGGAGAGATCCCATCTATCAAATAACATATTCATATCGATCACCTGACCGGTTTCTCTCTACGCCCGATTACCATCTCATGTAGCGAGACGTCATTTACAGCGAGCACCTGGAATCGGACTCCGGACAGGTCCCCTTTAGCACCGCCCAACCGTCCACCAATGCGCTCAACCGTCACCTCGTCGTGTTCATCGATAAAATTGATTGCACCGTCGCCCGGACAGAACGCAGTGACCTGCTTTCCGTTTTTGATCAGTTGTATCCTGACGCATTTCCGTATCGCAGAGTTTGGCTGCTTCGCTTCGACTCCGATCTTCTGCAGCACGATTCCCCGCGCCTGCGGTGCGCCTGTGAGAGGGTCTGCCTTGATACTCAGATTGAGTGCACGGCTGTTATATCTGCGGTCGCTCCATCTGGCTTTCTGCCTGCCATCTTGCAATTTGCGGGCAGCGTATTTTCCTTTACCCATAATATTTATCCTCTGTACTATCGAACTTAAACCTTACTTGATAATCACGTCGTCGATGTCGTGATGCCGCTGTGCGAGTATCCGCATCTTCTCGATGTTCTTGCCGTCCCTGCCGATCGCAAGTCCCTTCTCGCTGGCTGGCACCTCCACGTAGGCGATCCTTCTTCCGCCACGCACCACCAGTTCGACTCCGAGCACCTTTGCCGGTTGCGTCACATTCTTCATGAATACGGCAAGGTCGCTAGAATATTCCACAATCTCGATGTGCTTGCCGATGGACTTTCGGACACGGTTGATGTGCTCACCATTTCTTCCGATCGCAAGCCCCATATCTCCGTTTCTGACCACGTACAGCACCCGATCCCCCTCGTCTATGCAGTCGCGTGCCATTGCTCCCGTAAGACTCTCGAAGAGTGCGATATATCGGATGCCCGCGGTCGTAAGTTTGATCTCACCCACAATCATCCCTCGATCTCATCAGGCGTCTCTTCCTTGAAGACCTGCATGATGTCCGAACTTCCCGGATCAAGGATGGTCAGCGTAGCTATGGTGAATGGTTTTCCACACGCAACGCCGAGATCAACACTTCTTCCAGGGTATTCGATGATCTGTGTTCCGGAATCCTGTATCTCCGCCCTTATGTTGAGCGGGCAGTTGGCGGCAAGCACGACCGTTCTGCTACTGTCGTTTTTTACGGCATCAATACTTACGTTTGATCCGATGAGAACCTTGCCGGTTCTGATTGTTTTTCGTAGTGCTTTGTTCAGATCGATGTCCATATATTTCAACTCGTTTTTGGATCAATAGTTTTCGATGAGGAGACTGGTTTGTCACCGTACTTATGCGTTTGGTTCTGCCACAGTCTCGCCGCATCGCAATCAGCTTTCGGCTGTGACTGCAAAGAGATTAATCATTGCTGTAGTATACCCCACACCGCCACAACTTAAGAGTATGAGGTGTACGCCATGAAAATCGATGTCGATGTTGACAAGGTATGGCTCTCGTTCACTGAAGATGGTAAGGAGTATGGTAGCCACGCCATTCGTGCTGTTGCACATCCGACTGACAATTACATGACAACTGCTACTTCATAACAATGGACACTCCACACATTAGATAATACGAAAGACTTAAGTAGTATTCATATATGTCAAATCCTGTAATAAATGAATTACAACAGCGATACGTAATTGAGACAACTGATAATAACAGTGCACAGATACGCGCGATACGCGCAACTGCCGCAGTAAGTATCAGATCCCGGTTCGAGACCCGAACAGTTCTATCGCTGGTTTGACTCGATCGTTCACCTGTCGTTTGGGTCAAACAGACGAATAATAGCAGAACAAAGGAGGTAATATATGAATAAAGATATACGATACGGAGTTATTGGTTTGATTGTGGGCGCGATGCTTCTGGCATCGGTTCCGTCTGTTAGCGCAGAACTCTTCGGAGACGCAAACGAAGATATGACAATCAACATGCAGGATGTGACCAAGGTCGAGCGCATGATCCTCGAATACGACCCCGTTGTCGCATCAGCCGACGCGAATCAGGACGGTTCTGTAAACATGCTGGATGTGACCTGCATTGAGTTGATAATCCTTGAACGTGTGCCGTTCCCTGGCGGACACCTGAACACGGTGATGATATTCGGGCCGAAAGACACGCTCGATCCGGCGAATGGATGGACTGGCTGGTATGTGAGGAAGGCGGGAATCTATGAGACACTATTCAAGTACAACGATGAGATGGAACTCACACCAGAGCTTGCCACGGGATATTCGCAGGTGAGCGACACCGAGTGGCAGATCAATCTGAGAGAGGATGTCCAATTCCACGATGGCACCCCATTCAACGCAGATGCTGTGGTCTACTCCCTCGAGCGAGTCCTTGATGAATCGAATACACGGAGCAGCGAGTATGCACACATCGCATCGGTCACTGCAGACGATGATCACACCGTGACAATCACAACAACTGCGCCGTATGCCCCGACGATAGCGAGCCTGACCGATCCGCTCGTATCCATAGTTAGTCAGGAGGCGGGCGCTTCCGGTACGCTTGACACATACCCTGTGGGCACAGGTCCCTTCAAGTACGATAGCAATGAGTTCGGAGCAAGCCTCTCGGTTGTCAGGAACCCGGACTACTGGGGCGGCGGAGTCAAGCTTGATAGCGCGACCCTGACGTACGTCAGTGAGGGTGCAACACGGGCGATGATGCTGCAGAGTGGAGACAGCGACATGTCCCGCGGAATCCCGTATCCGGATGTGGGCACGATTGTGGGCGATTCCAATCTGGACATTGCTACTAAGGAGACACTACGTCTCTACTTCATCTTCGTCAACACCGAAAAGGCACCTCTCAACGATATCAGGGTGAGGCAGGCGATTAACTACGCAATCAACCGTGATGAGGTCGTTGATGTGGCGCTGGAAGGTGTTGGTGGCGTGTCAGCCCGTGGAGTCTTCCCGTCGATCTTCCCGTGGGCGAATGACGACCTCGCCGGATATCCGCATAATCAGGAAACAGCGCGCTCACTTCTCAAAGATGCAGGAATCACCGATACCAACAATGATGGTAAGCTGGAATACAACGGAGCGGACTTCGAGCTCACCATAATGACATACACGACCCGGGCTGCGATGCAACCCAGCGTAGAGGTGATAGAGACGCAGCTGGAGGATATCGGAATCGGCGTTAATCTTGAGCTTGCCGGCTCAACCGCTGTAAAGGAAGCCATGACTGATGGCACGTACGATCTGGCGTTCTACTCATACGGTGTTGCGCCGAGCGGAGACCCTGACTATTTCTTGACCCACCACTTCGACTCGACAGCCGGATACAAGGAGAACGGATGGATCCGGTATTCGAACGATACGGTGAACTCGCTTCTGGCAAGTGCAAGGACCGCTACGAGCCAGAACGTCAGGAAGAGCTACTACGACCAGGCACAGGAGATAATTGTGGAAGAGTCCCCTGAGATGTTCATCTTCCACGAGAAAGAGCTTGTGGGATACAACACAAAGGTGATAGGTTACGAGATATATCCAAACGAGATAACCTTCCTCACCAAGAACATGTATATCGGGCGATAGTAGTGCAGTCGTGTGATTATCAGGCAGGATTGTGGATAGTTGCGCAAACCGCGCAACCATCCGCACAATCTTGCTTGTATTATTTTTTTATCCAACCGATCGATAAAAAATGATTGATTACATATTAAAGCGGATATTGCAATTGATCCCGGTACTGCTACTGGTCTCGGTTGTGAGTTTCTCAATCATATACTTCGCGCCGGGCGATCCCGCAGAGACCCTCTGCACAGGACCGGACGGCAATGTGAACCCGGATTCAGTGGAGAAATTCAGAGACAAGATGGGGCTTGACAAACCGCTGCACATCCAGTACCTTATATGGCTGAACAATCTTCTGCACGGCGATCTCGGATACTCCTATCGGAGCCAGAAACCGGTTTTCAATCACATAAAGACAGCTTTCAGAGCCACATTCAAGCTTTCGGTCGTAAGCCTCTTCCTTTCACTCGCTATCGCAATTCCCCTCGGGATCATCTCGGCGATCAAGCAGAACTCGCCACTGGACGTCACCTGTATGGTCGGTGCATCGCTCGGAGTCTCCATGCCCAACTTCTGGCTGGGACTCCTGCTCATGCTGCTCTTCGGGATATATCTTGACCTGCTTCCTGTCGCCGGTTACGGAGACGGCGGCGATCTCGAGCACATAATACTGCCAGCCATAACACTCGGAACCGGTTCGGCTGCGGTCACTGCGAGGCTGATCAGGTCGAGCATGCTTGAGGCGCTCGGGCAGGACTACATCCAGACCGCACGCGCAAAAGGCGTCTCTGAGCGGGTAGTCATCGGCAAACACGCGCTGAAGAACGCGCTGATCCCTGTTGTGACGATAGTCGGCCTGAACTTTGGATATCTGCTCAACGGCTCTGTTGTGGTCGAGACGATCTTTGGTTGGCCCGGTCTCGGGAGGCTGATCATCGATTCAATAAATATAAGGGACTATATGATGATCCAGGGCTGCATGGTCTTTGTCACGCTCCTGTTTGTTCTGGTCAACCTGATCGTCGATATCTCTTACAGGTACATCGATCCAAGGATACGCTATGAAACCGCAGGATAGTGGATTTATGCATCTCGTAACGCGTCTTGAGGAGAGCAGATCAGCAACGATTGGCGCTACAATCATTCTGTTGATCTGCCTTTCAGCGGTTTTTGCACCCCAGCTGTCACCGAACAGCCCCACGAAAGCGTGTCTCGCAGATCGGCTGATATCGCCGTTCACAGAACAGAAATATCCGCTCGGAACGGATCATCTGGGAAGATGCATCCTGAGCAGGCTCCTCTACGGTGCCAGAATCTCGCTTGCGATCGGGATTGTTGTTGTCGGCATATCCGCAACAGTCGGAATCGTCCTTGGGGTGGTCGCCGGATACCGTGGTGGACTCATCGATACCACGATCATGCGTTTCGTTGACGCCACCCTCTCTTTTCCCAGCATATTCCTGGCAGTAGTAATCGCCGGTCTGCTCGGGCGGGGGCTTGCAAGCGTCGCAATCGCCTTGATTGCGATAGAATGGACGAGCTATGCCAGAGTTGCACGGGGCTCGGTACTGTCGCTCAAGGAGCAGGGATTTGTGGAGTCGGCAAGATCGCTTGGCGCGCGTGACAGTTACATCATGACCCGCCACATACTTCCAAACATCGTCGCTCCGGTGATCGTGATGGCGACGCTTGGTATGGCTTATGTGATACTTTCAGCGGCGGCACTGAGCTTTCTGGGTTTTGGTTCGCAGCCTCCGACACCCGAGTGGGGCGCGATGCTGAATGCCGGGCGCGTGTACATACGAACGGAACCGCACCTTACAATCCTCCCGGGGCTTGCGATAATGATTGCGGTTCTGGCGTTCAATCTTCTAGGTGATGGTCTCAGGGACATACTGGATCCGAGACAGATCGATCAGAATGGCAATTCCGCGTAAGGGGGTACATGATCTTGCGGATCAAAATGTTTATTATCCGGAATCGTGCAGGACAGTTGAAATCATGAATACAGAACCAGGGCCCGCCATGAAAAAGATGTTACCGGTTGTATCAGTCATATCAGTTGTGGCGCTTCTGGTGTCCACAACCTGTGCAGTATCACAGGAACCGGAAGCAAACGTCACGGTCAGGGTCAATGCCCCGGAATCCGTGTCCGGAACGTTCGAAGTGACAATCAAGATTGCGGACGTCTCCGATCTCGACTCCGGGCAATTCGATCTCACGTTTGATCAGGACGTTCTGAGTGTTTCCGATGTTACTCCAGGGAGTATAGAAGGAACAGAGGTGCCGATAGCCATGTGGCGTGTAATGGACCAAGGTAGAATTCGTGTGACCGTCAATATTGATGGTGCTGACGGTGTGAGCGGATCAGGGTACATATCACGGATTGTTTTTAGGACAAAGGGATCTCAGGGGGATACAAGTGCCATAGGCATATCAAAAGGTATACTCGGCAAGCCAACACCGGTCGGGGCGGTGGATTCTTCCGAGTGGGTGGCAACAATACCTGCCAACTGGCTCAATGATACGGTGATGATCGGCTCAGCAGCGCAGGCAGCGCCCACTTCGGAATCGACGCCGGGACCAGTGTCGAACCCGGAATCATACTCATCATCCGATCCTGACCCCACGCCAGCCACAGAATCGACGATGCAGGTGCAGGCTGCCGCTAAAGCGACCGCAACGGATCCTGCCAGGAAATCCCAGGAGGGTGAACCGGGCAGATGGGGGATAACGATGGACAATTTTATCGAGGTCTACCTGCTCATCGGGATCCTTGCTGTAATCTATACGCTGAAGATGCTGCGATAGGACTATCATGAACGCAAAAACGATAAAACATGTTGCGACGATCATTGCAATACTGATTGCAACAATTGCATCAACAGTTCCGATTGCAGCAGAAACAACGGTCAGCATATCCGTTCCTGTTGAGGTATTCGAGGGTGGTATATTCGAGGTCACAATCGAGGTTGATGATGTCGAGGATCTTGATTCGGGGCAGTTTGACATCTACTTCAACTCAGAGGTTGTGGATGTAGCGGATAGGGACTGCGATGAAGCCGTTAAAGCCGGAAATATAGGTGGGACAGAGATACCGATGGAGGAGGGGTGCGAAATCAATGATTATGTTACCCCGATGGTTAACGGTTCTTCTGTGGCAGATTACAGGATACGTGTGCCATTCAACCTTCCAGGTTCCAGCGGAGTGAGTGGTTCGGGCTATCTGGCAAGGATAAGCTTCAAAGTGACCGGAACGACTGGAGATCGCAGCGTTCTGAACTTTGATCATGAGGAGGCGCCACCAAGACTCGTTGATACCGAATCAAACAAAATAAACGCGACATGGATCGATTGCAATGTGACAATCTCCGGCACTTCGGAACGCACAGCCCCGGGGACGCAGAAACACACGGTTACCATATACGTGAAAAATCGCGATGATGACTCACTCAATATCGAACTGCACATCGACGGAACGTACAAGACTAACGAAGAAGTCTCAAAAGATAAAAACAAGGAGTATAGCAGTTATACGCTGGACGAAGGGGCTCATACGTTCAAGATCAAGTGGTACGACTCCGATACCGAAAGATGGTACGAGACAACCGAAGAACACGTGATATCAGGCGATACTACTGTTACTCTCGTGACAGACGAGCACGTTGAGGACGATTGCGAGATCAGCGCATGTGTGTGTACGAAAAATCTTGACGATGATGATCTGGATGTCTACCTCTATGTCGATTCTGATTACGAGAAGCATATAAGCATTTTAGCAGGTGAGACCGCCGAATATGGCAAATACGAGTTTGAAGATGACGAAGATACCATACACGTCTTCAAAATCGAATGGTACGATCCTGACACGAGAAAGGAGCACGAGAAGATAACTACGATTTGTATAACCGACGAAGAGGAGGTTGTGACCATGCACGTCGATAAACATGTGGAGCGTGACATAACCTCTGTTCCGGAGGTGACTCCACCCCCAAAACCGACGCAGACCGGCAGAACGCCAGACGGGGCTCCCGTATCAACTGCTGCTGGAGCGGATACTGCTGATGTCACCGACATCGCTGACGCTGATGCAACTGATGTCACCGAGATTCAGACAAACCTGGCACTGGCAACCACTGTGGAGGGTGGCTCGGAACGCAACATCAGCGCGGTATGCATATTGATCGCATCAATAGCTCTTCTCTTTGCGCTGATGCAGTTCAAAAGAATTTAGACTGGAATAAGAGTCTTTTTGCCGACGACGTATGCGATAATCAATGTTATTCCAGCCACAGCTGTCAACAGACCCGAAATCTGTAATACATCCACAAGACCCGGTTCTACGGAGTATGATTTCATCAGGAGAGCCATCCCTAATAAAAAGAAGAATACTCCAGTAAGCAATTTGTGTTCGGGTTTTTCTTGCTTCTCCTCTGGCTTCCACAATCCACGATCCAGCAGTTCGAGCTTCTTCTTGTGTTCCAGATACGCCGTGAATGCGTAGCATGTCACAGCCGCGATTATTATCAGGACCCAGTCGGTCATAATACATCTGAATGTTGTAAGGCATATTTAAAGCTAATCATCTCAAAATTCAGCATACCGAAAGGTTTATTAATGATATGTTTTTGTAACATACCTCTAATGATATCAAAAATAACTTCTACAATGGTCATACTTTTAGTGACACTGGTATTACTTGCAACTCCTGTAGCTGCGCAGACGAGCATCAACGTCGATGCCCCTGAAACAATGGATGGCGACTTCACGGTCACAATAGAGATCGAAGACGTAGCCGACGTAGACTCGGGACAGCTCGATCTCCATTTTAATGCGACTGCCGTGAACGTAACAGGCGTCGATGACGGGAGTATCGGTGGAACCGCAATACCCATAGAAAACTGGGCTGCCGACGGCGACAGAGTTAAGGTACTCTTCAATCTTCCCGGGCTCGATGGCGTCTCAGGGTCAGGATCGCTTGCGACGATACACTTCGAGACGATCATTCCGGGAGATTGTGAAATGGAGATATCAGATGGGTTGCTCGTGAACACCATGGCAGAACTGATCCCTGCAAGCTGGGATGGCGTCGAGAGTCACGTAAGTTCTGCAACCACGACTACCCCCACCACGAGTGGAACAGAAGATATCCATGCAGATACGTCCGGCTCCGAAGAGCCCAAAACACCGGGATTCGGGGCTCTATTTGCAATAGGCATTCTTGCAACAGTGATCTTCTTCGCGTTCAGAAGAGGTGAATGAGGTTTTCGTTGCAGTGCGTTGAGTAAGTGCGTCGTGTACAACTGTGCGCATGGCATAACATGCTCGTACATTATTCATGATACGAAAATCTTAAATAGTATTCGTCTGTGTCACAAGTTGTAGATATTGTTGCAACAACGGTATGGATGTGCAATATAACAACGAAAGGAGATGTAACAACGAAGACAAAATATCTAACCTATTGCACGCTGATGGTTCTTGTAGTATTCAGCGCATCAGCATCAGCAGACCTTGCGATAGTCGGCGATGTGAACAACGATGGTGTAATCACCACAGCAGACGCAGCGCTCGTGCTGCAGATGGCGACCGGAAGCGTAGCCGCGGATCCAAACAGCGCGGACGTGAATTATGACGGTGCAACCAACCCAGTCGATGCACTGATAGTACTATTGATGACACAGCAGGCGCAGGTCCGTGTCAATGCGCCCGATATCGCATCTGACGCGTTCGATGCTACGATCGACATTTGTGAGATAACCGATCTTGATTCGGGGCAGTTTGATCTCACGTTTGATTCGAGCGTTGTGAACGTGACTGCGGTTGGCGCAGGAGATATCGGTGGCACGGAAGTTCCGATCGATTCGTGGAATTTCACGAATGCAGACACGATCCGCGTGCTGTTCAACATCCCGGACGCCACCGGAGTGAGCGGATCCGGGCAGATAGCCACGATCAGCTTTGAGATCGTGGGCGCGCCCGGGGACACCAGCGTTCTAAATCTGTCCAGTGGACTGCTCGTCGATGCGACGTCAAACGAAACGTCAGCGCTCTGGTACGGTTGTGATGTGGCGATCGGAGTACCGGTTGCGATCAATTCGCCAGAAGTCATAACCGGCGCATTCAGTGCGACAGTCGATGTAGAAGACATTACAGGCATTAACGGCGGACA
>Ga0209013_10002684_pt1 | contig 16042 bp, 12 predicted proteins | sample Cruoilmetagenom2_FD_187291 | JGI IMG/M metagenome (GOLD analysis project Ga0209013, IMG submission 187291) | Oil polluted marine microbial communities from Coal Oil Point, Santa Barbara, California, USA - Sample 2 (SPAdes) (version 2) | ecosystem: Environmental > Aquatic > Marine > Oil seeps ... | reverse complement strand
GATCAAGCCGGGCCTCTACGCAATGCAGGTCCGGGCACTGCTTTCGGCCGCCGCAAAGTTGCGGGAGACGGGTAAGAAGCCGATCGTCGAAATCATGATCCCGCTGACCGTGGCCCGTGAAGAGATGGCGCTGGCGCGCAGTTGGGTGCAGACCGAGATCGACACCGCTCTGAAGGGGATGCGGCGCAAGCCAAAAATCACGATCGGCACCATGATCGAGACTCCGCGGGCGGCGCTCCGAGCCGGTGAGATCGCGGAGGTATCCGACTTCTTCAGCTTTGGCACCAACGACCTCACGCAGCTCACGTTTGGTTTCAGCCGTGACGACGTCGAGAGTCGCATGATGCCGGCCTATCTCGAGGAGGGCCTGCTGAAGCGGAATCCGTTCGAAACGATTGATCAGACCGGTGTCGGCGAACTCGTTCGCATCGGTGCTGAGCGCGGACGTAAGACCAAGCCTGGTCTGAAGCTCGGAGTGTGCGGCGAGCACGGCGGCGATGCCGAGTCGATCGACCTGTTCTACAGCGCGGGCCTCGACTATGTCTCGTGTTCGCCGTTCCGCGTTCCGATTGCTCGCCTCTGCGCAGCCCAGTCGGTCATCGCGGCGGTGGTCTGATCTTCGGGCGGCGGGGAGACCGGCCTCTCGCCCGAGGACTTGAGTCCCGCCGACGTCTACTCTGATCTTCTGATGGGGATCGTCGACGAAGACATTGAACGTTTGCGTTCGACCGTGTCGATTGTCGACACGGTTCAGCAGTATGTGGCGCTCAAGCGCGTTGGTCGGAATTGGGTCGGGCTGTGCCCGTTCCATGCCGAGAAGAGCGGCTCGTTCAACGTGCGCGAGGAGACAGGCCGCTACAAGTGTTTCGGCTGCGACAAGGGTGGCGATGTGTTCACTTTCGTGCAGGAGATCGAGCACCTCGACTTTCCCGGGGCAGTCGAGCACCTTGCAGCAAAGGCGGGGATCCAGCTCAACTACACGACGACGGGCCAGTCAAAGGAGCGTGCACGACGCAAGCGTCTGGTCGAAGTGATGGGTGAGGCCGTTGACTGGTATCACCAGCGTTTGCTCACTGATCCTGGTGCGAGGCCGGCTCGCGACTATCTGCGGCGCCGCGGCCTTGCCGGCGAGATTGCTCGTCAGTTCAAGCTTGGTTGGGCGCCCGACGATTGGGACACCCTGTCGCGAGATCTCGGTGCATCCGCGGACATCTTGCAGGACGTTGGGCTCGCCTTTCGAAATCGGCGCAACAAGATGCAGGACTCGTTCCGGGCGCGAGTGATGTTTCCGATCTTCTCCGAGTCAGGCGAGGCGCTGGCGTTCGGTGGCAGAATTCTGCCCGGGTCGGATGATCCGGCCAAGTACAAGAATTCGTCGGAGACGCCGATCTATACGAAGTCGAAGGTCCTCTACGGCCTCAACTGGGCGAAGGCCGAAATTGCGAAGGAAAACCAAGTCGTTGTGTGCGAGGGCTATACCGACGTGATCGGGTTTCACCTTGCTGGCGTTCCGCGGGCAGTGGCAACTTGCGGTACGGCGCTCACTGAGGAACACGTTCGCCTGCTGAAAAGGTACACCAGCCGCGTCGTTTTGGCATTTGATGCCGATGCCGCCGGCCAGGGTGCGGCCGAGCGATTCTATGAGTGGGAGCAGAAGCACGCGGTGGAGGTGTCGGTTGCCAGACTCCCGCCGGGAAAGGACCCTGGAGACCTCGCCCAGAGCGATCCTGGTGCGCTGCAATCTGCGGTGGAGGATTCGATTCCGTTTCTCGGCTTTCGCCTCCAGCGCACGCTCGATTCACGAGCCACGGATTCTCCGGAGCACAGGGCACGTCTCGCCGAAGAGGCAATGGCAGTCGTCAACGAGCACCCCAACCCGACAGTCAGGAAACTCTACGCCGGGGAGGTGGCCACAAAGGTTGGGTTGCCCGTGAGCGACATGGTGCAACTGGCCGAGCGCGGGGTCAAACGACCTGCTATTCAGGTGCAGAAGCGTCGGGCGCGTGGGCCAATGGAGAATGCCGAGTTCGCGGCCCTTGTGCTGCTGGTCCAGGAGTGGGATGAGATCGCACCCTGGCTCGTCGAGGCACTGTTCGAGGACGACGCGAACCGTATGGCATTCATCGCTCTGGCCGAGACCGCTGGAGTGCTGGAGGAGGCCATCGAAGCTGCCGCGCCGGACGCTCGTGACGTGTTGGAGCGTGCTGCCGTTGCCGATCTGAATCTCGTTCCTGATGTCGAAGCCCGGACATTGATCGCTGCCGCGGTACGCCGTGAGCTGCGCTCACGCGCAACTCTGATCGATCGCGAGTCGATCGAAGAGGACCGTGAAGCGCGGTTGGAAGTCGAGATGCTCAATGACACCGACAAGCAGCGCTCGCTCGTCGCGGCTGAGTCATTGCTAGGTTGGCTGAATCGTCGATCAGAGGAACGCACCCGTGAGGTCAGCTGACGAAGCTGCTGCAACCTCCACGGTTCCGAGTTCGACACCGGGGGTTCCATTCGCCGGTGTTCATTCGGGCGAGTGGGGAGACCTGGTCGAGCGCGCTCGCGCGTCGGGTTCGGTACATGCAGAGGATGTTGCCCATGTCCTCCGGCACGTAGAGCTCACCGGTGACGTCCTCAATGAAGTTCAGGCGGCATTGGCGAGTATCGGGATCACGATCGACGACAAAGTCGACCACGTCGATGACGACACGCCGGCGGGTCTTCGCCGCGAGGGCGTGATCGAGGAGGTTCGCCAAGCCGATGATGCCGACGAACGACTCCTCAGTCGTCGCCGGAAGGGACGCACCCGCAAGACTGCGCCCAAGGGAGAAGGGGGAACCTCTGATGCGGTCAGGATGTATCTGCGTGAGATCGGCCAAGTCGATCTGCTGACGATCGACGACGAACGTCGGTTGGCGCAACTGATCGAAGACGGCAAGGTCGCCGCCGGGAGGCTCGACGAAGTCGGTGAATCAGGGCTCGTTCTGGCTTCTGGAGAAGACCGGTCGTTGACGCGCGCGGTGGGCCGCGGTGAACGAGCTAAGAGTGAGCTGACTCAAGCCAACCTGCGCCTCGTGGTGAGTATCGCCAAGCGCTATTCAGGCCGGGGTATGCAGCTGCTCGACCTGATCCAGGAGGGCAACCTCGGGCTGATGCGTGCCGTTGACAAGTTCGACCACACGAAGGGTTTCAAGTTCTCGACTTATGCCACGTGGTGGATTCGCCAAGCCATCACCCGGTCGATTGCCGACCAGGCCCGAACGATCAGAATCCCTGTTCACATGGTCGAACACATGAATCGTGTGACGAGGGCAAAGCGTCAAATGCACCAGGAACTCGAGCGTGAGCCGACCGTGGAGGAGCTGGCCGTGCGAGTTCAGATCGAGCCCGATCGCGTGCGGGAGTTGTTGAGAATCTCGCAGGATCCGCTCTCGCTCGATTCCCCGATCGGTGATGAGGATGAGTCGAATCTCGGCGACTTCATCGAGGATGACTCGGTCGACAGCCCGGCAGATGCGGCAACCCGCGCGATGCTCACGAATGCCGTTGGCGAGGTTCTTGGTGAGCTGTCGGAACGTGAGCAGGAGATAGTTCGGCTGCGCTTCGGGCTCGATGGCGGTCGTGCCAAGACGCTCGAAGAGGTCGGCAAGGAGTTCGGCGTAACTCGTGAGCGCATCCGCCAGATCGAGTCGAAGACTCTTGCAAAACTCCGCCATCCGCAACGCTCCCAGCGCCTTCGCGAGTTCCTGGAAGTCGAGTAACGCTCGGCGACACTGCACGTGATTTGCGGGCAGAAGCATGGACACTGCAGGAAACAGCCGATGAACTGAGGGTTTCCAAGAGTTCGGCATGGTTGTGGTGCCCTGATGATTCCGTATCGTCGGGAACCTCGGGGAACGGACGGGTTTCGTCACTCCGAGCACCAATACGGCTGTGCAATGGCGAGATACTCCGATGTGACCGCCCATCGGCGTGGGATGGCGATGATTGACGCGGTAACCTCACGGTTCGCCATTCCGGGATAGCTCAGTTGGCAGAGCAGGGCACTGTTAATGCTCTTGTCGCAGGTTCGAGCCCTGCTCCCGGAGCAAATGACGGGGGCCTCCGAGTGATCGGGGGCCCTTTGTCGTATGTTGGTGCAGCCTTCAGGCGTCGGGGCGGTAGCTCAGTTGGTTAGAGCAGCGGACTCATAATCCGTCGGTCCGGGGTTCAAGTCCCCGCCGCCCCACTACCAAGTGGTTATCGATCAGTTCGATGAGCCGGGGTCTACGAGACTCAATTTGGAGGTCGCTCCGAACAGGTTGCGGCCGGTCTGCCGCGTTGATTGGGTGTGTTGTCAGCCGGGCCCTGGCGAGATTGACGGCCGGGTGTCATACTGAGGCCCACGACCGATGGAGGGTCTCATGGCCAGGAGAGTTCTGTTCATCACCGATGACATGCAGCGGTGGGACACGATCGGCGCGTGGAATGGACCGGCGGGGCAGTACGCCCAGACCCCAGTCATCGATGGCCTGGCACGCGACGGCATCCAGTACTGGCGGGCCTACAACCAGAACCCGTTGTGCATGCCGTCGCGTTCGACGATGCTGACGGGCCAGTACACGCGGTCGCACGGTTCGTGGAACAACGGGATCGCGTTGCCGCACGACTCACCCTCGGTCGCCACCTACCTCAAGGAGAACACGACGTTCCGCACGGCGCTGATCGGGAAGCCGCACTTCGAGCCGTTCTCCTCGCAGTACTCGATGGAGTCCTCCCTCGGGATCCAGAACAGCTATGCGCCGGTGCGGGGTTTCGACACGATGATCGTCGCATCGCATGACCTGGTGCCCGAGACCGGTCACTACACGCAGTGGATCAAGCGGAACTATCCGGAGCATGCTGCGGACTATTACCGGCTGTTGAACATGCCCAAGAAGCCAGGCGACCAGGTGACGATGAACGTTGAGGCGGGGGGCGACACTGGCGCACTGTTCGTGGCGGAGAATGCGATCCCCAAGGAGCTATACCACACCGACTGGGTCGCCGATCACACGATGAAGTGGATCGATTCGATGGACAACGAGGATGACTGGTTCTGTTGGATGTCGTTCCCGGACCCGCATCACCCGTATGATCCGCCGTCTTCGGAGAACAACCGTGTGGACTGGCGAGACATCGACGTCGATGAGCTCTACGGAACCTCCGAGGCCGAGCGCGTTGGCTGGCTCGACCAGAAACCGTCGCACTGGAAGTCCTGGTGGACCGGCGACAAGTTCGTGTCGTTCGAGGCCCTCGACGGGCACTCGTACCAGAACGAACTGAACACGCCGGACAAGATCCGCGAGATCAACGCCAAGATCCACATCTCCAACGCCCTGATCGACGACGCCATCGGCAAGGTACTGGCTCATCTCGAGGCAAAGGGTTGGCTCGAGGACACCGACATCATCTTCACTCCCGACCACGGCGGGATGGACGGGGACAACGGGCTGCTGCTGATCGGGCCGGCGATGATTGACAGCATCACCCGATGCACCCTCATTTGGAAGCCGGCCGCGAGTAGACGCGTGCCTGCTGCGGATGTCCACTCGCCGGTCGGCGTGCTCGACATCGCGGCAACGATCTGTGACGTCGCCGGAGCCAGCGTGCCCGAGTGGATGGAGGGCCGACCCCTCCCCAAGGACGAGGACGAGGCTTCGGCCCAGGAACGCGAGCACGTGTTCACCCAGTACGAGAGCCACACCCCCGACTGCTCGATCATCATGAACACCGTCTTCAAGGACGGCTGGACGTGCACGTTGTACGACCGCACCCGCACTTATGACGGCACCGAGGGCGAGCTGTACCACACCGTCGACGACCCACGCCAGCGGACCAATCTGTGGAACGACGCGGCTCAGCAGGGCCGTATCGCCGAGATGACCGAATTGATCTACGAGGATCTTCTGAACAGACCACAGCTCCATCCGAAGCCGGAAGTCGGCGCATCGATCTGACCATGTCGACCGGCGAGCCACGTCGTCCCGACCGGGCGCGTTGCACGTCGGTCCCGGGGCGATCGAATTATTCGAAGATCACGGAGTGAAGGGTTAGCGGCATGGGTGAGGCTGCTCTCTGGCGCGCTGCTCACGATGATCGCCGACGAAATGGCACCGGAAGCATTCGATCGCAGCAAAATTTACGCGGGTCTCGCCACGGTCGCCGGGTTCGCGCTCGCCGTCTGGCTCACGAGCCTCGAATAGGGATCGGAGTCGTGGCCAAACCCATTTCGACAGCGTTCGACTTGGGTGGCCCGTGACCACGCCCGCAACCTGGGGGCTCCGACTCGCAGGCGCCGTCTTTTGGACGGATTGCACAATGAGTCGACATCGACCCTGGGCCTCGCCGAAGAGTTGATCTACAGCGAAATAAGATACCGCACAGCGCTGACGGTGACAGACAACTACCTGGTAGGAAGTGATTTACTACACCGCTCAAGACCCTCCGACCTCATAATCCGTCGGTCGTGGATTCAAGTCCCACCCGCCCCACTACCAGTCGCGTGTGACGTGGGTCGCTGTGGAGTTGCTCGGGAATGCCCGTGTCGACGACGCGGTGGCTTCAGGGTTGCCTTTTCTGTTCGGATTCCCTAATATCCGATTAACTTGATCATATTTATCAGGTATTGATCCCGAAAGGCGCCAATGAACCCTCCCACCCAGATCAGTCCCGGCATCAACGCTGTCGATATCGACAGCGTCGTCGGCCTCGCCAACAAGATCAACGAGAGCCCCGAGGTTGCCTCCACTGTCTGGAAAGCAGTGGTGTCATGGGATGAAGGCTTCCGCTCCAAAGCCAGCATCCGCAGCTTCGACCCGATCACTTCGGACGAACCGGTCAGCCTGGGAGGCAGCGACACCGCACCCAACCCCGTCGAGCAGCTGCTCGGCGCACTCGGAAACTGCCTCGCTGTCGGGTACGCCGCAAACGCCACCGCAGCCGGTATCGAGATCAGCAATCTGACTATCGAACTCGAAGGCGACCTCGACCTTCACACGTTCCTTGGGCTCAACCCTGACGGCCACGCCGGCTACGAAGCAATCCGTGTCAAAGTTGACCTTGACACCGAGGCAAGTCCTGACGAGTTGACCGAGCTCCACAAGAAAGTGATCGGCACTTCACCGGTTGGCCATACTCTCTCCCGGGCTGTCCCAATACAGGTCGACCTCGCCTAGCAAAAGCAGCCGCGGCTCACCGTGACCGGATGAGCGGTGAGTTGGTCGAGGTCGACGCCGGTTGCGGCGGCAGTGTCGCCAGAAACTACCTCTGTTGTCTGGCAAACCTCGACGGGCCACCCGAAGCTCAAACCCTCGAGTAGGGCTGCATAAACTCAATGGCTGCGGTCGTTCGTGGGGTCTAGTGCATCGCGCAAGCCATCGCCCAGGAAGTTGACGCACAGCACAGTGGTCAGGATCAACAATCCGGGAAACCAGACAAGCCATGGGGCAGTCTGCACGTAGCCCTTGGACCCGGCGAGCATGTTCCCCCAGGTCGGCGTGGGTGGCTGGATCCCAAGGCCGAGGAACGAGAGAGCAGACTCGAGCAGGATTGCGGCCGCAACCGTGAGCGTCAGGTTGACAATGACGGGACCGATCACATTCGGAAGAATGTGACGTCCGATAACCCGAGTTGATCGGGCTCCGGAAGCTCGGGCAGCCATGATGAACTCTTGGTTCTTGACCGAGAGTGTGACGCCACGCACGATGCGGGCCAGGCTCATCCAGGTGATGGCCGAAACAATCAGTACAACGATTGGAATCTCATCACCGAAGTTTCGGGCGGCCACAATGATGAAGATCAGCGCCGGGAGAGCGAGCATGAAATCCGTAATGCGCATCAGAACACCGTCGGCCCATCCACCGAAGTAGCCGGCGATCGCTCCGACCACGGTCCCGACGAGCCCGGCAACCAGAGCGACGCCGAAGCCAACCGCGAGTGATACTCGCCCGCCGTACAACAACCTCGAGAGTTGGTCCCGGCCCAGCGAGTCGGTCCCTAGGAGATAGGTGCTGTTCGGGCTCGCAAAGGTCGCGCTCAGATCCTGCTCGGTGAACCTGTAGGGCGCGATCCACGGTGCTGCCAAGCAGAGAGTCACCAGCACGAGCAGCACGATTGCCGACCCGATGGCCAGGCGGTGGCGGCGAAATCTGCGCCACGCGAGTCGGGCTTGAGATTGCGGCTCGCCAACGAACACGAGACCTTCACGATCGGTGCTAGTCATGACGGATCCTCGGGTCGAGGATGCCGTACGTTAGATCTGCGAGCAGATTGAACATGATCACAGCGATTGCGGTGATCATCAGCCACGGAAGGATCACCTGGTAATCGCCAGACTGCAGTGCATCAAGGAACAGCGGTCCCATTCCCGGCCATTGGAACACCGTCTCGGTGACTATCAAGCCACCGAAGATTGCGCCGACGTCGCTTGCCAGTTGGGTCGTAACCGGGATCATCGCGTTTCGCATGGCGTGTCGGCCGATCACTTTTCGCTCGCTCGCTCCGGTAGCGCGGGCCGTTCGTATGTAGTCCGCTCCAACCACTTCGAGCATGGAGGCGCGCATGAACCTGCTGTAGACAGCAATGAGCTGCACCGCGAGCACGAGCGCAGGGAGGGCAAGGTGGCGAGCTCGATCCAGCAGGTCGAAACCATCCGTTCCGGGGGTCTTTGCGCCCGCCGTGAACAACAATGGACCGTCCAGACCGAGCCAATCGACGAGGTAAACGCCAAAGAGGAGTTGGAGCATGATCGCGAACCAGAAACTCGGCATCGACAGGCCGAAGAATGCGAACCCAGTCGCCGCGTAGTCGAACGAGGTGTATCGACGGATTGCGGAAAACACTCCAATACCGAGACCGATGACGAAGCTGAACGCCACAGCTGTCACCCCCAGAATGAGGGTGTTCCAGAGTGCCGAGCTCAGCTGCGGCCATACTTCTCGGTTGGAGACGAGCGACGTACCCAGGTCTCCGCGCAGTGTGTTCCCGAGCCACCGTAAGTATTGCTCCGTGGCTGAGTCATCAAGCCCCAATTGTTCCCGGTACCGCACGATGTCCTCGGCGGATACTCGAGGATTCGTGCGGATCCCTGCCTCGGGGCTCGAGACAGCGCGTGTTGCGACAAACGACACGGCGCTCAGTAGCAGCAGCAGAGGAATGGAGACCAGGACCCGCCGGGTGATGTAGGCCGTCACGATCGACCTGTGGTCACCCGGCGGGATATGTCGGGGTTCGTGTTCACACGAGGAGGAACCAGTCGTACATATTGGCGAAGCCGCCATACGAACTAGCTGTGAAGTCTCCGATCGGCCCGCCGATCCGGTCGCTACGCCAGCCGGTCAGGTTTGGTAGCTGATAGAGGGGGATCCAAGCCATGTCCTCTCGGACCAGTGCGCCGATCTCGTGGATGGTCTCTTGTCGTTCGGCAATGTCGAGCTGTCGGTCGCTGAGCTTGGCGAGCTCGGTGACCTGCTCATTGTCCCACGCGATGTTGTTCTGACCCGCGCCCCCGTTGGCGTCGCTCGGGATCTGACCTCGGTCGTAGATCGTCGTGACCGATGGATCGGGGCTTGCCACCTGCGCATAGAGTCCCATCCCGAACTCGAGTTGAGGCAGCCGGTTCTGGAAGAGTTCCCCAGCGTCCAGATTGTTGATGACGAAGCGGATACCGAAGTCCGATACTTGCTCTTGAACGAGGGCTTGGACGTCTTCCCGGCGCCGATTGCCGGCGACGGTGTTCCACTCGATTTCGAAGATGGTGCCATCCTTTTCCCAGACACCATCACCGTTGCGCGCCCAGCCGTCGTCGAGGAGAATCTGCTCGGCTCGGTCGAAGTCTTGGACGACATCGGCGAAGGAGTCGTCACACCAGTCGCCGACGTTCGGAACCCAGCCTCCGCATTGCAGCACAGTTGCGTTGGGGTCGACAGGCCGCATGACGGTGTTGACAATTTCCTCCCTGTCGATGGCGAATGCCAACGCCTCGCGAACGGCCTTGTTGGCCAGAATCGGGGACTGGGGCGACTGTTGGTTCGGCCAGAGCCCTTCGAACACAACTCCGCCGGCGAGAGTGAATTCAATGCCGTCCTGAGTCAGGCGTTCATTCACTCCGGGGGAGGGCTGCGGGAAGATGGCGGCGACTTCACCGGACTGGAGGGCGATGATCTCGGTGTCGGTGTCTTCGCGGGGCACGAACGTCACCTGATCGAGAATCGGCAGGCGGTCGGCATCCCAATAGGTGTCGTTGCGAACGAGAACTGCCTCCTCAGTGCCCCATGATTCCAGGGTCCACGGGGCACCTGAGAAGGCGATCGCATCGAGCATTTCCTCGGCGGTATCGGTCGAGGTGAACTCGTCAGCCTTCAGAATGAAGCCAGTACCGCCGCCGAACAGGTCGGCCCAAGGTGCGTAACTCTCACTGAACGTGATCACGGCGGTTGCCGGGTCCGTGGTGTCGACATCGGTGATGAGGTCGTAGCCCGTGGTCGTCAGCGTTCCGGTCGAGTCGAGGATGGCCCGCCACGTGAAATGCACATCTTCTGACGTGATGGGCGTGCCATCGCTCCAGACAGCGTCGTCGCGGATCTTGAACGTGACGGTGAACGGATCTTCCGTGATCAGCCCGTTGTCGAGTGTCGGCGCCTCTTCGAGGACCGGCGATGCCTGGTAGTTGCCTCCCTCGTCGACTTCCATCAGCTTGGGCAGGATGTGGTGAATAATCGACCACGTCAGCCAGGAAGCGTTCGCACATGAAGTGACTGGGTTGAGACACTCGGGCCACTGCTCGGCGGCGAACACGACATTGCCGCCGGCTGCTCCCTCTGTTGGTGTATCTGTCGCGGCTCTGCTGTCAGACGCAGTGTCGTCCGAGGAGGCTTCATCTGAGGAGGCGTCATCGCTGCCGCAACTGGCAGCGATGAGCCCAATGGCGATGAGGGCGGCGAAAGAACGGTGTCGTGCACGCTGACTTGAACGGTGTCTGATGGTTAGTGACATTTGTCTCCCCGTGTTGATGTGTAGGGAACACGCACGTCATCACGCGGACGGGGGACACCCGTTGTCAGCGAATGCTGTTCAGGCCGGGATCCAGGTCAAACGACGCCAGCCGGCGGCTGGAGGAAACGCGTCGAAGCTCCGCTGGTGAGCGCAGTAATCAGCGCGAGCTCTTCGCGTGGGCTGATCGCCTGCACTCTGGCAGTTGCTTTCGTACCTTCGATGGCGCTGGCGACCTCGATGTCAGTCGATATGTTGGCATCTCTCCGACCCGCTGGAGTGTTGGAGAGTCCTCCCCAGACGGCAACACCCCCGAGCACCACCAGAAGACTTGCTGCCACCATGGGAATCTTGCTCCGGTGAGCGCGGCTCGCGTCCAGGCTCGGCAGCGGTGGCGTATCAACCGGAATTTCGCGTAGTTCGCGTGCGGCATGATGGAGCCGGTGGTCGATGCTCACGGGGCCACGCCGCTTCCCTGGTCGGCCAGCTTTCTTGCGAGTGCTGCGCGACCACGCTTGAGATGGGTGCGGACTGTCTCCTCACCAAGCTCCAGAATCGCCGCGACGGCAGCGATGGGCTGGTCCTCGACGTAGACGAGAGCAAGTACCTCTGCTTGTCGCCCGGAAAGTTCTCGCATGGCTTGCCAGATCGCTTCGTCGGCGAGCACCGTTTCATTGGGTTGGTTCGGGTGCTCAGAGACTCGCTGGAGGGCTTTCCGTTCCGAGGCGAGCCTACGACGATACGAGATCGACCGGTTGATGACCACCCGTCGAACCCAGAGGTCGGGTCGGTCGAATCCGGCGACTCGTCTCCATCGCCGATGGGCCGCCACGAAGGCCTCCTGGGCGAGTTCTTCGGCGATTGCCATTGAACCGCACAGTGAGAATGCCAGTCGCGTGACAGAGGGGTAGTGCGAACGGTAGAAGTCGTCGAATTGGTCGCGTGGGGCACGTCGTCGGGGTTGTTCAACGACTTGAAGTGGCGGCTTTGTCTGCGATGTCGCCACTGGTGCAAAGATTCCCACGGATAGAACACGCCGTAAGGCCAGTCGGCGGGGGACATCGTGGCGAGAAATATTCGGTGCTGTGTCAGCGGGGGCATCCCTGAACCGCAGCATCTTCCCCATCGTTCGACCCTAGTTCCCGGCCTCGACGTGCGGTGGGAGTGTTAGGTCAGGCGTCGGGTTGTTCTATTGCGTCGAGGAACGCGTTGACGTCGGCATCTTCGCCACCGACTAGCCAGATCGTCAGCTCTCCAGGAGTATCGCTGTCCTCGTCGTCATCGGCGTCTTCCCAGGGGAGAACTCCGTCAACGAAGTAGCGGTCGACGGTGATGTCCTCGGAACCTTCCTCGACCGGCGCTATCACGGCGAGTTCGACCTCTGCGTCCGCAGGCTGGTCGCTGAGTATGTCAATCAGTTCGCTGACTCGCATGGCACTCCATTCGGATGAGGTCTGTCTTGAATTCGGGTCGGTTGGCTCAGGTGATGTTGAAGTCAGAACTCGCCGAGCCACGCAGGGGCTCGATCCAGTAGGTACAGACTGACATGTTTGCACCGGTCAAGCGCGGTTGCGATCGCATCATCGACGTTCATGTACACATCGGCGAGGTCGATGGTCATCTTGGCAACGATCGACAAACTCCGCTCCGGCGCATCGGTAACGCTGGGGAACGAGTCGATCGCCGACACTTCGACGGGTAGATCAATCCCTCCGATACCAGCGAGATCTGTAGCGAGGACAAGCAGATCGGGCGGTTCGGGTAGCGGAGGCAGTGTCCATGTGAAGAGTAGGGGGAAGGTGAATCCCTTGGGGGGAGGATCATCGATCTCGTCGAGTTCCATCACGACATCTTCGAATCCGAGCATCGCCCGAGGATCGACATCGAGTGACAAGTGGAGGTCGATGGGGCCGGCGCAGGCCTCTTCCGGGTGAAGGTCGACTTCCCACAGTTGGCGCAGCGAGTAGGTCTCGACGAAATGGCGTTCGTCGTGAACGTGGAAACCGTGGTCGATGGCCTGACTCTTCACATCGGCCACAAATCCTGCAACGTCAATCACTGCCATGCGTTTCGGACACTACCGTCCCTGAGCGTGGACACACCCCATGACATCGGAAGCCAACCCGAACTCATCGATCCCGCCTCAGTGCTCCAGCTGTTTGCATCGATTTCCAATCGTGCAAGGGAAGTGGTCTCCGCGAATACCGACTGGGGGGTGTCCGGCCAGCGATCGGGTCAATACCAGGTGGACCTGGATGTTGACGATGTCTGCATCGGCCCCCTTCTGGGGGCCGGTTTCGAAGTGTTGTCCGAGGAGAGTGGTATCCAGAACGGTGTCGGAAGCTCGCGCTCGGGCCAGATGGTGGTGGTTGACCCGCTCGACGGTTCGACGAACGCGAGTCTCGGTCTCCCATGGTTTGCCACCTCGCTCTGTCTTGTCGTGAACGGCGACCCGACAGTGGCGATGGTGACGAACCTAGCGACTGGGGACCGATATACCGCAGCCCGGGGTGGTGGGGCTCACCTGAATGGTCGGCAGCTGCAAGTCGGACGTCGGACCCGGATCGACGACGCTGTCATCGCCGTCAGCGGGCTGCCGGCCCATAACTACGGCTGGCGTCAGTTTCGAGCGATGGGTGCCTCAGCACTCGATATCTGTGCTGTTGCCAGTGGCGCTTTCGACGGATTTGTTGACATGAGTGTTGATGCCCACGGCGTCTGGGACTATCTCGGAGCATTACTCGTGCTCGAAGAAGCCGGAGGACGGGTGGCTGACGCATCAGGCCGTGACCTCGTCGTACTCGACGACACCGCCCGACGCACACCCGTCGCCGCGTCGAGTGACGACTTACTTGATCTGCTCCTAGAGGAGCGTCAGAGCTGACAACGGGGCCGACGATCGCCGGCCCCGGTCCTGGCACTCACGCGGAACTGGCTTCAGTCGACGCGCGACTGCGTCGCTTCCACATCCGTCGCCCGATAGCGAGCGAGATCACGATTCCGATTGCGACACGCCGTGCCACGGTCGGCATGTCGCGGACGAGGTCGACGAGGCCTCCACCGGCAACCACGAACAAGACGACTCCAGGAATGATTCCGATGGCGGTTCCGATGAGAAAGTTGCGTTGCGAAACGCTTGTTACGCCCAGAAGCCAGTCAGCTGGTGGAAGCTGCCCGAATACCACTCGTAGGAGGATGACAGGGCGAAGTCCGCCCTGCTCGAGGCGATCGTCGTAGCGGTGCATTTGCGGAGGGATTCGGGCTTTCACCCAATCGCGGGCAAACCACCTCGCGAAGACGAAGGCGATGTAGCTGGCCCCGATGTTGCCAATCCACGACAGTGCAATCGCGAGCGGATATGGCCAGATAATTCCCGCAGGAACCATGTAGACGAACCCGGGGACTCCAAGCGGCTGGGTGCACCACATGACCAATATGAAGATGAGGGGGCCGAGTATTCCGGTTTCGGTCAGCAGCCGCTCGACATTGCCGTCGGTAGTGACCCAGCTGTAGCCACCGAATGCGAAGAACAACACGACGACCCCGGTAAGAACGGCGAATACGGTGACCTTTCTGTTCACGGCCTCACACAATAGGTGTGTAGCTGATGGGCCATTCGGGTTCTCGGCATGATGCGTGAGCTAGCAGAGACGACCGCTCGCTCATGGGCATCAGGAGAACGGGAGGTGCACGTTCGACGTGGGCCCTAGTGGACCGGGTGAGGATGAACCGCACTAAAGAACAACATCAGCAACTCCAGCTCTTGCCGGTAGCCGAGTAGCACCAAAGGCAAGGCAATGATAAGCGCACAGCAGTGTTCGCTCTGTCGAGTAGGCCAGCCAGAATCGCGACATGGACGCGGGAGTCGACTCCGGTGGCAAGCGGTAGCAAGGACCAGAGAAATCCGGCGGCTGGATTGCGATCCAACCACGCCGAGGAAACAGACCCGCCACAAGACCGATCGGAATTAGTACCGGGATCACGGCCCCGAATACTCTCAGCGCAACGCCGATAGGCTCCCCAACCTGTTCAGGGCGCATAGCTCAGTTGGCTAGAGCGCTTCCCTTACAAGGAAGATGTCGGGGGTTCGAGTCCCTCTGCGCCCACTCGTTGTGGAAATCACAACGTTTCCCCAGGTCAGAGGCTATCTCTGGCCGATCTCCTGAAACCGACCGAATCGCGCTCTTTCAAACCCTTGCGCTCGCGCCGCTCACGCGCGACTTTTGAGTGACCCGTTTGCACTGCTGGGCGGGTTGTGCCGGGCGCGGTGTGCTGTTGGTTCGGGCACCCACGAAGACGCAGGTGGGTCCTCGTCACGGTCGTTCGATGCGGATGGATGAGCCGGGGGCGAAATCGATCCCGGCCTCGGTGAACGCGACATGAAGAGCACGTACGGCGCCGTCGACGGCGATGGTTGCGTCGGGTAGGCGAGGGCCGTGCCAGAACCGGATCGTGAGCACGACCCCCTCGTCGAACGATTGTGCGCGGATTGAGCCGAGCCGCGTGATTGAGTCGACGTTGTCGAGCGCGTTCTGGATGACTTCGTCGGCGCGCTCGAGATCGGTGCCGAAGTCGAGCGACACGGCCAGGGTCGAGCGCCGCTCCTCATAGGCGGTGAAGACGGTGATGGTCTTGTCGGCGAGTTCGGAGTGCGGGATGTGAACGCGTCGGCCATCCCTGGTCCGGATGATCGTGCTGCGGTTCCCGATCTTGGCGACTTCGCCGATCACGCCCTCGACCTCGATCTCGTCCCCGATCGAGAACGCGGTGCGGGTGGCGACGAGCACGCTCGATGTGAGCCCGTCGACGAACGGTTTGGCGAGGATGGCCGACACCACGATGAACGTGATCGTCAGCAGTGTCAGCCACCTGACGTTGCCGCCGAGCACGGTCAGCGCCCACGCCACGAACGCTCCGAGGACGAAGAACTGGGCGAGTATGATGCCGACGTCGAACGCTTCGCCCGGGAGCACGCCTTGCGCCCACCGATCTGATGCCCGTCGAAGCAGCTTGCCGACCAGCATGAACATCACACCGCCCACCA